>Ga0209443_1002440_pt1 | contig 10979 bp, 10 predicted proteins | sample LauGreBMM110DCMD_2_FD_187571 | JGI IMG/M metagenome (GOLD analysis project Ga0209443, IMG submission 187571) | Freshwater lake microbial communities from Lake Michigan, USA - Su13.BD.MM110.DCMD (SPAdes) (version 2) | ecosystem: Environmental > Aquatic > Freshwater > Lake | place: Lake Michigan... | reverse complement strand
ATGGCTTCATTGCTTCTTTCAAAATTAACTCTTGTAGTTCCTTTTTCTTCTTCTTTAAACATTTGTGCACCTCCTGCACCACAACACAAACCATTGCTCTTACATCGTTTCATCTCAACTAGTTCTGTGTCTAAGGCTTCTAACACTTTACGAGGTGCCTCATAAATATTATTGGCTCTGCCTAAATAACAACTATCGTGATAAGTAATTTTTTTTCCTTTAAAATCACCTTGTTCTTTCATGATAATTTTTCCTTCATCAATAAGTAGTTGAATAAAACTTGCATGGTGGACTACTTCATAATTACCACCCAATTCGGGGTATTCGTTTTTTAATGTATTAAAACAATGTGGACAAGCAGTAACTATTTTTTTTATCCCATATCCGTTTAAAATTTGGATATTCTGGTAAGCCATCATTTGAAACATAAACTCATTACCTGCCCTTCTTGCGGGGTCTCCAGTGCACAATTCCTCCTTGCCCAAAATGGCATATCGAATACCTATTTTGTGGAGTATTGTAGCAAAAGCCTTTGTTATTTTTTGTGCTCTCTGGTCATAGCTTCCTGCACAACCTACCCAAAACAAAATATCAGGATTTTCGCCTTTCGCTGCCATTTCAGCCATTGTTGGAATATGCATAATTTGTTGTGATTCAGTGTTGTAAAGGTAGCAAAATATTGGGGTTTTATTAATTTCAATGGTCTTTAGTAAATTTCAAAAATTTACTTCTTTTCTGGAGTAGGCATTTAAGTAAAATTGCATTGGTAATGGTTAAGAGTAGTCCGACGGTTAGTGATATAATTATAAGTACTCCGTCCAATTGTTGCGGCTAAGGTGTTATTTTTGTATTTCAATGAAAAAAATTCAACTCATTCTGTCTACTATTAAAAATTGGGAAGCTTGGCCCTTTAAACTGCTCTATGCTCCTATTTCTTTTTTTTGGGTATGGTACACTATTAAATCAGGTTATGTTTGGTTTTTTACCCCTAGCAATCCCAAAATTACATTTGGTGGAATGGAAGGGGAGCCCAAAAAAGAGATGTATGATTTATTACCCGCTCATCTTTATCCTGCTACCTGCAATGTAAAAGCTCATGAAGATTTTTCAATCTTACAGGATCGATTGGTGAAATCAAATATTTTATATCCTTTCATTGTAAAACCTGAAGTGGGTTGTCAGGGTATTTTATTAAGAAAAATTGATAACGAGCAAACATTTCGAAATTACCATTCTCAAATGCCTTGGGAATATGTTGCTCAAAATTTGGTCACTTATCCAATGGAGGTAAGTGTGTTTTATATCCGACATCCTAATTCACCCAAAGGAATGGTAACAGGTTTTTTACATAAAATCCCTTTGCAAGTTATTGGTGATGGAAATCAAACCTTATCTTCTCTGATTGAGCATCATCATAAGGGAGCCGGAAGGGTAGAAGAACTTTTTACTAAGCACAAGGACAATTGGGATAAGGTACTGCCTGTAGGTGAAAAATATATGTTGAGTTATGCTGCCAATCACAATAGGGGAGCACATTTTATTGATCTCAAGGATCATATTGATGATCAATTGATAACAATCTTTGATAAAATTAGTATAGGAATCAATGATTTTTTCTATGGTCGGTACGATATCATGTGCAACAGTATTGCTGAATTTAAGGAAGGTAAAAATTTTACTATTTTGGAATTCAACGGTTGTGGGGCAGAACCAAATCATTTTTATGATACTGGTTACACTTTACTAGGTGCTTATCAAGAAATATTAAAACATTGGAAAGCCTTGTACGAAATAAGCAAATACAATCGTCAGCAAGGGATTTTACCTTGGCCTTTTTTGAAAGGTAAAATTTTTCTAAAATCTGCTCGTGAACAGATTGTAGAGATGAAAAAAATTGATTTAGTCATCGAATAATTTTATTTATTTTTAGAGGAATAGTTTTTTAAATGAAAAAAATATTTATCTTTTTGATTTGTCTGATGCCAATTGTAATGAAGGCACAGTATCAAATAAAAATTCGAGCATTTAGAACTACAGACAGTGTAGGCGAAATCAAAAATTTATATGAAATTTAATTTTTTTTCGATTACACTGTAATAAAATTTTACGATCCTCAATGTGATCATTGTCAACTAGAAGTTCCCAAAATGGACAGTGTGATAAATTTATTAGCTCAGCAGTTAAATAAGCGTATTGGTGTATATGCTATTTGTAATACTCCAGAAATATCCAATGCAGAATGGAAAAAGTTTATTGATGACCACCGATTAACCAATCTATATACCCATGTAAAAATGTCCTCTAATTCCTCGGTCCGTAAAACCTATGATGCTTATTCTAATCCCATATTTTTTCTGATTGATCGGCAGGCAAAAATGATTGCAAAAAAAATAAGTCCTTCTACATTGAGAAGAATATTGTTAACTCAGCTTCAATTGGGAAAGTAGATTTTTTTTAGAATTATTTAAAAATTTAAGCTGGTTTAATTTTTCTGTTTTTTCTATTAGTTCACAAAATACTACTACTGAAATTTTAGCTATTTAGGCAATTAGCATTTTTTAGTTTTGTAAAGTCATATAAACTTTATCTTTGTTAGGTGATTAAATTCTTTCGTATCTTTTTTTGGGGCTTGCTTATCAGTTTTCTTGGTTCATTGCCATTGGGTACTCTGAACGTAGCTGCTATGCAAATTGGTATTCAGGAAAGTTATCAAAATGCTATCTGGTTTTCAATAGGCTCTTTACTAGTGGAAATGATTTATGTCCGCATTTCATTGGTTGGAATTGATTGGGTTAAAAAGCAACAACGCTTGATGAAGGCAATGGAATGGATTACCTTTTTTATTATTGTAGCATTAGCTGCTGGTAGTTTTATTGCTGCACAAAAGTCCGGCTTAAACAGTAAAAATGTTCTTTTAAATTTTAATTTGCATCGTTTTTATTTAGGGATGTTCATGTGCGCTATCAATCCTGTACAGATTCCATTCTGGTTTGGCTGGAGTACCGTATTGTTTAATAAAAAAATATTACAGACAACTGCATTCGATTACAATAGTTTTATTATTGGTATAGGAATAGGAACTTTATTAGGCAATTGTGTTTTTATCTTCGGCGGCAAATGGGTGGTTCAAAGAATTGCCAATAGCCAACAATACCTCAATTGGATCATAGGAGCAATATTTACATTGACTGCCCTCATTCAACTGTTGATGATTCTCAGAAAAAAAACTGCGGTATCTAAGTTTACTGATGATAAAATAATACTAAAAAAACTTCTACTTATTAGCTTTCTTTATTTAATTCTTCCGCCCATTTATCTCTGTCCTCTGGACTAAATTTCCAAGGAGCAAAATTGTTTTCAATATTACTAAACATGCTATTCCATTCTTGGGGTGCATTGCTGTCTTCCATTATCAGTGAACGTCTTAATTCTAAAATGATATCAAGTGGATTAATACTCACAGGACATTCTTCTACGCAGGCATTACAAGTAGTACAGGCTCTCAGTTCTTCTACCGTAATGTAGTTATGTAGTAGACTCTTTCCGTCTTGTTGAAAGCTTTTATTTATATTTATATTTTTACCTACTTCTTGTAATCGATCCCTAGTATCCATCATAATTTTCCTCGGACTCAAAAGTTTATCTGTTTGGTTAGCAGGACATACTGTACTGCATCTTCCACATTCAGTGCAGCTATAGGCATCTAATAAATTTTTCCAACTTAGATCAAAAACATCTTTGGCTCCAAATTGCATTGCCGGTGATTCTCCAGTTGGTGCAAGTGCAGGTTCCATCATATATTTCACCTCATTTTGTACTTGGGGCATATTGTCCATTTTACCATTTGAATATAATCTCGCATAGTAAGCGTTTGGAAAAGCAAGTATAATGTGAAGGTGTTTGCTGTAGGGTAAATAATTTAAAAATGTAAGAATTCCAATTATATGCATCCACCAGCTAACTCTTTCAATTGCTACTAGATTGTTGATGGATAATTCGCTAAAAATGGGTAATAGTAAACCTGAAATAATGAAATTTCCTGTATCTCTGTAATGTTCGTTTCCTTGAAGTTGCAATGACCGATCTGTAGTATTCATGATTAGAAACAAACTCATTAAAATTATTTCAGCGATTAATATATAGTTGGCATCAGAACGGGGCCAACCTGTAAGGTCCTTACCAACGAATCGCTTTAGTTTTATTGTATTACGTCTAATATAAAAAATAATACAAACTAAAATTACTCCGATGGCTAATAACTCGAAAAAGTTAATTAGATAGGAGTAATAGTTGCCTAGCAGTCCAAGAAATAGTCGGTGGGTACCCAATAAACCATCCATTACAATTTCTAAAACTTCTAAATTAATGAGGATGAATCCTAAATAAATAATCAAGTGCATTATAGCAACTAGTTTATTTTTAAACATCTTTTTTTGTCCAAGTGCCAGCAAAAGCACGTTTTTCCATCTTTGGCTGGGTTGATCACTCAGGTCTTCGCTTTTTCCTAATAAAATATTACGTCGAATCTGAATCAAATTTTTTGAAAATAACCCTATTGCAATACTGGTAAAGGCTAAGAATATAATTTGTGGTAAAAATTGCATACAGGTATATTATATTGCTAAGTTAATTATCTAAATTCAATTTGTAGAATTATGTGCAATTATTGAATAGTTGCTATAAATTCGTGTAATTACTTATAATTTTATTATAATGGCAGAAAAAAAATACATTTTAACGAAGGAGGTAGCTGACAAAAAACTTCGCCGGATGGCTTTACAAGTAGCTGAGCAAAACTGTGATACTGACCAGCTCATACTGATTGGTATCAAGGAAAATGGAATTGTTATTGCTCATAAAATCTGCAACTACTTAAAAGGTGTATTTAGCGGAGAAGTATTGGTGGTTGAACTTTCTTTAAATAAAAAAAAGCCTACACTAGTGAGTTTGGATCCCGCAATAGATTTCAATGAAAAATCTATCTTATTAATTGATGACGTAGCCAACAGTGGTAGAACGATGTTATATGCTTTAAAACCATTGCTAGAAACCTATCCTAAGAAAATTCAAACCTTAGTGATGGTAGAGCGAACTCATAAATTCTTTCCTATAGATGTAGATTATGTAGGACTTTCAATTTCTACTTCCCTGGATGAACACATCACTTTAGAAGTGGATGGCGACGAAGTAGGAGGTGCTTGGTTGCAATAGTTCTTACCGACTTTAATTTATTGAAAAGACGCTCATTCTGTGTAAATCCATCAGTAAATTATTTTCTAATCAGTTGAATGTAAAATTTAGTGTACAATAGTATTGTATTTTTATTGGATATGACAACTTGCTTCCATGAAAAATCAATACTAATTAACTGTTGAGTAGATTTTATTAGTCTAAATAATTATTTTTGAAGAAGTAAAGTATAAATATGGATCAACTTATTAAACAAAAAATAGACCAGTGGATTTCAGGTAATTACGAACAGTCTGTAAAAGATGAAATCTTACGATTACAAAAAGATCATCCAGATGATTTAATCGATGCATTTTACAAAAACCTAGAATTTGGGACTGGAGGTTTGAGAGGCATTATGGGGGTAGGAACCAATCGAATCAACAAGTATACAATTGGGATGGCTACACAGGGATATGCTAATTATTTAAAAAAATGTTTTGGTGAAAATGTAAAGGTTGCTGTTGCGCATGATTGTAGAAATAACAGTCGGTTTTTTGCTGAAACAACCGCCAGCGTTTTTGCTGCAAATGGCATTAAAGTATTTTTATTTGAAGCACTTCGTCCAACTCCAGAACTGAGTTATGCAATTCGTCACTTGCAATGTCAGGGTGGAGTAGTATGTACTGCCTCGCACAATCCTAAGGAATACAATGGCTATAAAGCCTATTGGGATGATGGTGCACAAATGGTTTCACCACATGATGAAAATGTAATTAAGGAAGTTGAGAAAATCGCTTCTGTAGATGATGTAAAATGGAGTGGAGGGGAAGCTAATATTGTGATTATCGGAAAAGACTTTGATGAAAGTTATTTAGACATGGTAGCAGCCTTAAGTGTATATCCCGAAATATGTAAGGCTCAGCACGATCTTAAAATTGTTTATACATCCATCCACGGTACTGGCATCACACTGGCACCTCAAGTATTAGAAAAATTTGGATTTGATAACGTACATATTGTTGATGAACAAAGAGTGCCAGACGGTAATTTCCCAACAGTAGTTTATCCTAATCCAGAGGAAAAAGAAGCGATGAGTATTGGACTTAAAATGGCAAAGCAATTGGATGCAGATATTTTGCTAGGTACCGATCCTGATAGTGATCGTGTGGCCATCGGTGTTAAAAATAATGAGGGGGAATGGGTATTAATGAATGGTAATCAGACAGCTGTGCTTGCATTTAATTATCTCATAGAAGCTCGAAAGGCCAAGGGTATTGCCTTGCCCAACGATATGGTAATTAAAACGATTGTTACTACTGAAATGATTGATACAATTGCAAAATCAAATGAAGTGGCTTGTTATAATGTACTCACGGGTTTTAAATGGATTGCCGCATTGATAAAGGAAAAAGAAGATAAGGAAAATTATATTATTGGTGGTGAGGAAAGTTTTGGATTAATGATTGGTGATCAAGTGAGGGATAAGGATGCAATTAGTGCAGTTGCTTTGTTATGTGAGATGGCGGCTTATGAAAAAAATAAGGGTAGAACTTTATACGCAAAAATGATCGATTTATATATACAGTATGGTATGTTTAAGGAAGATTTAATTAGCATCACTAAAAAGGGAATGAATGGAGCAGCAGAAATTTCACAGATGATGCAAGGTTATAGAGACAATCCTCCCACAACAATTGATGGAGTAGCAGTATCTGAATTACTTGATTACGAATTACAGCTAGGTAAAAATTTACAAACAGGTAAAAGTTGGAAAATTGATCTACCCAAAAGTAATGTGCTTCAGTTTGTGTTGACTGATCGTACTAAAATTTCTGCAAGACCAAGTGGGACAGAGCCTAAAATAAAATTTTATTTTAGTGTAAATACTACACTTGAAAAGAAGGATGATTTTTCGGCTGCAGAAAAATTTTGTAATAATAAAATAGCTAGAATCGTTGACGAAATGGGTTTGAAATAAATAATAAAATGAGTGAATTGAATTATTCTAAACTGCTTTTGAGCTGCCTCAATTATTTGTAGCAATTAATTAAATAAGGATGATTTTTTAAATTAGTTTTGAGGTGATCATATGAGAAAATACGAAGATACTTACCGGCATAAGGGACTAAGAAAAAAATTGATAGATCTACTTCGCGAAAAGGGAATTACAGATGAAGAGGTACTTACTGCAATGAGTAATATTCCTCGTCACTTTTTTTTAGATAGTGCATTTGATGAGATTGCCTACGAGGATCGATCTTTTCCAATAAGCGAAGGGCAAACGATTTCACATCCTTACACTGTAGCCTATCAAACTCAGTTGTTACAAATTAGACCTTATGATAAAATCCTGGAGATAGGCACCGGTAGTATTTATCAGGCAACTGTTTTGGCAGAAATGGGAGCTAAGATCTTTACTATTGAACGTCATAAATTATTATTTGATAAAACAAAAGAGTTTATTTTTAAGACAAAGTATCCAAATCTTAAATTTTTTTATGGGGATGGTTTTGAGGGGCTGCCTACTTATGCCCCTTTCGATAAGGTGATTATTACTGCAGCTGCTCCTGTAATTCCTCCTAAATTAATTGATCAGCTGAAAATAGGTGGTAAAATGGTGATACCTGTTGATGAAGGGGAGCAGCAACGGATGCTAAGAATTACAAAAAATGAAGATGGTTCTGTTAGTGAAGAGGCATTTGAACAGTTTTCTTTTGTTCCAATGTTGACAGGTAGAAACGGCTAACAAATAGAAGAAATTTCCAATGACGCATGATTCTATAAAGTGATATATAGTCACCAGATGATCGAAACTGGTTTAACTCCAATTAACTGAAGTATGAAATTTTTTTCAAAAATCACTTTTATTTGTAATCTTGGTTTTTTAGTATTTATCGCCCTTCGTTTTATAGATTTTACTGATAAAAAGCCTTCTACTGGAAATACTATACTGCCCTTATCTTTTATTACCGGCAACTTAGTTATTTTAGGACAATTGGCTATCTTTTTGAATTTAATTTTTTGTTTTATTGTCGGGGTATTATTTTTTTTTAAAAAAACACCAATGGTTTCACAGTGGTTGCTAATGAGTAATTTCTTACTTTTATTCATTCAAGTATATTATTTTTTAATTTATTAATAGTAAGATGATACATAATATTCTAAAGGACAAACCTACCAAGTTGTTTATTTTTTTTACCGCCTTCTTTGTAGCAAATGCACTTATTGCAGAATGTATAGGTGGTAAAATTTTTTCTCTTGAAAGATTACTAGGTTGGGGTCCTTCTAATTTTACATTGTTTGGTCAAAAAAATTTGGCGTTTAACCTTACTTGTGGAGTTCTATTGTGGCCTCTAGAGTTTGTTGTTACTGATATTGTAAATGAGTATTTTGGCCCTAAGGCAGTAAAGAGAATCTCCTATACTGCCATTGCTTTAATTGCATATGGATTCATCATGTTTTATTTTGCTATGGCAGTGCCTCCAGCAGATTTTTGGTATAGTACCGGGGTAGCAGATGGTATTCCTGATATGAGTAAGGCATTCAATGGTATTTTTGGACAAGGAATGTGGATTATTTTCGGTAGTTTATTTGCCTTTTTGGTAAGCCAGCTGGTAGATGTAACTGTATTTCATAAAATAAAAAAGTATACAGGTGAAAAAAAAGTGTGGCTAAGAGCGACTGGTTCTACCTTGATTTCTCAGCTAGTGGATAGTTTTATAGTACTCTTTATTGCCTTTAAAATTGGTAAGGGATGGAGCTGGCAATTGGTATTGGCTATCTGTTTATTAAATTATACCTATAAATTCACAATGGCTATTTTACTTACCCCTTTAATTTATTTGGTAGAAAAAAGAATTGAAAAATATTTAGGTCCAGAAACTGCTCATAAAATGAAGCAGGCCGCTATGGGCAAAGACAATGAATAAGCTTACACTTCAATCCAGGTATGATCTGCTAGTAGTTTTACTGGTGCTATAAATTTACTATAAGGACCCGCTCCACCTCCATATTCTTTAGCACTTATCAAAGAAAGTACATGGCTAGAATCAGTTTTTTCGTAGAGAAAATACGTATGTCCAATTACGGGCACAAAGCTAAGTTTGGCACCATAAATAATCATGCTGAGTTCTTTGCGCATCTGAATTTCCTGCGCTTGAATGGCTAATAATTCAATTTGTTTTCTAATTTGGTTAAGTTGCATATTGGTTTGCTCTTCCATCGCCGTAAGTGCCTTGTGACGTATTACACCTTCTTCAGTGGCTTTAATTACCGCACCGCTCACCGAGGTTGAATAAGGCATTACACTTAATTGCTTATGGTAAATTTCAGTATTGCAATAAGCAGTTCCATCTGGCCTATTACCCCTTTGAGTCACTTTTAAATATCCATTGGGCAATAATTCATTTACAACAATTAGCGAAGATTCTCCATTTCTTAAAAAATGAATTTCAAAGTTTAAAGCATTAATAAAAATCGCTTTTACTTCATCTGCAATGGTTTTATCCTCCAATGGGTTAGGTTCTCCATCTGAAAGTAAAGTATAGGAAGATGTAAATGCAATGTTTTCAAGGGTTACCCAATTGATACCAATGGCAAATTCCTTTTTGTTGGAGGTTTGCTCAATTTTATAAATACCAGATTTAGGCCTTTCGCCTTGTTCATAGGTCCCTTTTTCTGGAAATAACTGCCAAGAAGAAATGAAATTATATAATTGAATCATAATAAGTTTGTGAATAGAATGACTGTAATACAAAATAGGCAACCATTTTGTTTGGCTATAAAAATAGCTTTTTGCAAAGTTAAGTCCATCACTAATTCATTTTTCGATTTTAAAATAGATATTTTTTTCTTTTATGTTAAAATAACTTCTCAATTTTAATTTAAAATAAGGAAAATTCAATGTGTAAATTTTTGAGATATTCTTCCTGTATTATAGATTGATAAGGAAAACCTTTTTGAATTTCGTATTTTTGAATCAAATTACGAATCCTTTATCCTATTCCTTAAGACTTTCTACTTCATGAAATAATTTGAAATTATATCCTTTAAAAAGTTACTAGTGAAGCTAAGGACTTTTGATAATGGAGATTTTTCACCTAGGAAGCGATATCGATTTCTAATAGCGAATAGAAAATATTTAAAAAATGATTACTCGATTCACCGATTCTTTATTTCAATTGATTCAGTCGCTTGAAAAAGCTGAAAAAAGGAATTTTAAACTTTTTATTAAAAGAAGTTCGGGTAATGAAAATTTAAAAATTGTTGAACTATTTGACGCCCTTGATAAATTGCATGATTATGACGAAGCTGTTTTACTTAAAAAGCTTTCTTCCATTCGAAAGCCTCAATTGTCTAATATCAAAGTACATCTCTACAAACAATTATTGGCTAGTTTACGGATTTTAAAAAGTACTGACAGTATTGATATGCAGCTCAATGAACAATTGGATCATGCAAGAATTTTGTACAACAAAGGATTGTATTTACAAAGTCTAAAAATTTTAGAAAAATTAAAAGAAACTGCTAAGCATCATAATAAATTTAATTTTTTAACACAAGTGATTTCTTGGGAAAAGAAGATTGAATCATTGCACATTTCAAGAACGATGCAGGATAGGGGAGAGCTTTTGTCTTTAGAAGCCATAGAGGTCAACGCAAGAGTAAATATGGTGGCTAGGCTTTCAAATTTAGCTCTGCAACTCTATAGTTGGTATATTAAAAATGGGCATGCAAGAAATGAAAAAGATGAAACTGGAGTAAAAAAATTTTTAAAAAGTAATCTGCCTGTTAATGCTCACGAGCAA
>Ga0209443_1002439_pt1 | contig 10987 bp, 7 predicted proteins | sample LauGreBMM110DCMD_2_FD_187571 | JGI IMG/M metagenome (GOLD analysis project Ga0209443, IMG submission 187571) | Freshwater lake microbial communities from Lake Michigan, USA - Su13.BD.MM110.DCMD (SPAdes) (version 2) | ecosystem: Environmental > Aquatic > Freshwater > Lake | place: Lake Michigan... | reverse complement strand
GGAGTCGGACTGCTTGATGAAAGCAAATGGAAGGAAATTCTCAAAAAGGGATACGACCAAACCAACGAATATCTGGAGCAACTCCCAAAAAAAGAACGATTCTGGGAATGTTAGATACCAAAAAACAATCAATCGCACCTTGGTCTTGCAGTATAGGTAACAGCATCGAGGTTAATGTCCCTGTTTTTTATTGCCGTATTTATCGTTCTTCAATTCGTTAACATTTTAAAGAGCGTGCCGTGATTTATCACATATTAAAACAACTGATAAAATTTCTTCTTTCCGTTTTTTTCAAAAACTGAATCTCTCGGTGTTTTTCAATTTGATGTTCTCTTAAATTCTCAGCAAAAAAACCCAAAGTCACTGCAGCGAAGAGCATCAAAAACTCTGAAATATATTCTTTCCACTTTTTGGGGTGATGAGAATGGTGATGTACTTCCATGGTGTGATTTTTGTGGTAAGAAAAGATTTGAAATTTAAGAAATTTATAAGAGAATTAGAAATTGTTTAAAATTAAACAAACTTAAATTTATCCTGAAAACCCCTCTCGTGCTACTTGTTTTGCTACCACTGCCGTAAAATAAAAGAATCCACCCTTTTGAGGTGGATTCTGGTGGTCCCACTAGCCGACTCTTTCAGTTCACTATTGGACCTCATTCAGATCAATACGAAACCCCAAACTTTACAATTAAATGATATTGGATGATTTAATTCGATTCAAGTGGTTTAAAATCAGTTTCTTGTGCTATCTCGTTTGCTTTTTATACTGTTAAATCAGTTTGTTTTATTTAAAATGAATTAATCCAAGATTCTATCTGGTCAGAGAAAAGCCCAATCAGCTTTATTATAGTATTATTTTAAAATAAAATATAAAACATCTTAGGGATTATTGCAACTTGTGGGACCTTACGGCAATTGTACAAGTTATCTAATCAAATGAATTTAAATGAATTATCTGATACTGAATTATTAGTACTCATAAAAACGGGTAATAATAAAGCGTTTGAGGTAATTTATAGGAGGTATTGGAAGTTTATTTATGGTTTTGTGTACCAGAATTTAGGATCAAAAGAAGACTCAGAAGAAATACTTCATGATTTGATGCTTAGTCTATGGAATAATCGAAAAGATAGTAAAATCGAAAACCTTAAAGTATACTTATTTATAGCAAGTAGAAATTTAATTAATAAATCACTTCGCAATCAAATCAATATTAGAAAGTTTAAAGAGTTTCAATTATTGAATCAAATTAATGAAATAAGCTCTACAGAAGAGGTGATGTTTTCTAAAGAGTTTGAGCAAAGGCTCAATGAACTAATATTGACAATGCCAGAAAAAACCGCCTTAATATTTAGATTGAGTAAAATCGATGAAATGCCAGTTAAGAAGATTGCTGCTCAACTTGAGTTATCTGAAAAAGCCGTTGAATATCACGTAACCAAATCCTTAAAATTTCTAAGAGAGAATTTTAAGGATTTTTATTCAGCTAATTAAAATGAATACAATGAAAAAAAAGGAATTAGACAATTTATTGCAAAAATTCGAAAATGGTGATTGCACTCCAGAAGAAATTATTTTTTTGGAAGGAGTTGTTAGTGATAGTATTAACAATAATTCTAAACTAACTTTTTTAAAAGATGAAAAAGAGATTCAATCGGAAGAAGGTAGAATGTGGAATAAGATTAATGACGCACTCTTTAACAAGTCTAAAATAAGAAATTTTAATAAGCGTAACCTATGGGTTCAATTAACCCTAGCTGCATGTTTGTTGCTAGTAATTAGTTTTTCCATTTATCTATATTTTCCAGAATTTTTCCGAAGAAATGTAATTTCAGATAATAGGGGTATGGAAACCCAAAATAATTCAAATACCAATCAGACATTGACGCTTCCGGATGGTAGCAAAGTTGTCTTGGAAAAGAATTCAAGTATTATCGTATCGGAAGATTTCGGAAAAGTCAACCGGACTGTATTATTAAAAGGTAAGGCATTTTTCAAAGTAGTTAGAAACGAGAAAAAACCATTTTTAGTTAGAATGGGAAATTTAGTCACTGAAGTTTTGGGGACTAGTTTTAAAGTGGGGTCAGATAATCAAAATAAATCCATTGAAGTAGCAGTGATTAGCGGAAAAGTTTCTGTTTATGCTACTTCAAATAATGGCATTTCGAAAAAATTGAATGGAGTTGTATTGACTCCTAATTTAAAGGCTGTTTATAACACTGAAAATCAAACAATTCAAGAAAGTATTGTTGAAACACCGCAATTATTACTCCCTAATCTTCAGAAGTCAGATTTCGTATTTGATGAAATTCAATTTGGTGAGTTAAGAGATCGATTAAAATTGTTTTATGGAGTTGATATCATATTTGTAAATAAAGAAATTGAAAAATGCCTATTTACAGGTGATCTAAGAGGCTTGGATTTATTCGAGCAGCTTGATGTTGCTTTTTTATCCATTAAAGCCCGATACGAGTTACGTGGCTCTACAATTTTTGTTAATGGAAAGTCTTGTAAATAAAATATGTAAATAAAAAAATGAATAGCTCTTAAATTAAATTAAAAAAAGCCGAAGATGTTGTAGCATCTCCGGCTAGAAGTTTTGCCAATAGTTGGTAAAACTAAGTTAATGATCGTAAAACCTTAACTATGTAAAAGTATGAACAAATCACATCTGTTTCCAAAATTGTTTTTGACAATTATGAAAATCACATTACAACAATTAATTATCTGTTTAGTTTTTTGCACTTTTTCTTATGCACACTCTGCTTATAGTCAATTTGATTTAAGTAAGACCGTTTCCTTACAAATGGAAAAAGCAGAGATAAAAAAAGTGCTATCAACGATTGAAAAACAAGTCAACGTTAGATTTGTATACAGTTCAAGTAATATTAATACGTCACAAGTGGTCACTATTAATGTGAATAAAAAAAGACTTGATCAAGTATTGAATGAGTTGCTATTACCACTTTCCGTCGAGTATTTAGTAAAAGAAAATCGAATTATTCTTCGAAGTAATCAGGAAGTGGGCACAATTATACCAACACCTATTGTCATTAATTCAGTTAACGATCCAGTGGTTGAAAATAATGTTTCTATAGATAATACGATTAAAGGTACAATTATAGATGAAAATGGAGAAAAACTTCCTGGCGTAAGTGTCATGGTAAAAGGCACAAGTCGGGGAATCACTTCTAATGCAAAAGGAGAATATTCAATTGCAGTGACAGATGATAAGGCTGTTTTGGTATTTAGCTACGTGGGCTATGAGAGGCAAGAGATTTTGGTGGGAAACCGCACCAGCCTCAATGTGTCTTTAAAAGTGGACAATAAGTCGTTGAGCGAAGTGGTAGTGGTAGGCTACGGGATAGTCAAACGAAGTGATTTGACAGGGTCGGTGAGTCAAGTAAAATCTAAAGAATTGAATGTCTTTCCGGCCGCTAACGTATTGCAAGCACTATCTGGGCGCGCTGCCGGTGTGCAAGTTACTCAAAATAATGGCGCACCTGGCGCTGGGGTAAGTGTACGTATCAGAGGCACCAACTCCATACAAGGTAGCAATGAGCCGCTTTATGTTGTAGATGGATTTCCAATTTCTGGGAGCAATCCAACGATGCTCAACAATGCCGACATTGAGAGCATAGAAATTCTAAAAGATGCCTCTGCAACAGCCATTTATGGTTCAAGAGGTGCAAACGGGGTGGTTTTGATTACCACTAAACAGGGAAAATCTGGCAAGACAAAAGTGGACTTTGAAACCAGTTTCAGCACTCAAACTTTACGCAAGAAACTGGTTCTGATGAACGCCCAAGAATACGCGACATTTAATAACTTGCAAGCAGTCAATGATAAATTAATTCCTTTTTTTAGTCAGGCGCAGGTAGATGCTTTTGGTGAAGGCTTCGATTGGCAAAACTTAGTTTTTCAAAGCGCTCCTATGAAAACGACCTCGCTTAACATAAGCGGAGGAAACGAAAAAACGCAGTTTTCAATATCGGGCAGCTTCTTTGGACAGGATGGTATAGTGAAGGGCAGTGACTATAATCGATATTCATTGCGAACCAATATCAATCACAAAGTCAGTGAAAAATTCAGTGTTAATTTATCAAATACAATAACCAAACTCATTACAGGCAGAAAAGACAGCGAAGGCAATTCAAGAGGAAGTTCAATGATTTCAGCTGCTATTTCAGCTCCTCCTACCTTTGATCCATATAACGCAGACGGCACATACCGAGTTTTAGCCATTGCTTATCCGTTTGTAGCTACCGACTTGGTTAATCCCCTCAATTTTATCAATGAGCAAACCAATGTAATCAACGCCAATCGGGTGCTAACCAATGCTGCTCTTATTTATAAACCAATTCGAGAAATAACCGTTAAAATTTCAGGAGGCGTTGAAAACGCCGACGACCGTACAGATAACTACACCACCAGAAACTACTTCCTTTCAATAGGCAGAGCCAGTGTCAGTACCAGTCAATTCATAAGTTTATTGAACGAGAATACCATTAGTTTTGATAAAACATTTAAAAAAATCCACAGCATTTCTGCCTTAGGTGGTTTTACCTTCCAAGATTTTGTTAGCACGTCGCTTTCGGGCAGTGGCAATGGTTTTTTGAGCGATGTTACCGAAACTTCTGGACTTAGCTCTGCCACCACGCCGGGTATTCCTAGTTCTAGCTATTCTAAGTCGGTTTTATTATCGTATTTAGCTCGAGTAAATTATGGCCTCAAAGATAAGTATTTGGCCACAATCAGCGTCAGACGAGATGGTTCTTCCAGATACAGTGATGGAAACAAATGGAGCTATTTCCCTTCGGCCGCACTGGCTTGGCGAATTGCTAATGAAGGATTTATGAAAAACAGTAAATTCATATCCGATCTAAAATTACGGGCCAGTTGGGGCTTTACGGGCAGCCAGGCGATTAGCCCATATGCAACCCTCAATCAACTTTCGACTAACCGAACAGTTTTTAATGATGCCTTATATACCGCATTTGCGCCAGGCACACGATTACCAGGAAATTTGAAATGGGAAACGACCGAGCAAAAAGATATTGGTATTGACTTTGCAATTTTGAACAACAGATTGCTATTTACGGCTGATTATTATATCAAAAACACTCGTGATTTGCTCAATAACGTTGTGCTTCCGGCCTCTTTGGGCTTTACTTCTACCATTCAAAATATTGGTGAAGTACAAAATAATGGCATCGAATTGGGCATAGACGGCCACATTTTCACAGGGGCATTCAAATGGGACCTCAATGCCAATGTATCTTTTAATCGTAATAAAGTAGTGAAACTCACCGGAGGTGCTGATATTTTGGGCGGCAACGTCGGCGGAATAATAGTCATCAATGATGTAACTAATATCTTGCGCGAAGGACAGCCGATTGGTATGTTTTGGGGCTATTTAGAAGATGGTTACACCCAAGAAGGAAAGATTAAATTCCAAGATCTGGATGGTAATGGTACAATTAACCAAAATGACAAAACCTATATTGGAAACCCTAATCCCGACTTTATTTACGGTATTAATTCAATTATGTCTTACAAAAACTTTGACTTGTCGGTGTTTATTCAAGGAGTTCAGGGCAATGATTTGTTTAATGCCAGTGCTATAAATAATACCATTGACATTGGCTTTGGTGTAAATATGCCCAAAGAAGTACTGACAAACCATTGGACACCCACCAATATCAATGCCAAATACCCGAAGATCAGCCGTAATACGAATTCGCGCGTTTCAAACCGATTCATCGAAGATGGTTCTTACTTACGACTGCGAAATATTCAATTGGCCTACAATTTGCCTGTTGTTAAATGGGGAATTAAATGGATAAACAGTGTACAGTTGTACGTTAGCGGACAAAATTTACTGACCGTGACCAAGTACTCGTGGTGGGACCCAGAAGTTAATTCAAAAGGTGGGGCAAACTCTACCTCCCAAGGAATTGACCACAATAGCTATCCCACGGCCAAGTCGTTTACAGCTGGTCTCAGAACGAGCTTTTAAATTTTGATACACATTGATAACAATTTCCCATATTATAAAAAACATTACAATGGAAAAATCATTCTCTTTTTTACGTACCTGCTTCAAAATTGTGAATTGGAGTACGCTCGGGGCTGCATTTATAATGTTATTCACTTCGTGTGAAAAACTGCTGGTTGAAGAACCCAAATTTATGGTGGTAGAAAATTTCTTTAATACCGCTTCCGAAGTAGAATCCGCAGTCAATGCGATATTTGTACCATTGCGTGGTGGTAACTTTACCACTTATCAAACTTCATTAGAATGTCAAGCCGACTTCACATATGGGCGTGGCAGTTGGGCACCTCTTTCTGAGTATAAGGGGCTTAACGACGCCAATATCAGTCGGGTAGCGAGCTTATGGAACGTATTTTATCTAAGTATTCGTAATGCCAACTTAGTCATTCAGAATGCACCCAAGGGAAAATCAATCTCTAAGGATGACATTAGCAAATACATAGCGGAGGCCAAGTTTATGCGGGCTTTCAACTATTTTCAACTGGTCAGAAACTGGGCGGGTGTTCCGCTTCGCACAGAAGCTAATATGACAGAAAAAGACCTGAAAAAAAGCACGGTTGATGAAGTTTATAATTTAATTGTTTCTGACTTAAAAGAAGCCGAAAATGCGTTGCTTGACAAACCGTCACAGGTAGGAAGACCATCCAAATGGGCTGCAAAAGCTTTATTGGCTGATGTATATTTACAATTAGCCAAATATGCAGAAGCCCGAGATAAGGCCGATGAGATCATCAAAAGCAATAAATTTTCGCTTGTACCTGTAGCTACCAAAGCAGATTTTCAGACAAAAGTCTTTGGACCTGAATTGGTTTCAACTACTGAGGAGATTTTTTACTTCAAATATTCGCGCCAGTTAGGCCAAGGAAACTACATGCTGTGGATTACCAATCACCCAAGTACCAACCTATTTAACTTTGGTGGTGCCTATGTAGTCTATGGCCAAAACACTGAATCATTTTATAGGACTTGGGAAGATAACGACATCAGAAAAGCCTTGTGGGAAAAAGTAAATATTGGTCTTGGTCCCAATACGCTCATTAGCTCCAAGTTTGCAGACCAAAAGGCAGTTGAACAATTGGGAGCAGGTAACGACGACCCCGTTTATGCCTATGCTGATGTGTTACTGATTTATGCTGAAGCCGCTTCTAGGGTAAATAATGGTCCTACTGCCCAAGCGATAGAAGCAATTAATCAAGTACGTCGCCGAGGATATGGCAGAAATCCAACATCTGTTTCTCCGGTTGATTTTGTGCTTTCAAATTACAATGCCGATTCGTTTCTAGATTTGGTCATCAGAGAACGGGGCTACGAGTTTATTTACTTGGGAAAACGTTGGCTTGACCTCAAGCGAACTGGAAAACTGAAAGCTATAATTCAATCATCGAAAGGCATAAGCGTGGTCGAAAAACATCTTTTATGGCCGATTCCAGTATCAGAATTAAATTTCAACAAAGCATTAGACCCTGCCAAAGATCAGAATCTAGGTTATTAATTTTTACCAAAACAAGAATATGGAAAAAATAGAAAGAAGAGCCGCGCTCGCCTCCATTGGTGCCATGTCGTTGGGAATAACTGCCTTTTCCAAAGGAGAAATAGTGGGAAAACCCTATACAATCAAAAAACAAACGCTCAAAACCGATATTTTGGTCATTGGAGGAGGAACGGCAGGAGTGATTGCTGCCATTCAAGCGGGTAGAGCAGGAATAAAAACAATTCTTGTAGAAAACGGAAGCCAACTAGGCGGAACCACCACAACGGGCGGGGTAGCTTATCCGGGTATATTTTTTGCTTGGGGGAAACAAGTAATAAGCGGTATTGGCTGGGAACTGGTTCAAGCGGCTGTGGCCTTAAACGACGATACTTTACCTAACTTTTCTATTCCGCATGGTAAAAATCACCCACGCCACCAGGTTCGATTAAACGGTCAATTATATGCTTTGCTCATTGAAGAAAAATGTATCGAAGCGGGGGTTCAAATTCGATTCTACGAAACCCCTACCCAAATCACCTTTCAAAATAACAATTGGGTAGTTCAAACAATGGGTAAAGGAACGATGACAGAAATTATTTGCAATCAGCTCATTGACTGTACGGGTAACGCCTACGCTGCTTCAATTGCAGGCTTTACCCTCCTGCGTGAAGCCGAGATACAACCCGGCACACTGACGTTTGAGTTAAGCGGATATGATTTCAATTCGCTCGATTTAAAGATGATTAATGCGCGTTACCAAGAGGCTCTACAAAAAGGAGAGTTGGTTAAAGCAGATTTTCGTAACAATATTATTGGCTTATTAAGAAGCAAAGGCGATAACATATCGCATGTGATGGGCGCAGATTCTACCACCTCCGAATCGCACACGATTGCTAACATCAAAGGACGGACATCGTTGCTACAAACATTACGTTTTCTGCGAACATTACCTGGTCTGGAAAAAACCAAGATTGTTGACATGCAAAATGAAACCGCCGTGCGCGAAACCTACCGCATTGACGGTCATTATAAAATTACACACAATGATTATGTGACGGGGAAAATGTTTGACGATGCAGTTTCTTATTCTTATTATCCAATAGATGTGCACGATGAAAACGGTGTTGTTCCAGACCATTTAAAAGAAGGTGTTGTTGCCACTGTGCCCATTCGAGCATTGATCCCAAAAAACAGTCGTAATTTTTTAGTAGCAGGCCGCTGCGTAAGTAGCGACCGTTTGGCCAACTCAGCACTTCGGGTGCAAGCCTCTTGTATGGGTATGGGTCAGGCGGTGGGTGCGGCTGCCGCGCTGGCATTTACCCAAAAAAAGACTCCGTTGGAGGTCTCTATGCCCGACCTTAGACGTTTACTGGAAGAACACGGGGCTATTGTTCCCGGTAACCAGCCGAAAGGATAATGGGTTTCCTTACCGTTCAGACATCCATGAGACTACGGAGAAGACTGACTCGTCTGATCGGAAAATCTTTGCTTGTCGGGTGGTGGCTGCTGGCCGGCCACGGCGGTTTTGGGCAAATTCGCTACGGCTCTATATCGTCAATACGACTGCCGCTCGACACTGTTCGGGTACATCTGATAGCTGTCCAAGATTCGATCGTTAACGATACCCTATTCCAAATTGTGTCAAAGGAAGGCTATCCGACTGCTTATTATAGGAAAATAAAAACGAGTGTTTGCTTCGATAATTTATGCCGACTCTTGAATACAACTCTTTTTTGGAACCCTACGGGCCGTTATATGGGGTTTGAACTGCCCCAAGGCGAGTTTTTAAGTAAAGGAGAGCATAAGCCTTTCACTCCCGCTGAATACCAACGGCTGGATAGCTTGCTGGGTAATCCCTTTTCTCCGCTCAGTACGATGGCCTATTCTGAACTGGCCCCAACGGTGAAGTTGACGAGCGAGCAAAGTAAAGTAGATGGTGTTTCGTCGGCAACAGCCAAAAACGTCTTAGAATACGTGGTTGAGGGGGCTGCGTACACAACCTACAAAATGTGGCACGTGCTGTATGGTAAGACTCAAGAAACTGTTCGACAGCTCACTATTAGGGAGCTATCCCCCGATTTTCTGCTGATTTTGTTGGATAGCCACGATGGTACAGACAAACTTTGGGGGCTGAATCAGTCCCGGAGAATTGTGTCACCCACGGCTGAACTGGAACGAAAAATACTAACCTTTATCAATGAAGCCAACTATAACCTAGCCGAGCGGGCTATTTACGCACTCGCACCCGAAGTACCGGGAAAAATCTGGCAAGTTGACCTCGCACAAAAACTAAACACAACCGGCTACGCCATCCGAAAGCTGATTCTGCAAAAGTTTACAGAAGTCCCCCAACTCGACGTACAGGCGAAAGGATTTCTAGTAAATTCGCTTAAGATTCTGAATGGCGACCTTATCGGCCTTCTTCTGGATGTTTTCCGTAGGCATCATCTAACCGATGACCAAACCAGCCGGCTGGTGTCCGAACTTTTACTTCAATCGAATAATTTCGTCGGTCGCAAAGCCTTCGCATACCTGGAACAAATACCTGTGCGGGACGAACTCGTGCAAAAACGGTTGACCGAGTACCGGCAAAAAAATAATATCAAGCTATGAAAATAACCGCTGTTCTGATGAGCATAATGTTCTTTTCAGGCTTTTCCAAAGCCCCAGATAATCCAGTTCGGGCGAACATGCCGATTATCTCATTCGAAGGAAACACGCAGGGAACAACGTACCACATTAAATATCGGGATGGAAAACAACGACAGTTGAAACGGCAGATAGACTCTATTCTGACGACCATCGACCAATGCCTGTCTACGTACCGGCCCGATTCCGAAATCTCTGAGTTCAATCGTACCGCGCTCGGCCAATCACAAACGTTTCAATTCAGGATGCCCTATTTTTACCCGGTTTTATACCGCTCGAAAGCCGTTTATGACGCTACCGATGGTGCTTTCGATCCGACAGTGGCCCCTTTAGTCGAGGTCTTTCGTCGGCGCAAACGGCAACCGACTGCCCCACCCGAAAATATTGATTCATTATTACAATTCGTTGGCTTTCGCTACATTGACTTCGATTCTGTATCCGTACGGAAAAGTAAGGATCATGTTCGACTCGACTTCGATGGAATTGCACAGGGCTACACGGTTGATGTACTGACTGCTTATCTTGATGCGTTGTCTATTCAGAACTACTTGGTTGAGATTGGGGGGGAGGTTCGTTGCCGAGGCAAGAAAGGGGAAGAGCAAGCGTGGACGCTAGGTATCGAGAATCCACTTCGTCCCGGTGAGTTGCAGGCCACGGTGGGTTTAGTTGACCGGGCGATGGCTACATCGGGTAACTACCGGAACCACTATCAACAAGGCGGACGAACTTATAACCATATCATTAATCCTAAGACCGGATTCTCAGAGCAGGACTCGCTACTGAGTGTTACTGTGTTTGCACCGGATGCTGCC
>Ga0209443_1002437_pt1 | contig 10993 bp, 13 predicted proteins | sample LauGreBMM110DCMD_2_FD_187571 | JGI IMG/M metagenome (GOLD analysis project Ga0209443, IMG submission 187571) | Freshwater lake microbial communities from Lake Michigan, USA - Su13.BD.MM110.DCMD (SPAdes) (version 2) | ecosystem: Environmental > Aquatic > Freshwater > Lake | place: Lake Michigan... | reverse complement strand
ATGACCTATATTAAACTGTTTTATTCTTGTAAATAAATTTTCAATTTTATATCTTTTTTTAATATTTGGTTTTCTATAACTGTATTTTGTACTAGTTGCTTTTTACATTAGCTGGTATTAGTGATCTATCAAAAAGAAAACCACTATCACAAATAAATTTATTATCAACTACAAGATTATATGATTATGTTGCACAGTTAACAATTATAATAGGTTTTGTATTTTTGTTACAAATACATGTAATTGTTGTAAATTTTTTCTTTTTGGGTATTAAAACTATTACATTCAACGCATCTATATCATATATTTCAATACCAGATTTATTAATTATTAATGTTTCGTCAATAAAATTATTAACTGATAATTTACAAAGATTATTTATTTTTAACATTTTATTGTATACGTTTTATTGTATATGGTTTATATATTTTATTTCTGGACCATTCTAAATGTATTTTATTAATAGTTTTATAATCATATGTTTTATTACTAGAAATTAAACAGACTTTGATTAAAGATTTCCAAGTTACAACATCTCCTAACACATCTAAAATAGGTGTTAAATAATATTTATTTGAATATTTAGTGTTATGTTTGGGTTTTTATATTTATTGGCATATTTTAAATATACTAAAAAAATTTGTTTTTAAATAGAAGTACTTTCTCTATCTCCATTTAATATTCTTTTAGAACCTCGTAATATTTTCTTAATTTTTCTAACTTTTGTTTAATTAAAAATTTGATTAAACCATAATTATTAACTAATTTAGATAATAGTATATCGTATTTAGGTTCAGTCATTTTTAATTGATTTAATAAAATTGGTGTCACGTTAGGATTTAAGAAATATTTTTTTGTATCTTTATATTGTATATCATTTGAAATATTCATATTATCATTTTTCATAGCTTTAATGGTTTTTTCAATAGATTTATTCTTTGAAAAATATTCATAAATAATATTTGGTTTATATTCAGATATACCATTACAATAATCACAACCAAGTAAAATACAAAAATCTATAAACTCTTCTTGATTTAAATCTAGATGATTTAACAAATTATCCAAAACAATTTCAGTTGTAGGAACTTTATGTGATGTTAAATTACGAATAATTTTTGTAGAACCAAAAGTTAATATATCCATGTCTTCGGTTAATACACCTTCTACAAATCCATTTTTTGCTAAATATGCACATTGTGAATCAGCTTCTTCTGGTGCATTAATATATGGAATACCCATTAGTTCTAATAATTCTTTACATTGTTCCCATTGTTCTTTAGAAATAGATGAACTTCTTTTTAAATATTTAATTTTGTCTTCTTCTGTAGTTGCATATTCTAACTTTTCTAAAGCTTTCTTTCTTATTTGTTTTCTATTTTCTAATATTTTGCTTTTAATATTTGGTGGTTTCCCATCAAAAACATATACGGGTATAATATTAAGTTTTAATAATTCAATTGTTTTATTAAATAATCCTAAAATATGTGACGTAACTTCACCCTGTTGATTTGTATAGTCTGCACCAGAATTTCTAACTGATATTATAATTTTGTAAATTAATATACTAATATCAATTGCAATTCTTTTAAATTTATATTTAGAATTATCTACCTGTTGAATTAACTCAGGAGATTCGTTTATAAATTTTAATAGACATTTTATACCCATAGGTTATTAAATATAAAAATTTAATCTTTAGTATATTTTTAACAATTTTTTATAAAAAAGTATAAATATTTAATCTAAAATTAAAAAAAAATATATAACTTATATTAATATGTTATATCAAGTAGTTGAACCTATAACTATGGCAATAAACGGAGACTCTTTTAAAGATGCTGTTAAAAATTTTGTAAAAATGAATCACGAGTTATCTTTATCAAGTTTAATTTTAACAGATCAACAAAGATACATGAAAGCTAATTTAAATTTTTATAAAGAATCTGAAAAACATAAAGTTGGTATTTCATTATTTCCTACTGTATGGCCTTTCTCTCCTTCTATTACTTATGATACAAAAGAATATCCTTCTACAACTCTTATTAGTGGTAATTTTATGCCCAGAATTATTCCTTTAGTTCCTTCACTTGGTCCTTTATCTGGAATTATGCCGTTAAGTAATGTTATATTACCTAATCCCGCAGGTGTTGTTTATAACTATTAAATAGTTGATTCGTTAAATAATATCCCTGTATAATTTCTTATTTGATTAATCGAATCTATACAAATACTAATAGTTTTTGAACCAGTTATTTTATACATGGGTTTACCATCCATGTGAATAGATTTAATATTTACTTCTTTAATATCATTTTTAAGATGCAAATAATATTTTTTATTTTCTACTAGATTACCGCTTTTTAATATTCCTGTTAAAATTATTCCAACATGCGGATTTTTAAAATATTGCAAAACAACAAATTCTGTTTTCTTTGTTTTTATTTTTTCAATTAACAGTTTTTTAATATTATTAAAAAAATCATTTTTATCTATTAATTTTTTTCCATTATAATTAGGAAATCTTTCTAATTCTGAATATATATTAATTGTAGTATATGGTATTTTTGCTTCTTTAAAATTGTCAATGTAATTTGATTTCCATTTCCATTCAGATATTCCATTTTCTATAAATAAACATAAATCAATTGAATCACCAAATAATGAAATAATTTTATTTCTTGTTTTTGTATATTTATCATCTCCTGGTGCTTCTATTAAAACCCATTTAATATTATTATAAATTATATAATTATAACTAAATGATGATGTTTGTTTTGATAATATTTCATGTTTATGTGTGAATAAATACATTCTGGCTTCTTTTTTATATTCATCTATTTTTGAATGAATTAAATTAGCTATTAGCGTTGTTTTACCAATTTGAGTATTACCTAATAGTAAAATTTTTTTTTCTATAATATCATCTAATTTCTCTCTAATTACAATCTTAAAATAATTGTTTTGTTTTTCATTAACTTTATAATATACTTTTAATAATTTTATAATTTTCATTTTAGCTATTTTAACAATATTTTTAAATCTATCTAATGTTTGTTTCTTTTCATTTTGTGTCCAATTATAAAAAGTACCATTATCTTCAATACCCAAGTAATATATTGCTTCTCCTAAACCTTCCCTAACACGCCATATCATTTGTGAAACATATTGTTCTAATCTTTCATTAGATAATTCAGATAAATACCTTTTATATTCAATATTTCCTTCTTCAATTTCTGGTTCTAAATAAATACTCATATTTGTTAATCCATTTTTTTCTTTAATTAAAAAACCAACATCAATATAAATACTATTTATAAAAAAAATTGTTATAAATTGATATTATAGTAATATATTATAATATTAATGTCCAAGTTAATATCTAAAAAAGTTTGTATTATACACACAGAAACAACAGGTTTGCATGAATTACGTGATGAAAAAGTATATAAGAAAAATTTATATGGTTTTGCACGAATGGTTTCTTTCTCATGGATAATTGCATCAAGAGTATCTGATGATAAATTTACTATTATAAAAAAACAAAAATTTATAATTAAACCTCGTTGTTTGCAAATCCCTGATGAAATTGTTCAATTTCATGGTATTTCTCAAGAGATTGCTTTGAAAAAAGGTACAGAAATAGAAGATGTATTAGATGATTTTAAAGAAGATTTAGTAGGAGTTAGTGTAATTGTTTCACATAGTTTAGACTTTCATTTGAAAACTGTTCAAGGTGAATTAGTTAGATATAATAAAGCTATGAATTTTAATAAATATATACTAATTGATTTGAATTCATTTGAACATAATATATCACCTGCTACTTTACAAAACATGTGTCAAAAACTAATTAAGAAAGATTTGAAAGACAAGACTATGGCGACTGATTATATATGTGAACTTTTTTTCAAATTATATAATGAGTATGAAAGTAAAATAAAACCAGATGAAGATAAAATAAAACAAATAGATGATAATCCTAAAGAAATAAAAGTTAAATCTAAAGAAAAAAAAACTAAAGAAAAAAAAAACTAAAAAGAAAAAAGATTATCGAACAATAGTTTTTAAATCAGATGTTAATGTATAGTCTGGATAAACAATTACAACTGGTAATTTGCTATGACAAGTTTTTTCAGACCATTTTAATTTATATTTATTACAATCTTCTGGTGTAACAAAATCAATGCATTCAAATCCAATTTTTCTACATGAACCAAATAAATTAGAAGAACTATTGCATTTATCTAAAGTAAATGGTTTATTATCAATAGTTTCATTTTCAAAAATATATCGGGCATTACTATTATAATCACGACTACACTTTTCTTTAATATTATATTCATATCCAAAAGTATTATTAGGTAAAACAACTTTTTCTACTTTACAACATTTTGTTGATTCATTAACATTTGAATGTTTAGATAGGTCTTCTAAGTCTTCTAATTTTTCTACAGTATTACAAAAAAATATTATATATAATCCAATTCCAATAATTAATAAAATAATTAAATTCATTTATTAAGTATTATAAAATAATTATTTTATTATGAAAGTGTATAAATTTACATATAATAAATACTTAAAATATAAAAATAAATACATGAAACTAAAATCATATTACATGAAAATACAAACTAATTAAAAAGATTATATATTATTAAAGAATAATTCTTTATTATTAAATATGGATAATAAAAATAAAGCATTAACAGTTTCTGAATTTTGTCAACAAATAAAAGATTTCTTACCTACAAAAAAATTTATGGTGACAGGTGAAGTAAATCAATTAAAAAAATCACAAGGTCATCATTATTTTACATTTAAAGATAATGACAATATAATTAGTGCAACTATTTGGAAAAGTAAAATTGAAACACAAAATATAATAATTAAAGACGGCGATAAGATAACTATTGAAGGTAAATTAGATTTTTATTCTACTGGTGGTAAATTAAATTTTATAATTGATAAAGTTTTAACTAATGATGGTATTGGTGATTTATTAAAAAAATATCAAAAAATAAAAGATGATTTTGAAAAGAAAGGTTATTTTGATATAGATTCAAAATTAAAATTAGCACCGTGTATTAAAAATGTTTTATTATTAACATCTGAAACTGGTGCAGCATATCATGATTTTATATACGGTTTAGAAAATGCAAAATCAAATGTTAATGTTGAACTTATTGATGTTATTGTTCAAGGTAATCAATGTCCTAAAAATATATGCGATCAATTAGAAAAAATTAAATCATCTGAATTAATTTATGATTTAGTAATTATAACACGAGGCGGTGGTAGTTTCCAAGATTTATTCGGTTTCTCTCAACCAGAATTAATTGAAACTATTCATAATTTTAATTTACCAACATTAAGTGCAATAGGACATCAAATAGATAATCCATTATCTGATTTAGTATGTGATATATCAGCACCAACACCATCTTTAGCAGCTCAATTTATTGTTGATTATAATAAAAAATATTTAAAATCATATCAGAAAATATCAAAAGAAATTACAAATATTATAAATATAAAATTAAGAAATGAATTAGATAAAACAAATAGTCTTATGGAAAAAATAAATAAAAAATGGTTATCATTTGAAAGAAACAATAAACAAACTTTAATAAATGAATTAAATAGCATGTTGAGAAAATTAGATTATTTTGAATCAAAAATGGACATGTATGAAACAACTAATATTTTATTAAATGGTAATGGTAAAATAATTCAAAATAAAGACGACATGTTAAAATATAAAGGTAAAACTTTAGAAATTATTTGGAATGGTGTAATTGCAAAAGTTAAAATAGAATCAATTAGCATGATTGAATAAAAATTGATTTAACAATTAATTAATAATTACGGTATTATTAATTAAATGTGTATTCATGCAAATTGTAAAATAACCCCAAATTTTAATACAGAAGGTGAAAAAACTGGTTTATATTGTTCTATCCATAAATTAGAAGGAATGGTTAATGTTATACATAAAAGATGTATTTATCCAAATTGTAAAATACGTCCAGTTTATAATATAGAAGGTGAAAAAACTGCTTTATATTGTTCTATCCATAAATTAGACGAAATGGTTGATGTTAAAAATAAAACATGTATTTATTCAAATTGTAAAAAACGTCCAGTTTATAATATAGAAGGTGAAAAAACTGCTTTATATTGTTCTATCCATAAATTAGAAGGAATGGTTAATGTTATAAGTAAAACATGTATTTATACAAATTGTAAAACACAATCAAATTATAATATAGAAGGTGAAAAAACTGGGTTATATTGTTCTATCCATAAATTAGAAGAAATGGTTAATGTTACAAGTAAAACATGTATTTATTCAAATTGTAAAAAACAACCAAATTATAATATAGAAGGTGAAAAAACTGGGTTATATTGTTCTATCCATAAATTAGAAGAAATGGTTGATGTTATACATAAAAGATGTAAAAGCGAATGGTGTTCAATACGAGTTCAAGAAAAATATGATGGTTATTGTTTACGATGTTATATCTATTTATTCCCAGATAAACCAGTATCACGTAATTATAAAACAAAAGAATATGCTGTTGTCGAATTTGTAAAAAGTAAATTTACAGATTTGAATTGGATAGCAGACAAAATAATAAATGGCGGTTGTTCAAAACGACGACCAGATTTACTATTAGATTTATGGAATCAAATTATAATAATAGAAATAGATGAAAACCAACACACAGATTATGATTGTAGTTGTGAAAATAAACGTATCATGGAACTATCCCAAGATTTAGGACACAGACCTATAATATTTATAAGATTTAATCCTGATGATTATGAAAAAAATGGTAAAACTGTTAGTTCTTGTTGGGGTAATGATAAAAAAGGACTATGTGTTATAAAAAAATCAAAAAAAGACGAATGGAATAATCGTTTAAAAATATTAGAAGAACAAATTAACTATTGGACAAATCCAGTAAATACAATAAATAAAACAATTGAAACAATTCAGTTATTTTATGATATTTAATAAAATAAAAATTGATAAAAAGACAATTATTTTAATATTAATTTATAATATGTCAGTTATTCAACAAAAATATGTAAATGAATGTTACTTTGGTAAGATAGTTCCTGAAAAAATTACATGTATTGTATCTCAATGGATATTACATGATATAATTTCCAACAAAATTTCAGTAGATGAGATGAATATTTTGATAAAAGAACATGAAACATTAATAACTGCTTATATTCTTACAAGAAACAAACAACAAGAACATGATAATGATTTTGAAATTCTATGTGCTTATATTAATCTTTATACTTTTCACAAAAAGATAGAAGATATATTTTTTTACTAGTTCAGTATTAAATAAAAATAATTAAAAATTTAATTATTTTTAAATAAACCTAATATTATAGTAAAATACTACCTAATAACCTCGCATTTGACACTCTTCACAGCGTATCTTGTATCTTGCGGTTATTCTATCAATAATCTTATTATTTTCTTCTGTAATATACTTTAGAATTTTAATACTAGTATTTACATCAATAATGCCTTCTTTTCGCATGTCATCGATGCATGTAGTCTCATCCTCATATTCACTATTTACACTTTTTAGACTTTCCAAATACTCAACAACAGGTGAAGTATCTTCCATTTATATACTGATATTAATAAAACTAATATATCTTTTTTTTTCAATTTTTTATAAAAATAATATAGAGAAAAAATATTATTTATAATAATGAGTAAAGATTATAATGTTGTATATAGCAAAGATCTTGTTAGTTTAGAAAAAGAGATTGAAATGTTAGATAATATCCCAGAATGGACTACAAAAATAAAAAAAATGAAAGAATTGAAAGAAAAAATAACAACACATCGTAATAAATTAAATTCATTTATAGATATAATAAATTCAGGAGAAGTAAAAAAAAATAAAAAAAAGAAAGACTTGTCATTAGATGAATTACTTGAACAATTTAGTGAAACAGATGATATTGAAGAAAAAGTTAAATTATTTAACCATATTCAATATATTATAAAAGAATCAGAAATGGAATTATTTGAAGAATAATTATTTATTATTTTAAATAATATGTAAATTTAATTTTTATAAAATCTGCTGTATGTTAAAAAATAAATTATAAATTGAATATACTTATAATAAACACATTTAATGATTGTCAATTATAAACATATCTTATAATAAAATTATTTTAAAGTTTTTTAACATTTTTTATGAGATCTGTTGTATATATGTAATATAATTTAACATGTTTGAATAGATAAAGTAAAATTAAATAATAATATTGTTTTTCTATTTTTATAATATTTTATTGCTTTCTATACATGATGACTATAATAGTTAGTTCTGTAAGAAAGATATCACTAAAATTTAATTTTAGAGTATTCGTTAGTGACAATAATTTTTTTAAAATCGCATTTTTTACCATTTATTCTTATATCAGATTTATATAATTGTAAACTACTAATTGAATGATTCTCAGGAAGTATTATTGTAAAGTTTGAACATTTATTTATTTCTAATCCTGTAATAGTTCCTAATAAAAATAATTTAATATTATCACTATCATTAAAAGCTAATTTATCAATTTTACTATTAATTTGTATTTCCAAATCATTACAATTACGCCATATAATACTATCACACTTTTGTAATAATTTATTAAAGTTTAATATATTATTTTTTAAATCTTTTATTACTATAGAATTTAATTTTAACATTCCTATTTAGGTAGAGAAAAACTTTAATAGTAAAGATAGTTTAACTTAGTATATTTAAGTTTATGTAAATATTAATCTATATATATATTGTTAGTAAAGAAGAAAGTAAAACCTTTATTTCTCCTTTGCAATTAACAATTATATTTATAAAAATATATCTGAATATAAAGAAACATCATTAAATATAATAATGATATATCAATTACATTCTTATCAAGATAATAATATAGAATTTGAATACAGTTTAAATTATACAAATGATATTAGCGTTGTATTGGAATTATATAGAGGTAAATTATTTTGTCATATTATTAAAGACTTTATTAATAAAGCAACATTGTTATTTGGTACAAAAATATTCAGTGTAAAAAAATCATTTCCAAGAACATTAACTAATTTACTTTCATCTTGGATGTTTACTTTATATGCTTCAGAAAATTTTGACCCTATATTTGACCCATTTTTACCAAATAATTATACAGAAACACAGTCGATAATAAATACTTTGAATGATTTAGTAAAATATGACGAAACTATAAAAGATTCACCAATATTAATTAATACATTAATGAATATTTTAGTTAAATCGTATGAAGAACAACATAAATTGTTATCAAATTACAAAAAATCAAATTATTATCATGATAGTAAATTTAAATATAAAGTACGCAAAATAAAAATTAAACAAACACGAGACTTGTTACCTTATGATTTTTATAAATTTATTATAGATTTAGAATTTGAAGTTAAAGATAAAAGATTATTAAATATTATAGATAATTTGCTAATACCGTTAGATGAATATAATAAATTAAAAAATAATTATACAGGAGAAAAAAATATGGATGATATAATTTGTATTATATTATTTAGATATCAATTATTAGGTTCTAACAATCATCAATTGGGCGTTAAATCAAATATAATGCATATGATGAATAATAATTATAATCTAAACTTTGAATGTTTTGCTTCTTCAATAAATAACACATTTCCTCATTATTGTTCTATTTATCAGGATATTGAGCAATATTTTGGTTCTGTTGGTAGTTTTTATAATTTAATACCTCAAAAAGGAACATTTGGAATAAATCCACCATATCAGAAAGATATAATTGAATCTGCATTAATTAAAGTTATTAAATTTTTATCTATAGCAAAAGAAAAAAATTCTGAGTTATCTTTTATAATAACAATTCCAATATGGGATTTAGAAGGAAAAAAACTATTTACAAATGTTTTACCTCAACAATATATTGATTATGGGGATTTTGAAATTATTAAAACAATTAAAGAATCTGAATTTCATAAAATCACACGAATGATTTCAAAAGAAAATTTTACATATATTGATCATAATTTTAAATTAGCAAAAAATAAAACTATACAAAATACTTATGTTATAATTTTATCAACAAATGAAAAGATAAATATAGATTATTTAATGGAATATGATTTTAATTAGTTATAATGGTGCAGGAAAAAGTAAAATTTTATTTTACTTTCTTCTGTGCCATTGTTTATTATAAACATATCTGTAAATAAAAATTGAAAAATAAAATGTTTAAATGTTCTGTAAATATATTGTATTTAACAAGAATGACAATTGGTGCGGAAAAGGACAACCCGAAAGGAAGTGTCAATAATATCAATCATCAATCATTTTATAACCATATATCCGGCAACAACACCAACAGCAGCAACAGCAGCAACAGCAGCAGCAGCAACAAACTGGCAGCAGCAGCAGCAACAAACTGGCAGTAACAGTTGCAGTTAGAACAATTAAGTTCCGACTGCAGCTACCAAAGCCAATACATAGTCTGAAAAAACAGTAGTCTTCAAAGACCCGTTTAGCCCATGTATATTGCACGCATAATTTATATAGAGTATTCATATTCTATATGCATTATGTACATCAAATTATATAAAAATTGTTAATTTTTTTTATTATATAAATGACATTCAATTGACATAAAAAAAGAAGTTTATATCAGATGTATTAAAAATATATGTAAATACAATTACTCTTTATATTACACCTTTTTCGCTAAAAAATGAGACACTTAAATTTCAAGATTTTTTATTTATATAATCATTAGCTTGTGTAAATAAATAATTAAAATAATTCTTCAGATGTTTTTTAGTTATTTTATGTTTAATAATTTTATCAATAGTTGATTTTAATTCTTCAAAATTATCAGGGCTTTTATTTTTAACACGACTTTTTAATTGACTAAATAA
>Ga0209443_1002434_pt1 | contig 11000 bp, 5 predicted proteins | sample LauGreBMM110DCMD_2_FD_187571 | JGI IMG/M metagenome (GOLD analysis project Ga0209443, IMG submission 187571) | Freshwater lake microbial communities from Lake Michigan, USA - Su13.BD.MM110.DCMD (SPAdes) (version 2) | ecosystem: Environmental > Aquatic > Freshwater > Lake | place: Lake Michigan... | reverse complement strand
TTCTTTAATAAATTGAAAAAATTATTGATTAAAAATTAAATCAAGAAATTGCCATCTTTGAATTTTTTTTGTTTTAATTTTTATAATAATCTCAAGCCCTTTGATGCTCTAAGTTTTTGACCCCCCACGGCTAAAGTTTTAATTACCGTTAAAACATTTTAGCCTGCTCCCCCTCAAGGGGGGAGCTAGAGCCCGTTGTTGTAGTTTTATTGAAAAATGAAAATATTTGGCTAACTCAAGAGCAAATGACAATGCTATTTGATAAGGCTAAATCAACGATTAGCGAACATATTAAAAATATATTTGCCGAAGGTGAATTAGATGAAAAAGTGGTTGTTCGGAAATTCCGAATTACCACTAAGCACGGCGCGATTGCTGGAAAAACGCAAGAAATTGAGGTCAATGCTTATAACTTGGATTTAATTATTTCGGTTGGCTATCGCGTAAAATCAAGTCGTGGAACCCAATTTCGTATTTGGGCAACCAAGCAATTGAAGGAATTTATTATTAAAGGTTTTGTGCTTGATGATGAAAGGTTAAAGAATCCAAATAATCCTTTTGGCGAAGATTATTTTGCAAGACTGGAAGAAAAAATCCGTGATATTCGCACTTCCGAGCGCAGATTTTATCAAAAAATTACTGATATTTATACCACAAGTATTGATTACGATAAAAATTCTGATTTGACCAAAGAATTTTTTGCAATCGTGCAAAATAAAATGCATTTTGGCATTCATGGTAAAACCGCCGCAGAAATTATTGCCGGTGTGTAATCGATCTCCCGCTTTACGACTTACAAAACTATATTTTATAAAAGCACTCGTCAAGATTACGGTGCAATCACTCTCCCCTTGAGGGTTATTTGCGTAAAAAAAATAGCCTAAACGGCTATTTTTAGCAAATAACGGGACAAGGAGCGAATGCGACGCGGTCCCTGGGGCAAGTCGTCTTCGAAATCAAAATGAAATTTTCAATTGAGAAAAGCGACGAAGCCGTGAGGGGTTAAAAATTCTCAGATAATCAACGGTTTTAAGATAAGGTAAAAATTTTAAAAAACATTTTTCTCACCTAAAATTAATTTTTTTTCCTCATCATCCAATTGATATAAATCGCAAACCATTTCGTCAATTTTTGCCTCGAGTTCCTTTTGTCGAAGTGGTGGAAAATCGGGGTTATAATCTAACTTATTGGTGATTGCAAGAATTTCATCAACAATGGCGATGAAGGGGGTTTGATCAGTTTTAGAAATAATTTTTATTGGAACTTCCGATAATGGTTTTTGATATAACTCTAACATTTCACCTTTTCTTTTTCCTCTGTGGTAAAACCAATGATAATAGAGCTTAGAATTAAGCAATGCCAAAACATATTTTAGTTCAATTATATAGTTTGAAATTTTTGTCGTTATAAAATAAACATCAGCACTAGCATACCAAGGAATATCGTTAAAGGAAAATATATTTTTTTTTGCTCTTTGAGGAGATACTATCTTATTTGATTCAAAATTTAATTTTCTTCGAACGGAGGCAAAAAAATAATTACCTTTTGCAATTTGTTTATCAATTCCATTTGCATTTTCTTTTCTATCGCTAAGAATACACTTAAATTTTTCAAGATGTCTTTTTATATTAACGATTTGATTAAAATCTATATCCTTATCATTTGGATAAAATATATCAATTAATTTGAATTCAGATTTTAATTTACAATAATATCGGGAAATATCGGAATTCTTATATAACGGCTTTAAAAAATTTTCTTCATTCTTAAATAATTCTAATTTTGGAATTTCTGTATTTTTTAAAATAAAAATTCCATCGCCCTTTTTTAAATCTTCTGTTTTGTGCAAATCAATATGTTTTTTAGTAACTTTATCACAACCAGTTCTTAAACCTTGATTAACGTTTGTAATTTTGCCTAACTCGGTTCCAAATGTTGCAACCTTACCCAGTATCCTCTCAATTATTCCTTGGTCAATTTTATTACCCTCGCTTCCTAATCGAATATAACACTCCTCACCATCAAAAAGTTTATCATGAGAAATTTCTTGATAAGATGAATCAATTAAATCCTTGCCTTCAAGTATATTTTTTAATAGTTTTGCAGTTGCATTTTCCTTTCTTTTGGTTTGAATTGTCTTGGTTTTAATGTTTTGATTTAAGCCTTTTTGAAAAATAGTAATCAAGTTATGTTGACCTTTTGCTGATTCAAAAATTTTTAATTCGTTAAAATTAATTAATTGTAGTATTGTGGAATTTGCTTTTAATTCATGTCTAAGTTTTTTTCCCCCAGTCGCAGTTATGTAGTAATTACTCGTAATAAAAGCAATTTGTGATTTTGTCTTTCCAACAATTAATGCCAAATGAAAGAAAAAATAAAAAATATCCATTTTTCCTTGATAATACTGTTTTAAATTGCCTTGAGCAATTGGTCTAATAATTTCTTTATTTCCTTTTTCTCCAATATAAGGCGGATTGCCAATCACAATATCAAAGCCGGGATTTTCGCCCGAAAAAACATCGCAAAATTCTAATTTCCAAATAAAAAATGGGCGGATATTTTTACGGCGCAAATTTTGAATTTCGACAAGCTTATCTTGTTTTTTCTGAGCAATTAAAGTGGCTTCAATAAACTGCCACTTAAGTTCATCAATTTGTTTTTTGAGTCCTAATTTTTGGGTGCGACTATTTTCGGTGAAGAAATTTTTAATAAATTTTTGTAATTGATAAAATTTTTCTAAAAGTATATTTTTAGCGGAATTTTCATTATCAATAAAACCCAAAGTTGGAGCTTTGGTTTCTTCTTTAATTTGATCCAATTGGTCATAAGATTTGAGGTTTTTTAAAGTTTTAGTTAAGGTGCTTTGCTCTTTTAATTTGGCAAGGTATTCTGGATTTTGTGATTTAGCCTTGTTGTTTTGAGCTTCTAAAATTAGTTCTTTGTTTATAATTTCAAGCTTCTTTTGGATTTGCGATTCTTGGTTTTCAATTTTATTATTTTTATTGAGAACTTCATCATCAAAAAGTTTTATACCTTCAATGGTTTCTATCAAGCTGTTGCCTTGCATAATTTTATGATCAAGATTTGGCAAGGGCGATGGCTTTTCTTCTTCAACCACCAAAGCAAGCCAGAGGCGAAGTTTAGCGATTTCAACCGCACCGCAATCAATATCAACACCATAAATTGAATTGGCTATCGCATGAAATTTTAAAGCATATTCATCGCGATTTTTTAATAAAATTTTATTGAGTTGCAAACGGGCATTGACAATTTCGTTTAACATGCCGAGCATAAAGGCGCCGGAGCCGACGGCGGGATCACAAATTTTTACATTTTCTAAAAGTGAATCAATTTTTAATGCCGAATTTTCAATATTTTCTAGCGATTTATTTTTAATAAAATTTGTTAATTGCTCCATCGGCAAATCGCTGTGATTATGTATATAATTTATTAAACTTTCTTGGCACATATAATGAACGATTTCACGCGGAGTATAGAAGGCTCCCTTGCTTTTACGATCTTTGATTTCAAGCAGATTTTCAAAAACTTTACCCAACATTTCAGGGTCGATGGCGACTTCATTTTCTAGTGGCTCATTTTCATTAACCGTAAAATTATAGCGGTCAAAAATATCAAAAATTCCTGTTCCAAATTCACCTTCGATAAATTTATTTTTTTCTTTTGAGTTTTTTATAATTTTTGGCAAAGGATGGGAGTTAGAAAAAAGTTCGTTAGGTAAATTAAGTTCGGTATTTTCCCAAGAATAATCACGAATTGGCTCAAACAAACCACCATTGAGGAAGGGGAAACGAAGATTGTTGATGTTAGAATAAATACTTTCTAGACCACGATCAACCGCCAAAGCTTCGTAAAATAAAGGCTCAAGGCACTCATTAAAAAAATTTTTGTGATCTTTGGTTCTAGTAAAATAATTGGCTATGAAATTTTTGTCGCCACTGCCCCAAGGCTCACCAACCTTAACTCCAAACCAACCTTTTTTTTGTAAAAAATAAAGAAAAACAATTTGTCCCAAAGTTTTTTTAGCAAAGTCACTGGTGGAAATTTCCTTTTCTTTGAAGTGCTTTTGTTCTTTTTCATTAGCTTCTAAAAAACTATCCAAAGACTCGTGGAAAAGGTGGTAAAGCTCTTTATACCTTTGGAAAAATTCATCGGTTACCGCTTCAATATCAAAAAGTTTTTCGATTTGAGCGATAGTTGGTGCAATGTTTTGGGTTTCATCAATAAAAAATTTTAAAAATTGACTTTTAACCGTGTGAGTACCTTCATTTTTACCGACTAAAAATGAAAAACGCCGAGCCGAAGAAAGCTTTTCCTGAAGATTATTTTCGTTAAAAGATATTTCCAATTTAACTAAAGAAAAGCGCCAATTGGCTTCGTCGCTTGAAACAAAGGCAACTAGAGCATAACTCTTAAATGAATTTTTCAAAATTTCAGCAATGAAATTTCTTTGTAAAGTTCTTGAACGATCAAGTTCTTTTTGCGGTGCAAGTTTAACAATTAAAAGAACAATTTCTTGATTATTTATATCGACAAATTCGCCAATAATTTTACAAGATTTAATGTGGCTTTGATATTCAGGCTCAACATTTTGAACGCTGTCAATAATGTTAATTTTTTTAGCAAAAAGATGATGAAGAAATTCTTTAAAATTTACTTCGTTAAAATTTTCTTTATTAAAAGTTTTTTTCAAAATTTCTTCTGCATTGCCGTAATTCATAAATTTATTTTTTAAGTTTCTTTAAAGTAGCAAGATAAAATTACTTCAATTTCATGATTATTTTTTTCTTTATTTTGCGAGAAATGTTTTTCTAAATAAGCTGGCGAAATGTTGCTTTTTAAAAGTTCTAAAAATTGTAGCGGATTCAATAAAATAGCATTATTAGCCTTAATTTTATTTAGAATAAAACTGCAAGTTTTTTTAGGAATTAATCTTTGTTTTAAGGCTTCAGATATTTTTTTAAAAAAACTCGATTCTTCGCTTGAAAAATTTTGATAATTTTTGTTAACAATCGTTAAATGTTTGAGCAATTTTACCGCGGGATCCGCACTGGAATTTTTGAAGTTATTTTCTTGATCAGAATTTAGCTCTTTTTGAAAATGATTTTTATTGCTCGATAAAAATTGAAAAAATTTATCATCAAATTTAGCTTTTGGTTCATGTTGATCAACTTTTAAAAATTGTGCAGTTTCAATAAAATCAAGCTCTTGTGGTATATTATTTTTTTGTTCATCGACTAAATAAAATTTTTCAACTTGTTCTTTTTTTAAAAAACTAATTAGCTTAGATGGTTGATTTTCTAAGCCTCTTGCACTGCGTGATTTTTTTGGCAATCTTTTAATTTTTTCAAATAATTGCGGATTTTCTTTTTCAATATTTTTAATTTCTTGACGATATTCATCTTCTTTGAGAAAGTCGATTTCGCCTTCATCTTCTAGGCTATTCATCATTTGATCATATAATAAATTGCCATCAAGTTTATGCGATTTTACTTCTTCATCTTCGGTAAGCAATTTACTATCATTGCCAAGCAAAGCATTAAAAGAAGCGATTTTACTTTTCGCCGATTCTTCAAGTTTAATAACATCATTTGATTGCTTAGACGGGAAAAAATTATAAGTAAAAATTTCGCTAAAAGTGGTGTCAACACGATTAATTCTGCCGACTCTTTGCATTAATCTTGCGGGATTCCACGGCAAATCGTAATTTACAACAACATCTCCACGATGAAGATTGACGCCCTCCGCCAAGACATCGGTGGTAATCAAAATATCATAATCATTTTTGGGATTAATGGAGTTGGCATCAAAATTTTCAAGAATTATTTCTCTTTTATTGGCATTATCAGAACCTGCAAAAGCAATCAATCTGCCATTGAAATAATTTTTTAATTGGCCTTCAAGATAAATTGCGGTTTCTTGTGACTCGGTGAATATAATTGATTTACCTGATTTGAAAGGCTTTTCATTGGCAAGTTTTTCTTTGAAGGCAATAATTTTTGGATCACGATTAATCGAGCTCCAATTATGGCGAATTTGTTTTAAAATTTCTAAATCTTTTTTTAAATTTTCGCCTAATTCTAAATAAAATTCATCGGCGGAATATATCTCGGCTTGACCACCGCTAATTAATTTTTCAATTTCTGCATCTTCACCATTTTCTAAAAATTCAAATATTTTTTGCGAGTGTTTTTTGCTCACATAAACTTTGCCATTTTCATAAGAATTTATAAAGCCTTGATAAGAAATAATAAAGCGTTCAATGGTTTTTTTGAAGGCATCAATACTGCTTTCAAGCCTTTTAAACAATAGGGTTCGCATAAAACCTTTCATATTATTTTGTCCAGCTTTATCTTCGTTTGATAAGGTTTTATGTTTGGTTTTTGGAATGTAACGAATATAGGTTAATTCATTTTTTATGGCATTTAAAGTTTTGCTAAAAATCTCATCTTCATAATCATTAAATTCATAATAAATTGCTTGCGGTTTAGCAACTTTTGGAAAGGTAATTTTTTGTTTGGCTAAATCATCGCCATAGCGTTTTAAAATCTGGGTGCGAGTGCGTCGAACCATCAAATATTTTAGAAGTTTTTGGCGAATTTTTTTGGCATTTTCTTTGCTGATTTTTATAAATTCTTCAGCATCATTTTGACGATCAAGTTTTTTTAATCTTTTATCCAATTCAATAAAAAATTTTTTGAGATTTTTGCAATCAGGAATGGTGCTACTGGTTTCACTTTGAAAAAGTTTAATTTGCGAAAACAAGTCGCTAGAGCGATTATTGTAAGGCGTAGCACTAACCAAAATAACTTTTTTGCCTCGACAAATTTCAGTGAGCTTTGGATAATTTTCGGTAAATTCAGAACGAAAACGATGAGATTCATCAATCAAAACAATGTCATAATTTTCGGTTTTTTCTTTTTTAATAATATCATCTAAAAACCCAATAGAGTAACATTCAAATTGATTTTTTTTAAAGTGAAAATCTTCAAACGAATTATTCCAACTACCTCGATTATTTTTATGAATCAAATGCGGTGGAGCAATAACCAAAACTCTTTTATGATTTTTTTCAATCAATCTTTTACAAAGCATGGTTCCCATGTAGGTTTTGCCAAGCCCAACGACATCAGATAAAAAAACTCCACCATATTGATTCACAATTCTAAAGGCACTATTTACTGCATCTTGTTGATATTGAAGTTGCTTAAAATTTTCAGGATATTGCGAGATTTCATTATCATGATTTTGAAAATCTTCTTTAAAATATTCATAAAGAAATTTTAAATAAATTTCGTAAGGCGTGATTTGGTCATTAAGCCAAGTTTTAGTAGTAATGGTGGCGATATAATCATGAGTTACATCAACGCCCTCATTCCATAAATTTTCAAATTTTTCTAAAGCAAATTTAACATCGGCGGGATCTTTTAGTTCAACATTAAATTCGCGTTGTGCCACCAGCCCATTTTCAGAAAAATTACTAGAGCCCGTGATAACATTTCCAAAATCACGATCGCCATCTTTATAGCGAGTAATATAAACTTTAGCATGAATATTTTGTGATTGATGAAGACGAATTTCTACTTTTTTATTTCTACAAAATTCTATAAGTTTTTGAGCTGATATTTCGAGAGCTACATCATTTTTTTCTTCAAGAACCTCTTGTTCAAGTTGATTAGAAAATTCTCTTTTATTTTCATCTACGTCTAAAAAATCAAATCGACTTTGTTGCAATAAATGTGAAGTTTTTTTGTCAACATTAAGTCCAACTAAAATTCTAATTTTCTCAACGCCCTCAAGGCTCGGATACATAATAGCAAAACCACTAGTACGAAAATATCCAACCAAAATATCAAAAAATTTTGCATCTTTTAAAGTGCTTACGAATCTAGATTTTAGAGTGTCTTCGTTGTCGTTGGTAAAAAATTTAATATCGCTATTTTTTGACATAAGATAAGATTTAAGTTGCAAAAAATAACTTTAGAAAAATAAAAAATTTTTTCAATATTTATAATTTTTGAAAGAAAGTTCAAACCTTTTAAGGCGAACAAACATTTGATATTTGGTTTAATCAAGAAATCGTCTTTTTTGGAATTTTTTTTGCTAGTCATCGCTTCGTTCTTTTCTTCAAAAAGAACTCGCGCCAGGGACTCGCGTCGCCTTCGCTCCTTATCCCGTTATTTGCTAAAAATAGCCGTTTAGGCTATTTTTTAAACGCAAATAACCCGCATCGCCAACAAGTTGGCTTAAGCGACTTCTCCCGCAAGGGGAGAGTGATTGCACCGAAATTGTTTCGAATATTTTCGTAAAGTTTAGTTTCGTAAGCCCTCAATGCTGGAGTTATGAGCCCGTAAGCGTTACAAGATTTACAAAAACCAAAACTTATCGCGAATACGGCGATTTACTCGCCGTGAAGCGATTCGATATTAAGCTAAATTTGCGTTAGCAAATTTAATGCGTAGCAGAATCAAACCGATTGAGCAAAATAAAACTTTGAGTGTAATTGGTGATGATGCTTAAAAAGCCTTTACTTTCAAGGGTGGAGAGCTCTTTTAATTCAACCGAATCTTGAATTAATTTGATAGTTTTTCGAAGTTCAATGAGATTTTTTTGATATTCCTTAACGCGTTTTTCATTGACGGCAAAGCCTTTTATTAAATAATTTTTCAACCTTTCAGTTGCCCAAATTCTAAATCTCGTACCTTGTTTATAATTAACTCGATAGCCGACGGAGATAATGGCATCTAAGTTGTAGAATTCGATAATTCTCTCCACATGCTTTTCTCCTTCAATTTGAACTGTTGCATTTTTTGCAACAGCTCGACTTCTCTCCAATTCTTTTTCAGCAAAAATATTTTTCAAATGCCTTGAAATTACTGATTTATCGCGACCAAATAATTCGGCAATTTGACTAAGCGAAAGCCAAAAAGTTTCATTATCAAATTGCACCTCGATTTCAGTTTTATTATCTTTATTTTGATAAATTTCGATTTGACTTCGAGGAGAGCTGGGATTGATTTGAGAGCCAGTATTATTGGCTATATTTTTATTAGTTTTTTTAATTTTATTTTTGGTCATAAATTCAGGTTTTAGTTAATGGTGATTTTTAAATTGTGATTTAAAATTTAAGCACAATTTAAAGAATTTTTTTTATAAATCAACTTGGCTTTAAGGAGTTTTTTGGTTTTAGATAAACGCTTCATCTTTTTCTTCAAAAAAGATTCGCGACTGGGACCGCGTCGCATTCGCTCCTTGTCCTGTTCTTCGCTAAAAATAACCGTTTAGGCTATTTTTTTAACGCAAATAACCCTCAAGGGGGGGAGCTACAGCCCGTATGCGTTGCAAGTGTTTTGAAAAAAATAAATTAAAAATCTCATCGCGTATGTCGCGATTCATTCGCGACGAAGCGATTCGATATTAAGCTAAATTTGCAAAGCAAATTTAATTCTAAAACCTATAAGCCATCCCCGAAAAATAATTCAAATCGTCAGCCTTTTTTGAAACGCCGAAATTGACGCCGACATCGAGTTTTAGGTTATCCGTGAGTAAATAATTAACGCCAAAATCTAAATAATTTTGCACAAAATTTTTATTAACAAAAGTTTTTAAAGAATAAAACTCTGCGTAAGAGCTAATTTTTTTTGTAAAATCTTTTGATAAATAATAAGCGTTAATTATCGCAAAATAGCGATTATTTTTAACATTATTTTGCGTTTTGTAATAATTTAATTGATACATTCCGCCCAAAGTTAAATCATCAGAAATTTTTACTAGAAATGGCATGATCAAACCACCTCTTAAGTCGCTTCCTGTCTCATTTCGTGAGGATTTTATTATTTTCACAAAAGGTGTCAAAGAAAATCCAAGAGTTCCACCATCATTACCTAAAAAATTATGTTTAAAGCGTAAAAAAGTTTCGCCCCTGCCCTGAAATTTTTGGGATAAATTTTGTTGAGAAATTTTTTTATAAATTAGTGGATTTTGAATTATTTGAATTTCGTTTTGATTGTTGATGCCGTAGCGAAAAGTACTAAGATCAAATAAACTTGTGGCGGAAATTTTTTGATTAGAATCTTGGGTTTTGGTTTTACTCAAAAAACTCGTTTCGAATAAAAATTTTCCACGATTTAAAGTGTAAATACTGTCGGATTTGCTTGGGCGTTCTGAGCTTAAGCTTCTAAGTTTTACGACATTTTTAGATAATGCATTTTGTGACCAACAAAGCAACAAAGACAAAATATAAAAGTAGCGCAAAAACACTTTGAAAAGATTTATTTAAAAAATTTATAAAGGCAAATTATCGTGTTTTTTCCAAGGTTTTTGAACTTTTTTATTTTTCAAAATTTGTAATGACATGCAAATTCTTTTGCGCGTATTTTGTGGACGAATTACTTCATCAACAAAGCCACGAGACGCTGCAACAAAAGGCGACGCAAATTTCTCGCGATATTCGGCAACTTTCAAAGCCTTGGTTACCGGATCTTTAGCTTCTTCGCGGAAGATAATTTCAACCGCGCCTTCTGGCCCCATCACCGCAATTTCGGCATTTGCCCACGCGAAATTAACATCTCCCGACAAATGTTTTGAATTCATGACGATATAGGCTCCGCCATAAGCTTTACGAGTGATAACGGTGATTTTTGGTACTGTGGCTTCGCCATAAGCGTAAAGCAATTTGGCGCCGTGCTTAATGATGCCATTATGCTCTTGATCGGTTCCTGGTAAAAATCCTGGAACATCAACGAAAGTTAAAATTGGAATATTAAAAGCGTCACAAAAACGAATGAAACGAGCGCCTTTTTCGCTGGCTTTAATATCGAGGCAACCCGCTAATTGCATGGGTTGATTGGCGACTACACCAACGGTTTGACCTTCCATTCTGCCAAAACCAATAATAATATTTTTGGCATAATTTGGCTGAATTTCGTAAAAGTCGCCTTCGTCAAGAATTTTCTCAACCAACTCAAGCATGTCGTAAGGTT
>Ga0209443_1002433_pt1 | contig 11008 bp, 14 predicted proteins | sample LauGreBMM110DCMD_2_FD_187571 | JGI IMG/M metagenome (GOLD analysis project Ga0209443, IMG submission 187571) | Freshwater lake microbial communities from Lake Michigan, USA - Su13.BD.MM110.DCMD (SPAdes) (version 2) | ecosystem: Environmental > Aquatic > Freshwater > Lake | place: Lake Michigan... | reverse complement strand
TAAATTTACTATTGTCATACTTTGTATAGAGACCTGTACAAACAAAATGTCCCCACAACGGGCACCAGACTTCATTCGCGATACCCAAAAATGCCGCTGATAATGCGAATGTGCTTCTTGACAATATAAGAACATCTGCGTTACATAATAAAAATAAATCATAATTTTCATCATTACTGCGAATACATCTATACGGATAATCTATATCATAATCACCTGGCGCAGTTACTATAATAACCTCATGTTCTGGGTATTTTTGTTTTGCCTCTAAAATTGCCTTATCCACTTTATGTCTAGCTAATGGTGTCTGCATATTACAATATCCAAGTGTAGCAATACCTTGTATACTCTGATAATCATTATCAATTCTTTCTTTATAATGATTACTACAAATCGAGCCATCATAATCCGGTCTATCTTTTACATCTCCCATTCTTAAATGAACCAATATGGTTTTCTCTGGATTATAAGGTAAAGTGTAATTTTTTGGAACTATATTTAATATTTGGCATCGCATACTTTTACAAATATATTTTTTAAAATAACTAATCATATCTCTCTTAATATTATATAATACTTGTGTTGTAATTATTAATAAGTCGCAGCTATAAAAGTATGAATTTGACTCATATTTAGTTTGAAAATTCAATAAATATTCCATCAATTTTAAGTTTTTATACTTTTCCAAATAATTTTTTGGCGGGAACTTTTTGTTATGAATATCAATCCAATTTAAAATTGCTTTAACAATAAAACTCGCGGTGTATTTTGTTCCTTCATACTCATAATCATTGTTATAATTCACCTTTTCAGGCTCATAAACAATATATAAATTGTTATAAAAGGCATAAATAATAATAGACAAATATTGAAGTATATGGCTACCTAATCTGTCTCCTCTTGAATAAAGGTAAATAGAATCTTGCATTTTATTATACTAATTTTAAGACTTTAATTAATAATTTTTATATTTATTTTAATTATGTATTTTTATAATTAAAATAAATATACTCACTAAGATGATTTCATTTTTTTATTTTTTTTATTATTTATATTATCTCTCAGTTGAAAAGAAGAATACTTGAAATAATCTTCCGTTTTCTTTTGTATCGCCAAAATAATCAGTTGACATATGAAACCGATTTGAATCAAATAGAATAAGCCTGTTAAAAACATTACCAACTGTATCAACTTGTTTCCATTTCGTTAAATCTTGACTAAATCTATCTGTTTCTTTTTTATTATTCAGGATTGTTTGGTCTTTTTTACAAGTTGTACCATCCTGGTATTGATAAAATACCGTCCCTGAAGATAACGGTGCGTTCGGTGTCATATATAGCACTCCAGCCCAATTATTAAATCCATCTATATGTACCCACGAACGGTCTCTACTTGTTGTATATTGAAAAGCGCCATTATATATGCTATTGTCATTTTTGTTGCTTTCATCTGGCATAGGAAAATCTGTTATTTTTCCTCCAAAAGGTAAAACGTATTCTTGAATAATATCTTTTAGTTCTTGCGTTGCGTATGATATCGTTCTTTGACCTGGATAATTTCCACGAACCGCAAATTCTTGTGTTAGAATGAAGTTTCTTGTTTCCATGGCATTATTATAAAAATTATCAATTATGATTAAACCGCAACTCGGGTTTCTAGAATTTATATTGTCTAACAATAATTTTTGGTTTATTTGTTTTTCAATTTGGCTTTTTACATTTATTGGCAACTCTTTTTTTACGTATCTTTCTTGTAAAATATTTTTAAATTTTTCATTTATTTCTTTATCTGCTTCTGCTATTTTTGTATAAATTGGTATATACATTTTATCTCCTTTAGCATATTTGCAATAATCCGGTATATCAATATTATATTCTATACATTCAACTTTTATACAATTTATATTTTTAAATGCTTCTTTTGAATTATTTGTGGAATAAAATGAAATCTTTGAACCTATTTTTGTGTGTTTTACTAACACTTTATATAAAAAATCTACGATTCTATCTTTTTTTGAAACATTGTGTTTATCTAATATATAATCATCAAAATATATACAGTCATATATTCCTGTAGTTTGTAAAACATCTTCCCACCGACCTTTAATTAAGTTTATAATTAGTTCAGACCTTAATGCCTCTTGTTTATTTTTAAATTCTTCAAATTTTTCCCATACTATAGGGGTACATTCAATAACATCATATTCTTTTACATTTTCAAAGCTACAAATTTTAGTTGCGCTGTAACCTAAACCAAATCCTATTTCTAATACTTTTCCAGATGGGTTTAATAATTCAATAGATTTTTCCATGTAGGGTTTTTCCCACTCCATCATTATTTGTTGAGTTTCGTCTTCATTAGATAAAATTTCTTTACCTAATTTATCTTTTTTGTATATTAGTTCCATTATTTAGTTATAAACATTTTTTTAATATTTTATTTTTATATTATTTAATATTATATGGATATATCTCTTGATAAAACTATTAACATTCAAACATTTGAATCAATGCCAAATTTATTTAATGAAAATACAATTTTTAAATATAATATTAACAGGACTTTTAATGATAGAAAATATTTTCACATTATTTGGAACTTATTACATTTAATATCCGTAGAATATCCATGCGTTCCTACAGAACAACAAAAACAAAATTTAATTGAATTTATTAATAATTTTATATTTATTAATTTAATTTAATTCGGAATAGGAAAAGGTCTTTGGTTTTTTTCAATCACTAAAGGCTCAGGAATAAAAACCGGACCTTTCTCATATATATTAGCGGAATTCATTTTTACAATTTCTGGAACAAAACAAGGAGCAGGGTTTACTAGATTGGTTGAATTGATTCCAAGTAAAAAGGACTCTGTATCGGCAGCGTTATAAGAAAGCTTATTCCACGGAATTTGAGCTGGCAATAATCCATTACCAGGTAATCGTGTGTTATAGGCAGCTCCATATTGCGAATTAGGATATAATGTATAATTTTCGAATTGTTTATGTTCTTTTTGTTCTAAACAATAGTTACCAGGTGTATTTCTATTACGAGTAGAAGCCATTTATATATACTTTTAAAAAAAGTATAGCAAAAAACTCTAATATACTTTTAAAAAAAGTATAACAAAAAACTCTAATATACTTTTAAAAAAAGTATAACAAAAAACTCTAATATACTAATATACTTTTAAAAAAAGTATAACAAAAAACTCTAATATACTTTTTTACATTTAACTGCCTAATTTATATTAAATAAAATATATAAAGATAATGTTAGGTATATAGTTATTATGAAATTTCTTAAAAGTATAATACAAAAATTAATAAAGGAAGATAAAAAAATATTAGGCAGGTGGAATATTGAACACTGTGATAAAAGAATGAATAGCAAAATAGATTTATCAAATGAAGACCATTGTGGTCCTTGTGGTCAATATATATTAGATAAAACAACCAAAGATATAACCAAAGATATAAATAAAAATCCCTTAAAATAAAAGAGATTTCAATTGTAAGATATTATTATTATCTATTTTGCCTGTTTCTATAAATTCAGAAACACAAATGTGGGTTAAATACATATAATCATATGCGTATAATAACATTAGGCCAAACTCCATGGAATTTTTAACCATAAATTTTTCAGCCACTTTATTCATACATTCTTTTAAATCATCGCAATGTTGAATCTTTTCATATAACTCACAAATAACTGTGTTCATTTCGGTTTCATTGTATTCATTTAATCCTAGAATATCTAAAAGTTCTTGACGATAAATCGCATTTCTAATAAAAAATTTGTCGTCTTCAGAAACAATATCGGTATCTAAAAAAACTTCAGGAGTATGATATGTGCAAACTACTTTTGTGTTATACATTTTAAATATTATTGGTTATTAATATTTAAATTAATATTAAAAAATATCATTATTTTTAAACATATTGGTATGTAGAATGTTTGTTAAAATAATCGCCATCACGTGTCAACTCGCGAGACGGAACACCGCCGCGAACCCACCCTTGAGATGCGTCATTTTCAATTTTGTTAGCTGAGTTATCCAGTCTAGCCTTAACAGCGGGCAAAAGTGGAGTTTGATGATACTTAATGTAGCTCTTTTCACTTAAGTTATTGACACTTCTTTTATTCACAATTTGTTCTCCTTGTTGAATTTGAGCCTCTATAACTGGATTTACAGAGCCACGTCCTAAATAAGGTACCGTGGCAAAAGGACGTTGAAATAAGTCAATTCTACATCTGGGGTGTGTTTGAATAGTTCCAATTTGAAGTTTCGATGAATCATTAATGTTGCAACCACCGGCTCCAGAATTAAAACCACCATTGTACATAATGCCTGGTTGCGAAGTAGCTAAATCAATCTGGGTTTTCATTGAACAGTTTGAGGCAAAATAATTTTGTGTCATATAGTTACATGAGGCAACATTTTGAATAGTGTCTTGGTCAATGCAACAACTGTCTAGTCCAATTCTTGACATTTTATCAAAGGTATAACTAGAGACGTTAGCCATTTATATATTATAATATACATTATTTTTTATGAATTTATATGTTTTTGCGGTTCTAAATGTCTTTGAAATAATATGTTGACAATTTGTTCCAAAGTCACATTTAATAAATATCATTTTCACTTTTTCTAATTTAAAATGTGAAAAGGTGTTAAAACAAAAAGCGGCAAAAGAATTAGGATATAAATATGAAATTTGGGTTTATGACAAAAAAGGTAATAAAACTTGTTACCATTAATGCTCTTAATAAAGTGTATATCTATAATTATCTTGCACCCTTGCAAAAGCACCACCCGCGTTTGATTCCTTACCGGATAACATTTCTCCATACAAAAATTTTGAATATGCGCCCTGGTCACCAGGTTCCACTTGAGTATTAGCCGTGCTATAAAATGCTCTATCACTTTGGTCTAATTCAAATCTCTCCCAAAGGTCTCCATAAAGCTGTTTATTGGAGTTTTTAATTTCCGGATTCATCATTTGAACAGCACGCTTGACATTTTTAGTAATATCTTCGTCTACGTCAACATTAAAAGAAGGTGGGGCTGATTTTCTGTTAGGTTCATCCATAATTTGCGTTAATAAAACATTGCTAAATGGATTTTTTTTGTTGCCTTCTTTAAATTCAGTTCTTAATACTGCATCTAATGTTACAGGATTAAAAATAGAATCCGATTTTCTATTATTTAAGCCAGTAACTTCATTACCTTGAACAACAAACCCTTCATTTATCATTTCTTTTGTGATTTTTTGTTTTCTCATTTTAAATAATACAAATATACCTAGTAATGTTAAAATTCCTACAAGTAAAATTCTATTAGACATAGTTAAAATATATCCTAAAATTGTGATAATTATTATTAGCCTAGTTATAGCATTTAGTTTTTGTTCATAACACATAGTTGTTGTAGGCCATAATTCAAAAATGTAGTTTTTATTGAATAATACTGTAGGATCATTGGACCAAAATTGTATTGTCATTATATATATATAAATCTTTTAAAAAAGTTTATCAAAACTATTACTAAAAAATTAAGTAATAGTTTCAAAAAAATCGGTCTATTATATTACATTTGCTATCTGAAGAAGTTTGTAATTTTGAGGATAAAAAATTAAAAATTTCATTATAATCGTTATTATCATTATATTGTCTACAAGTGTAAATATCAAATGACATGTGTTTTTTTTCAGGAAAAGTATGAATTGACAAATGTGATTCAGATAATAAAAATAAAATACTACAACCGATTGGTACAAAATTGTATTCTACTTCATTTAATATACTAAATTCATATGTTTTACAAATTTCTCTTAACAAAGCTTTTAATTCATTTGGGTTATTTAACAACTCTGTATTTTGTATTCCTTTAAAATCACAAATCATATGTTTTCCTGAAGACTTGTAATCCTGAAACATTTATAATATATAAAATATTTTTATAACATATTTTGTACTCTTATTTTTTACTCTTTTTCTTTTTATCTCCTTTATTTTGAACATTTGGGTTTGCGCCTCTTGGAGTTCTCTCGATTTTTTCTTGCGATGAAAATATTTTCACTAATTCCTCTTCTGAAATAGTTGATTGCGTTTGCGTTTGGGGTTGTGTTTGTTGTATAATAGTTGCTGCTTGTTTTTCAAGTTTAGCCTTGGCATTTGCTTCGGCTTTAGCTCTAATTCTCTCTTTTGTTTTTGCCATTTTCATATTTTTGTTTAGTTGAGCCTCCATTGCGCCAGTATTTAGTTTTCCACCTAAACCAGATAAATTTCCCATGCCCATTTTACTCAACATTGCCTGTAAGTTTCCCATCCCTGGCATATTCTTCATCTTATTCATCATTTCACTTGCTTCAGAAATCAATTCGCTTTCTTTTATTTCGCCGGACTTGATTCTAGAATCCAATTTATCTCCGACCGTCTTAACTAATCCCATTAACTTAGTAGGATTCTTAATCAAATTTTGAAATATATCTTTCATATCAGTAACATTCTCCATATCCATATTCAAATTAGAAGCAGTTTCTTCGGCAATCTCTCTTGCGAGTTGACCTAGTTTTCCATCTAACATTCCAGTAATGTGTTCATGAATATCTTCTGCGTTTGGTATGCCACCTCCTCCTTCTTTTTCTTCTACATTTTCTCCTACATTTTCGCTGGTATCGAATAATCCTTGCATGTGTGACAACGTTTCTTCCAGTTTAGACTTAAATTCATCTTCATTTATAGCCTCAAACAATTTTGCCGTATCACCAAACGCATCTTTGTTTTCAACTGTTCCAATTATTGAAAATAAAATTAGTTGAAGGTATTTCCAAATTGTTTCACGCGTTTTTTCAGTAATCTCGAACTGCCACAAATTTTTAAAATGAATATGTGGCAAAAATTCTGTATCAAGCTCAGAATCAGAATTAAACATATCGGGGTTTTGGTATAAAATATCAAAAAATCTAGGTGGGAATTTTTTTTGACAAAATTCGAAAAGCATACTTACGCTATTTTGTTCTGATTTTAAAATAGCCTTGTTTCTTTCTTCTATCTCTTCTATGTAGTCAAAATGCGAGTTATCTTTCCACCACTTATTAATTAATGGTAAATATTCAGGGAATGTCGTCTTTAAATCTCCGACAAAATCTTTTATAACTTTTGTAAATTCATCTGGAATAACCTTTTTGTCATCTGTCATTTAAATTATTATAAAATATATTTTTTAAATCAAACTAATTTTAATATATATATTTAAAAAATTACATAATAAAAATTACATAATAAAAAATATATATTAAAAAAATTAAATAATAAATAATATTTACACCTTTTAACATTTCAAACGCCGATTATATATCTAATATCTGTTCTTTCCACCATTTTCTAAAACCTTCTTCACCTAATACCTTAATTTGTAATTCTCGTAAAACATTTACTTTCACATATGTTTTATAATCATTCATTCTACAATAATGACACTTAAATAATTCCTTTTCGTTTATAGTATTTTCATAACAATAATCGCATATATATTTATAACATTTCTCATTTGGGCACCTATATCTAGGCGTCCTATTTGGAAGAAGCAACAAAGAACAAAATTTTATATCCTTATAATTATCGTCATTATGATTTGTCATAAATTCTTTTTCTAATTCTTCATAATTTTCATTACTTGACGGTTGAATAAAGTTTTCGTAACAAATAGAGCACTCCATTTATATTTTATAAAAACAAAACTTTAATATATTACTTAAATTAAATAATAAAAAATTACATAATAAAAAATATTTAATAAATATTATATTAAGAGTCGCATAATTCGGCTAATTTTGTTAAATTTTGAATGTACTTCATAACTTTAGATTGATTATCAGGGCACATATTTTTAATTGGTTCTCGCAATCTATTGATGGATTCCATAATTTTATCTGAATTTGAAGCGGATGAAACATCTGTCGAGTAATCTTTATTTATAAAAAAATCAATATTACCTGCCTCAATCTCTCCTTTATATTTTCCAACAACAAATGCGTTCCAAATTTTCACAATCATCTTAGGATTTGCCTTCCTAACAGTTAAAAGGGCATTTTTGGCAGTTAAAATATCGGCATCTTCTGGAAAAACTTTTTGAACGTCATTTAAAAACTCAAAGAAGTGGTCATTAAAAGCAGTTAGTATATTATTCGACATAATTATTTGTCTCGTTTTCTTTTTAAATTAATTTCGCTATAAAATTAATTTAATAACGATATTAATTTTATATAAAATTTCCATTTTTTATTAAAAACTCATTGGCGGCTTGTTACCCGTAATATTTTTTAAGTCCGCTTCTCTTTGTGCCTGAATCTGTGACATCAAATCTTTTGACTTATCTTCGGCTATTCTATTCGCACCTTTATATTCTTGTTCGTCTGTTGGTGTCTGCATCGAAACGCTGTCAGAGTAATTTAAATCAACATAGTTATGCATTTGTCTCATACCACCATTTCCCTTTGCCTCTAAATCTTCTGGAGCTTGGTCTAAAAAACTATACTGGTCGGAAACAATATCGCCAAAACCCCCACCAAATGAAAAAGCCATTGGTTCCATATTATTTTGCGTAGCTCTTCTCACTTCTACCTCTTGTTTCGGTTTTAAAAATTCTAATATTTTTTCGCCATATAAAACGTTATACCCTTGATTTAATAGTAAAAGTGCAGGAACCCGGGTAACATTATCAGGTAAAATAATATTTTGTCCATTGTCTAAAATAATATATGTTTTATTATTTGCGTCCTTGGTTCTTTTATCAATGCAGACAAAATGAATCTCTTTTTGGGCATTCGATTTTGATAAGATTTGCAAATATTTTTTTGAAACCTCGCAATATTTACTATAATATAAAATGTAACTCATCTTAATATATAATTAGTTATTTGAAATTAATATTTAACTCATTTTTAAAAAAATTGATATAAATTTTTTAATTTAAATATAAAGTAATATTAGATATAAATGAACCCTCACGTTGAACTGAATGACACTCCTAAAAATGGCAATGGCGACATGCTCTCTTTTACACTTAGAGGTGTGAATGTTAGCATTGCCAACGCAATTAGAAGAACAATTTTGGCTGATATAAATACCGTTGTATTTAGAACGACGCCAAATGAAAAAAATAAGGCTACTATTATTGCAAATACAAGTAGATTAAATAATGAAATTATTAAACAGCGTCTTAGTTGTATACCAATTCATATTAAAGACTATGAAGATTTTCCTTTTAAAAATTATATCATGGAAGTGAACATAGAAAACAATACAGACACGATAATGTTTGTTACAACCAAGGAATTTAAAATTAAAGACCTTGTGTCCGGGAACTATTTAGATGAAGCAAAAACCAGAGAAATTTTCCCGGCGAATGATTATACTGGCGACTTTATTGATTTTGTAAGATTAAGACCCAAAATTTCAGATGAAATCCCAGGAGAAAAAATACATTTAACATGTGAGTTCGATATAGGAACCGCAAAAGAAGATGGGATGTTTAATGTTGCGTCTACATCCGCCTACAGTTATTCGGTTGACGAGGTTGCCCAAGAAGCAGAGCTACAAAGAAAAAAACAAACATGGAAGGATGAAGGTAAAACGAAAGAAGAGATTGACTTTGAAAGTCAAAATTGGAAACTTTTGGATGGGTTACGCATAACAAAAAAGGATAGTTTTGATTTTATTATAGATTCCGTCGGGGTTTATACAAATAATGAGCTTATTGATACAGCTTGTAGAATATTAATGAATAGCTTTAATGAAATTAATAATTTGATTGAAAAGGATGAGTTAGAGATTGTCAAATCGCAAAACACCATGGCTAATTGTTTTGATGTTATTCTTGAGAATGAAGATTATACCATTGGAAAAGTATTGGAATATTTCTTGTACTCAAAATATTATGAAACCAATATGCTTACGTTTTGCGGTTTCAAGAAGATGCATCCACATGATACATATAGCATTATTAGAGTAGCTTATACTGAGGCGGTTGAAATATCTACGGTCAAAGGACATTTACAGGAGTGTCTCGCAGATTCTATAAATATTTTCAAAATAATTAGAAAAGAGTTTTTGAAGCTTGTAAAAAATTAAATTATTCTTTTACACCTTTTTACATTTCAAACGCCTACTTTATTTTACTTCAAATGATTTCCAATAATTATGTATGTATTCTAATTCTTTTTTTTTATTGTCTTCCAATTTTGGATAATTTAATTCATTTATACGCCAAAGATAACTATCTTTTTTAATTTTTTGAAGTCTTGATTGATACATATTCTGTAAAATATTGTATCTACTAATTTTTACATTATGTTCTCTAACAAACAAATTAATGAGTGATATAATTCTTATATTTGAATAATACAAAGCACTCCCATAGATAAACTCAATTATATATGGGTTTGATAAAATGTAATGAGAGTGAAATATTAACATTCTTTCTGTTGAATTATAGTCTAATTTAGTTTCATAAAAAAAATCCATTTTATAATATATTATTTACACCTTTTAACATTTCAAACGCCGATTATTTATTATTTCCAATTTTTTAACACTTCATCCAAATCATCTTCATCACCCAAATTTTTAATTAAATACATTGGGTTATATATTTTCTTTATTTTTGGTTCTCTTACTTTTTCCCATAGCCATTTTTTTAATGGTTTTTTTAATTTTAAACAATAATACAAATGACGAAAATTATTTAATGTTTGTATGTTTTGTTTTATTGTAATCAAACTATCATTATTTACTATTTCGTAAATAGAATTATTAGAACAATATAAATATTGTAGATTTTGCGGTAAAGTCGGCAAAGAAGTTAATTCATTACGCTCACAATATAATATTTCTAGATTTTGCGGTAAAGTCGGCAACAAAGTTAATTGATTATTAGAACAATTTAATTTTTGTAGATTTTGTGGTAAAGTAGGCAAAGAAGATAATTCATTACGCTCACA
>Ga0209443_1002432_pt1 | contig 11009 bp, 9 predicted proteins | sample LauGreBMM110DCMD_2_FD_187571 | JGI IMG/M metagenome (GOLD analysis project Ga0209443, IMG submission 187571) | Freshwater lake microbial communities from Lake Michigan, USA - Su13.BD.MM110.DCMD (SPAdes) (version 2) | ecosystem: Environmental > Aquatic > Freshwater > Lake | place: Lake Michigan... | reverse complement strand
GTGTTTTCTGCAAAATAGCCACCTTAATTTTGAAGGATTTGAGGCAAATTTGTAGGATTTGAGGGATGCTTTTTTTCGTTTACTTGTTTTTTTGGAAGTGATAGCGGAATTTAAACTATGCTTCATTTCTTAGGTAGGCTTCAATTTTTAGATATAAAAAATCCACATTCATTGCTTTTCCCCTATTCCAATTAATTTCAAAAATAGCCATCAGTTCCCATCGCTTCCTGGTGGAATTGAGTGGGGATGATTGCAGCATTGCGGGGAGACTTATTTTTTTCTTCTCGCAAAGGCGCAGAGACGCAAAGAAATTGTAGTCTGATTGGTTGGACTTCCGGAGGCCTTGACGGCTTTGCGGCTTTGCGCGCCAAATACTTTTTTTATTTTTTACTCTCGCAAAGCCCACCGCGGCGGGCGAAATAAACCTATTTTAATTTGCATTATAAATTTCCAAATGAGCCAAAGATGGAACTATAATACGATGATTGAGTACGTAACTATCAGGAAATTAATGTTTTTTCTTAAAGTTTAACTGTCTGTTATTCAGGGATACTTTCAATAGGATTAGTTCAAAAAAAACTCCAGCGCTTTCACACTGGAGTTTTTTAGTCATTTCCCAATCCCTATTTCGGGAGTCTATTAGATATCCAATTGATAGACATCATCAAGTAATTCATTGGAATCGATGTTAACTCCAAGATCTTTGATGATTCCAGAGTCCACACCATATACCCAGCCATGAATGAATAGCTCCTGTTTTACATGCCAAGCATTTTGGACGATGGAGGTTTTTGCGAGATCATAGACTTGCTCTACCACGTTTAATTCTACAAATCGATTGAATTTCTGAGTATCATCTTCGATGCTATCAAGTTCTTTTTGATGAAATCGATATACATCTTTGATATGCCGAATCCAATTGTCCACGATCCCATAAGATCCTGAACCCATTGCAGCACGTACTCCTCCACAACCGTAATGCCCACAGACGATGATGTGTTTTACTTTCAAGACATTGACTGCAAAATCGAGTACACTCAGCATGCTCATGTCAGTATGCAACACCATATTGGCAATATTGCGATGCACAAAAACCTCTCCGGGCTGAGCGCCGATGATCTCATTGGCAGGAACTCGGCTATCTGCGCACCCAATCCAGAGAAGAGGCGGCTGCTGGCCTTTTGCTAGTTTGTTGAAGAAATCAGGGTCTAATGCTAGTTTTGAAGCTACCCAGTCTTTGTTTTTTTCCAACAGTTGATTATAATATGCTTTATTCATTTTTCTTAATTCTTTAAGGTGCACTGACTGGAGTATTTCAACCGAAGAAAGCGCTATAGCTTTCCGGATTTTCAACCACTCCTCTATCAGAAATTAATTTAACATGTATGTTTCGATTTTTGGCTTGATATGCAAAATCTTCTAAAATTTCAATTATATTATAGTTGAGATGAATCGTTTTACGCACATCCAGTTCCAGATAGGTTCCTTCTGGTAAATTACTTAGCTCCCGCTGAATTGCTCCTTTATTTAGAAATGACAATTCCTTTGATGACTGCACTTGGAAAATAATAACCAATCACTCCCGCCTTCAATACACCAAGTAAAATCTGGATGACTCCTGCCAAAATCACAGCAAAAAGGAAGTTTTCAAAACTTCCCAAAGTTCCAATTGCGGTTAAAACGATCACAGCCAAGCCGGCCGCAGGACCACTCACGCCAATAGCAGATCCGCTAATCATACCCACTACTACGCCGCCGATAATACCAGCAATCAATCCTGAAAAGAGAGGGGCCCCACTCGCAAGAGCTATTCCCAAACAAAGTGGCAGCGCCACAAAAAACACGACAATACTTGCTGACAAATCCTTGCCAACATGCTTAAATGAAGGATTCATAAGTAAATTTTAAATGAATTTAAATTGGCTTAGGAAACTCCTAAGAAGATAATCACTAGGAAAATCTTGAAAAATCTGGAGGAGGAAGAGGTATCTCCTGTTCATAAACGGAAAAAATTGCAGAATTTTCGCAAAAATAAACTTGGACTTGAATCTTGAAACCCTGTGTCAAAAACCTGAAGGCAGGTATCACAAAATCAATTTTTTTGGTCATGTCCTTCTCCTCAATTTCTTGAAGGGGCTCGGTTTCTACCAACTCCTGAGCCATTAACAACAGTGGGGCATAGTAGGTACAAGCAATCAAATTGACTGCCATCAAAAAACTTAAGATTATGACAAAACGGTTCAAGAGGATGGAAATAAGAAAAGCTAATTAACCAAATGAATTTGACAAATTTATACTTTGAGACGCTTTTGAAGCAAGAAAAGTTCAAAACTCTCAAAGAAAAATTGTAGAGGGCTGATTTTGAATCAATCACGTCCTACACAAAAAATGAGACTTTTCGTTTTCTTGATAAACTTGTTTCTTTGAGCTTGTATGAAACTTGACTGTTTTCTTTTTTTTCTAAAAATTGAAAAAATATAGACACAAAAAAACCCCTTTCAATACAAGGAAAATTAAGAATGGTTTCCTTTTCTTTTCAAAATAACACCACCAGCAGCCTCTTTGATGGTAGTGGTGAATATGAATGCTTTAGGATCACAATCCAAAACTAAATTTCTCAACTGCCTTACTTCAAAGCGTGTCATGATCGTATACAAAATATCAGTTGGATGACTTACATCAAAACTACCTTTCATAAAACCCCGCTCTCCTTTGTAGACAGTAATTCCTTTCCCCATCTGCATGACAACTGCTTTTTTTATTTCCTCATGATTTTTAGAAATAATTGTAACCCCGATGTATTCTTCTAAACCTTCCACTATGTAATCCATAGTACGTGTTGCAATGAAATAAGTCAGCATCGCGTAAAGGGCTGTTACCATGCCTAATCCTATAGCGGCAATCAAAAACAAGACTATATTAATGCCTAGGATTATTTCAGAAATCGAAAATCCAGAGCGCCTTAAGGTATAAAGGGCCAAAACTTCGATGCCATCGATGGCGCATCCACCACGCATCCCTAATCCAATTCCAATACCTAAAAACACACCCCCAAAAATTGAAATCAATAATTTGTCAGAGGTAATGACTGGATAAGGAATAAAAGTCAACACCAAAGCAAGTACTATTACGGCTAAGAAACTTCGTATAGCGAAATCTTTATTTACAAGAAAGCCACCAAGAATTATAAAGGGAACATTACACAAAATAATTAAGATAGAAATAGGAATATGGTAGGTTTCATGAATCAATAGCGCAAGACCAGTGACACCTCCATCTAAAAAGTGATTGGGAACTAAAAAACTTTTCAAGGCAAATCCAGCAAAAAGAACACCTGCCAAGCCAATACTAAAATCTTTAATGTAATCTCCGACTGAAATTTTACTCATAAATACTTTTCGATTAATGCCTGTAAATGATTCTTCTTTTGTTCAGTTCTTAATTCTATCGAAGTTTTCGTAAAATATTGATGATTTCGAATAAACTTAATCTGAATTTGATCCCAATCCGATTCGAGAAGTGAATTATTTTGATGGCTTAGTTCCTTGAATAAAAGATCTGCAATCACTGGGAAATCAGCTCTCCCCAAATAATCTAGATCAGCATCAGCAAGAATTTGCCCCATCAAATCAGTGGGTTGCTGTGGGATTTTGGTTGCCAAAATCATATCACAAACACTGCTAATTTCCTTTTTATCGAACCCTAGTTGGCCTAGACTATTCTGCGCTAATTTGCATGAAATTTCTTCATGACCAATAGATTTTTCCAAAAATCCAGTATCATGAAATAATGCTGCAACTTGAATTAATTCCAAATCGCTGTCGGACACACCTTCTGATAGCGCAATATTCCGGGAGGTTCGAAATACATCCAGCGTATGTGAAATGGAATGGTAATAAAGTTCAGGAGCTAATTTGAGTAGCAATTCCAAAACAATATCAAATGTAGCGATTACTCTAGGTGAACAGTTGCATTTAATAAGTGAGAAAATGGATACCTCATTTTCTTTTCCCTTAACCATGATGGAATCCAATCTTTGAAAATCAAAAATTCCATAATTAACTACTTCCAAATATACTGCTTCTGATACTAGAATTTGACCTGATTTCGCATTGGAGCATAATCGAGAAGCTAAATTTACAGCATCACCAATCACGGTATAATTCATTTGCTCTTTAGATCCAATATTACCTGCAATAGTCTTCCCTCTATTGATACCAATTCCTATTTCAATGGGAATAGCACCCATTTCTCTTCTATTGGCATTAAAATCTTTAAGTAACTTTTGCATTTCAAGCGCTGTAAACAATGCTCTCTTGGTGTCATCATAGCCATAAATGGGAGCACCATAGATGACCATTAACTCATCACCAATTATTTTATCTAAGGTTCCGTTGTACTTAAAAACAACCTCGATCATCAAATCAAAATAGGCATTCAACGTCTTTACAACATCTATAGGCTGCATATTTTCGCTCATTCGGGTAAATCCACGAATATCGCTAAAAAGGGTAGTCACGGTTAATTCCTGCCCTCCTAAGTTCAATAAATCCTCATTTTCCAATAATTTGTCGACAATTTGTTTGGAGACGTATTTTTTGAATGTGGATTTTAATTTATCCAAATTAGAAAGATCTTCCATGGCCACTACAGAACCAATGGGCTCATTTAAATCATTAAGTAATGGCGATACCGATATATTAACTGCAGTATTTTTTCCATTACAAATTAATTGAACATCCGTAGAAGAGATCGTCCTCACCTCTTCCTCACACTTCGCTAGAAGCTCATGAATTACCTCATTTGATTCAAATACATACTCGTAGTGATTCCCTAGTACTTGTTCTCTCTCCAAATTAATAATCTTAGATGCGGCCTTATTGATGTGATTAATTTCACCCATCAAATTTGTGGTGAACACACCAGTAACAATTGATTCCATGACATTATCATTGAAGGTTTTAGCTTCTTTGATATTTTCAAGCAATTTGATGTTATTATAAGCAACCGCCGCCTGTATAGCAATGGCTGACAGCATGCTGGCATCCGAATCATCAAAGACAGAAACTCCAGCCCTAGACTCCTTATCAAATAGAATAAGTACACCTAGAAGGTCTTTTTTATCCACTAAGGGAGTGATTAGACCATAGGTACAATTCGTTTTTATTAAAAAAGGGTCCGAGGCAATTTCTACAAGTAGTGACTTTCTATTTTTATTTAATTCACTGAAGAAGCCTTTATTTTTTTTGAATATAATGCCTTTTAATACGGCTACATCAATATTAAATTCAGCCTCAATTTGAAATAAATCTGAATTGTAATCCTTTATAAGAATAATACCAGAAGAAGCATTTAAAACTGCACAAGATTTAATTAATATTTCTTGCAATAATGTGGCAATATCCTCATAGGAGTTTAAGTCATTAGTAATATCTAATAAAGTCTCTAATTCAAGATACTTTTTATTTAATTCATTAATGTCAAATTGATTATTCATTACAAACCATTCACTGCTTCATCCTCAGTCTCAAATACTGATGAATATTTAGTAAGCCCCATAATATTAAATGTTTTTGACACAATAGGTGCAAGATTATAGTAGCCGATTTTACCATCCACTTCTTGCAGTTTTTCGATGATTTCAATCAATATAGATACTCCAATACTATTGACTACCTTAGTCCCCGCCATGTTAATCAAAAATTTGGTTTGCCCCATATCTATTTTTTCATAACAAATGGTAGAGATGGCTAGGCCACCATCATTATTTAAATACCCATCTGTTTCAATAATAACTATTTGGTTTATTTCTTTGGTACTTTTGATAAATCCATTCATGTCTATAATAATTTAGTTTTTAATATTTTTTTTCATTGTTACTGTTGTCCCTTCACCATTAGATTCGAATTCTACAGAATCCATGAGCTCCTGAATCAGCTGCAATCCCCACCCACGCTTGCGCTCATTTTTACCTATTTTATTCTCAATCTTTGGGATTTCAACCTTTGTTTTATCAAATCCGATACCCTGATCAATTACTTTCACAATCAAAGAATCCTCTTCAATTAGAAAGTGAATAAACACATTGTTTTCGGTCTTTGAATGTTCAAAAGCATTGATGCAGGCTTCAATCAATGCCATACTTATTTCACCACTTTGCTCTTCTGACAGGTCCATGTGCCTTGCAACCACTTCGGCGGTTTGCGTTGCTATCAACTCCATATTGGGTAGTATCGGCAACTTTAGTTCAACTACTGGTTTTTTCATTTGAATTAGTTTTAAGTTATCATTTTTTATTTATGTTTAATTACAACCAAAGTAATATCATCCGGATTACGATTGCCCTCTAGCCATTGATCCACAGATTCGATCAATACATCGATGATTTTTTGAGCACTCAGGTGACCACTTGCTTGAATTAGCGATTTCAACTGATCGTAATCGTATAGTTCCCCTTTTGCATTTGGAGCTTCAGGCAATCCGTCTGACAATTGGATTAAAACATCTCCTGATTCAAAGGATCGTGTAAGCTGATCGAATGTTTCATCTTTTAATCCACCAAGCGGCAGTCCGCTTTGCATTAACTCTTCGACCGTGCTCGAACTAGCCTTATACAAATAAATTGGAGGCATCGCGGCCGAACTCATGTTCAATTCCTTGTCAGAAATTTCAACAATATTTAAACTCATTCTCAACGTACTTAGATCAACTTCCTTGACAACCTTGTTGAGTTTTTGTAGTATAATATTCGGTGAATCCTTTCCAATACCTTTTAAACCTGCTTTAGTGATAGAAACCATCATTCCTGAAGAAACTCCATGTCCAGTGGCATCACCACAGAAAGAAACCAAGGTACCATTTTCCTGCAAATCAAAATCATAATAATCTCCACCTACCTCAGTAGAGGATCGAATAAAGGTAGCGATATCTAAATCTGAACGCTTCGGATTTTCTTTTGGCAATAGGCTTTGTTGCAAGTCACTGGCAGCTTTTAATTCCTTGTTCTTTCGTTCGTCCTCAATTTGTCTGATCCGCTCTTTTTCTTTTCGTTTGCCATATAAGTAGATACCTACAACCAACAAAATAAAAGCAATACCTGATAGCATTAAAAATTTCTGTTGCTCCGCTTTTTGCTCATTCAATTCTCGTTGCTTTACTTCTTCGTTAAGCGCCATATTCTGCGCTTCATTGGCCCTTGCATTGTTGAATAGCTGATCTTTTAATACATTAGCTGCCTCCACATATTTTAAGGTGCTATCTCTATTGCCTTTTTCCTTATATATGTTGTACAAAAGTAGATTAGCATTTAATAGACCAACAGTGTAGGTATAATCCCCTGTTAATCTAAGCACATTGCTGGCAAAATAAATAGCAGAATCAATATTTCCCAAATTAGTATATACCTGTGCTAAACCTAAATTCGATTCTGAAACTCTCCTATAATTATTACTTTTAGTGGCACTATCAATTACTATTTTATAATAATACGCTGCAGAATCATACATTTTATCATTCTTCATATGTATAGCCTTAAAAAGTAAATATGCCGGATATCTTTCGGGGTTATCACCTAAAAATTGTTTTAACATTTGATTAAATAATTTGACTTTTTCGTATTCATTAATAGTAATGTAATATCTAACGAGTAAGGATAAAAATAGCCTCTGTGATTCTTCATTCCAATTAATATTTTCGTTTTTGGATTGGGTTAAAAATTTATCAAATTTCTCAGGGATGTAGATATCCTGTGGGATTTTATTTATGTATTCATTTGCTTTTTCGGTATTGCCCAAATAAGCATAACTCATTGCAATATTTAAGTAAGCGAGATAAATATTTCTGGAATACGCATCTTCCCCGGGAGCTTTGGGTCTATCTTGCATTAAAGTGCTGTACTTAAGTTGCTCAAATCCATGATACAATCCCATAGGATAATTACCAGTAAGGAATATATTAACAGACCCCATACCTTGATATATATTGGGAAGTAAATCGAGAAATTTATTTTCCTTCGCGATTTTTTCCGCTTTTGACAAATACAGCAGCGCACTATCACCTCTCATACGCCCGTAATAGGAACCCGTATTGGAATAAACAATGGCTTTAATCCGTTGATCTTCAGTCTCGGCAATTTTCTTCAAAGAATCCTGAACACTAAACGGTAAGGACTGTGGTTCAGGTGTCTGAGCATACCCTTGGATTGCCACAATCACGAAGATTAGAATCAAACTATATTTTTTCATTTCGATTAATTTCATCCTAATTTTTTTATCACAACCAAAGTAATGTCATCTGGATTACGATTGCCCTCTAGCCATTGATCCACAGATTCGATAACTACATCGATGATTTGTTGAGCGCTCAGTTGACCACTTGCTTGAATTAGCGATTTCAACTGATCGTAATCATATAGTTCCCCTTTTGCATTTGGAGCTTCTGGAAGCCCATCTGACAATTGAATTAAAACATCTCCTGATTCAAAGGATCGTGTAAGCTGATCAAATGTTTCATCTTTTAATCCACCAAGTGGCAGGCCGCTTTGCATTAACTCTTCGACCGTATTCGAACTAGCCTTATACAAATAAATTGGAGGCATCGCGGCTGAACTCATGTTCAATTCCTTGTCAGAAATTTCAACAATATTTAAACTCATTCTCAAAGTACCTAGATCAACCTTCTTTACGACCTTATTCAATTTTTGTAAAATAACATTAGGCGCTAATGCTTCAATTCCATTTAATCCAGCTTTTGTAATTGAAACCATCATACCCGAAGAAACACCATGTCCAGTGGCGTCGCCACAAACACTAAACAACGAACCATTGTCTTGAGGGAAAAAGTCATAATAATCTCCACCTACCTCAGTTGAAGAGCGAATAAAAGTGGCGATGTCCAAATCTGAACGCTTCGGATTTTCTTTTGGCAATAGGCTTTGTTGCAAGTCACTGGCAGCTTTTAATTCCTTGTTCTTTCGTTCCTCCTCAATTTGTCTGATCCGCTCTTTTTCTTTTCGTTTGCCATATAAGTAAATGCCTACAACCAACAAAATGAAAGCAATACCTGTTAGCATTAAAAATTTCTGTTGCTCCGCTTTTTGCTCATTCAATTCTCGTTGCTTTACTTCTTCGTTAAGCGCTATATTCTGCGCTTCATTGGCCTTGGCATTGTTGAATAGCTGATCTTTTAATACATCAGCTGCTTCCAAGTATTTTAAGGTGCTATCTCTATTGCCTTTTTCCTTATATATGTTGTACAAAAGTAGATTAGCATTTAATAGACCAACAGTGTAGGTATAATCCCCTGTTAATCTAAGCACATTGCTGGCAAAATAAATAGCCGAATCAATATTCCCTAAATTAGTATATGCCTGTGCTAAACCTAAATTCGATTCTAAAACATGCTTATAATTATTACCTTTAGTGGCAATATCAATATTTATTTTGTAATAATACGCTGCAGAATCATACATTTTATAATGCATCATCAAATGGGATTTAAAAATAATATATGACGAATTATCGACTTTATCACCTAAAAGTTGTTTTAACATTTGGTTAAATAATTTGACTTTTTCGTATTCATTCATCGTAATGTAATATCTAACGGATACGGATAAAAATTGCGTCTGGGAATATTCATTCCAATTAATATTTTCGTTTTTGGATTGGGTTAAAAATTTATCAAATTTCTCAGGGATGTAGATATCCTGCGGAATTTTATTTATGTATTCATTTGCTTTTTCGTTATTCCCCAAATAAGCATAACTTAATGCAATATTTAAGTAGGCGAGATAAATGTTTCTGGAATACACATCTTCCCCAGAAATCTTGGGTCTATCTTGCATTAATGCGCTATACTTAAGTTGCTCAAATCCATGATACAATCCCATAGGATAATTACCAAGAACAATGTTATCAACACTCGCAAAAAAACCATATATCTTGGGAAGTAAATCGATAAAATTATTTTCCTTCGCAATTTTTTCTGCTTTTGACAAATACAGCATCGCACTATCACCTTTCGAAAGCCAGTAATAGGAACCCGTATTGGAATAAACAATGGCTTTAATCCGTTGATCTTCAGTCTCGGCAATTTTCTTCAAAGAATCCTGAACACTAAACGGTAAGGACTGTGGTTCAGGTGTCTGAGCATACCCTTGGATTGCCACAATCACGAAGATTAGAATCAAACTATATTTTTTCATAAGTACTATTTTCATGCAATCTTCTTTGTTACCACAAGCGTAATGTCATCCGGATTACGATTGCCCTCTAGCCATTGATCCACAGATTCGATTAATACATCGATGATTTGTTGAGCACTCAGCTGACCACTTGCTTGAATCAGCGATTTCAACTGATCGTAATCGTATAGTTCCCCTTTTGCATTTGGAGCTTCAGGAATCCCGTCTGACAATTGGATTAAAACATCTCCTGATTCAAAGGATCGTGTAAGCTGATCGAATGTTTCATCTTTTAATCCACCAAGCGGCAGTCCGCTTTGCATTAACTCTTCGACCGTGCTCGAACTAGCCTTATACAAATAAATTGGAGGCATCGCGGCCGAACTCATGTTCAATTCCTTGTCAGAAATTTCAACAATATTTAAACTCATTCTCAAAGTACCTAGATCAACCTTCTTTACGACCTTATTCAATTTTTGTAAAATAACATTAGGCGCTAATGCTTCAATGCCATTTAATCCAGCTTTTGTAATTGAAACCATCATACCCGAAGAAACTCCATGCCCAGTAGCATCGCCACAAACACTAAACAACGAACCACTGTCTTGAGGGAAAAAGTCATAATAATCTCCACCGACTTCAGTAGAGGATCGAATAAACGTAGCGATATCCAAATCTGAACGCATCGGATTTTCTTTTGGCAATAGGCTTTGTTGCAAGTCACTGGCAGCTTTTAATTCCTTGTTCTTTCGTTCCTCCTCAATTTGTCTGATGCGCTCTTTTTCTTTGCGCTTGCCATATAAGTAGATGCCTACAACCAACAAAA
>Ga0209443_1002426_pt1 | contig 11042 bp, 5 predicted proteins | sample LauGreBMM110DCMD_2_FD_187571 | JGI IMG/M metagenome (GOLD analysis project Ga0209443, IMG submission 187571) | Freshwater lake microbial communities from Lake Michigan, USA - Su13.BD.MM110.DCMD (SPAdes) (version 2) | ecosystem: Environmental > Aquatic > Freshwater > Lake | place: Lake Michigan... | reverse complement strand
ATCGTGCTAATTGGTCTCGTCTCGCAAGCGCTCATCGAGCAACCCATTCTTGACACGTTCTCCCTTGCGCTTCGTGCAGCAGGTTGGATGGCGTTCGTTGCGCTCGCAGCTTGCGCAGCCGTAGTTTTTGCGGCATCGCCACTGCGAATGCTGGCCGCCGCGGCCATCGCTGGCGCGGTCGTCGTCCTCGCACATGCGCAGATTGAAATGACATTCTGGCTTCCTGGCTCTGTCGTGTGGATGATGGCGATGCTTGCTTGCGCGACAACGCTGACCGTAGAGGATTCGCGTCGCGTGTCGGTTTCGCGCGCGGCCATGCTTCCCACGCGCATCGATCATGCGCTTGTCCTTGCTCCGTTGCTTCTCGCATGCGTCGCAGCAATGTTTGCGCTGCGTCAGCGCGCCGTCGAGCATCGACTCGAACGCGCGGCTGGAATCGTGCGCCCCTTGTACGACGTGCGACAGGCGTTCACGGAACTTTCGAAGTCGATTGGTCAAGGAAGTGCGACGCCGGTTCAAGTCGATCAACTCGTAGAGTCTGTTCGCGACGCAAGTGCATCGCTTGAGGGAAGTGGCGAGTTCGGCAGTGACGCTGCAATGACAGCGCTCGAAACGGCGCTCGCCGCAAATGATCTCGGCGCAGTACGCCAGACGCTCGTCGATCTTGATGTCGCGTTGCGGGAGCACGCTGCGCAGCAACTCATCGCCGATGGGTCGACCGCACAGCCAGAAGCTGCGTGGAATCGGCTGCTTCGTGAGGTCGCCGTGAAGCAGCGAGCGGCTTCAGGTCGCCGAGCGCTCGGTGCACGAAGTTCGGAGTTTGATCTTCATGCGATGGATGCCGCGATCGGATTGACGAGGTTCCCTGACAGTCCGCGCGCAGAGCGGCGCATGCTACTTATGCGTTGCGAACTTGAGTGGGAGGCGTTGCAAACATCGGTGCGTAAGGGCGCGAAGCAAGAAGAGACGCAGATTCAAGCATTGGCGCTTCTGCCAGACTTTGCGCAAGCAACTGAAGTATCGCCGCATGCACCGATGCGTTGGTTGATGCTCGGTGACCTCCATGAACTGGCTGGCGCGCGAGATAATGCACTCGTCGCCTGGCGACAAGCACGCGAGGTCAACGCCGCGTTGCACCTTGATCCACTTGCGCAACTTCCCGAAGGTGCGAGTGCTGATCTCGAAGTGAAATGTGCACTCCCTCCGGCGAAGCCCTTGCGCGAGTAAGCGCCTACTTGACAACTTGCTTCGCTGCAGCAATCGCGTCAATGACTTGCTGCGGCGTATACGCGTCGCTCTTGAACACTTCAGTTCCGTTGGGTGCATAGATGACGAGCAGCGGAATCGTTGCGCGCTTGGCTTTGCGCAGCGCTTCATTACCGAGTTCATTGTTGCCTGTGATGTCCACCTTGATAGGCGTCACGCCTTCGCTGTTCAGAAGCTCCGCGACTGCAGTGCTGTACAGCACCGTACTTTCAAGAGCCTTGCAATTGAGGCACCATTCTGCAGTGAAATCCATCACAACGACATCGCCAGCGGCAAGTGCGGCATCCATTCGCGCAGGGGTGTAGAGGATCCAGCGAACGGGACCGTGCGACGATTGCGTCACGCCGATTGTGACGGAGATCGCAACGATGATCGCACCAAGGCTGCCCCATCCGATCCGTCGCAACGGCGCACGCGTGATCTGCATGGTTCGAATGAAAATCCACGCGCCCGCTGCAACGCCAGGCGCCGCAACGCACCACCAGTACCACTTCGCTGGTGCATCCGGTGGTTCCACAAGCCAACTCGCTGCGCCACTGCCGAGGAAGAACGCCGCAGCAGCCAGGAGCAGCAAGCCCATCGATTGCTTGATGAGTTCACTCGCAGCACCCGCACGCGGCATGCGTGAGACCAACTTCGGAAACGCGCTGAGGATGATGTACGGCATCGCCATGCCGATGCCGATGGACGCGAACACCATCAGCACAGTGTCTGTCGGTTGCAAGACTGCCCACGCTGCCGCTGCACCCATGAGTGGCGCAGTGCAGGGAGTTGAGAGCACCGCGGTCATGATGCCGAAGAGAAAACTTCCAAGCACACTGTCATGCTTTGCTTCGACCGATTGCAAAAACTGTGGCAACGGAATCGTGAAGAACCCCGTCATGCCGATCGCCATCACGCCGATGATCGCACCAACACCGATCGTGAAGAGTGGATACTGGAAGAGCTGATTTGTGCTTGAAAACCCGCTGATCGAGGTGATCGTGAGGCCGAGCGCCATCCAGAAACCGACGATGCCCGCGCTCATGACGGCACTGAGATACAGCATGCGTCCGCGATGATTGCCTGCGCTCTTCGCAAGGCCCATGATCTTGAGTGGAATCACGGGCAGCACGCACGGTGTGAAATTCAAGAGCGCGCCGCCGAGTGCGGCGACAAGAAGCAGCAGGAAGAACCCGCTGCCATTGGGATCGATCGTGAAGTCGAATCCGAATACGTCGAACTGAATCACATCAGATGCCGCAGTACCTCCGCGAATTGCACCAAACACATTCGCATCGAAGTTGGCGAACTCTGCGGGAAGCGTGCCACTCGATGCCCCGCGCTTGATCGTGACGGGAATCGTCAACTCAACCTCAGCGGGCGCCATGCAGTTGCGATCGGTGCATGTTTGAAAACTCGCGATGAGCGTGAGCGTGCGTGCGCCTTCTGTCGCGCCAGCGGCAATCGTCACAGGGACGTAGACGGTGAACGTGCCTTCATAGACGCCGTAGGTTTGCTCGCCTTCGCCGAGATCCGCTGTGGCGCCATGCACTGCTGGCCATTTCACGAACTTCAGGTGCATCTCGGTGCCGGGTGCATTCGCTGGTTGTCCGTCGATCTCTGGTAACGCGAGCGCGGTGAAGATTGCTCCATCGAACGCGACCATGCCTTCAGGAAGCACGGCAGTTTCCGTTGTCCAGATGTGCCACTTTGGAGCGATCGTAAAAGTGATCGCGATTGGAAGGTCGCCACCGGGAGCGACTTCTTGTGTGGACGCAACCGCTGTGACGCCGACTTTGTCGCGCGAATCCCCAAATTGCGCCTCAACAGGCACCGCGAGGAGCATCGCGAACATCCACGCGACGCAAAACGAGGTGAAACTCAGCGCAGACTGGCGCGCTCGAGGAAAGACAGCGCAGTCGTCGGTGCTTCTCTCTACGCGATCAGAGGTCATGCGTTCGCTCGTTCGGGCCGTTGTGGGAAGTCCATCCATGGTTGGTGCGCATCCTACGGCGCGTTGAAGATTTGGTTGCCTGCCTTCTCCTCGCTGCATCCTCAAGAACTCAAGGTGATTCAGACGATTCACCACTTCAGATTTGCGCAATTGAAGCACGCGGCGGAGCCCGCGTCACAAGTCTCGGATCCACGGACGGACCACTATGCCGGACATCCTCGGTCAAGACGACATCGACGCACTCCTCAACGCGGCTCAACAGCCTGTCGTAGAAGAGGCGACTCCGCCGGCGCAGATTTTCAGCCGCGTGCGGCGTGATCGTGAGAAGATCGAGATTCGACCCTACGACTTCAAGCGTCCGGAGCGCATTTCGAAGGATCAGATGCGTGCGCTTGAAATGCTGCACGAGACATTCGCGCGATCGTTTGGCGCGGCGCTTTCGGGATATTTGCGCACCATCGTCGAAGTTCGCGTCGCGAATGCGTCGCAGATGACCTACGCCGAATTCACGCAAACACTCGCAAATCCCACGGGATATGCGCTGGTTCGTTGCCCACCGCTTGAAGGAACGATGTGCCTTGAAGTGAGCCCGTTGGTGATCTACCCCATCATCGATCGCTTGCTCGGAGGAAACACAAAAGACCTCTTCATTCCGCAGCGACCGATGACGCTCATCGAGACGCGCATCATTCAAAAAATCGTGAGCCGCGGCATGGCGGCACTCACCGAAGCGTGGCAGGGGATTCGCCCCATTCAGTTCTCGCTCGGAGAGATTGAGTCGAATCCGCAACTGGTGCAGATCGTTCCGCCCAACGAGACGGTTGTCGTGATTGCGTTTGATGTGCGGATGTCGAACCGCGCTGGACCGATGCACCTCTGCATTCCCTATGCGGCGATCGAGCCGCTCATGGACGGTCTCAGTGCCCAGAGTTGGTTCGTGACGGGTAGACGCGGGGCGTCCGATGCCCAAGATCGCCTCACGCAAGGCGTTGGATCCGCTCGGGTTGAACTGGGCGCGACACTGGCGACGACGACCATTTCGATGTCCGATCTCCGGGAACTCGTCGTCGGCGACATCATTTCCACCTCGCACCCTGCAAGCGACCCGTGTGTTCTCGAAGTCGAGGGGCGTCCGAAATTTCTCGTTGAACTCGGCCAGCATCGAGGCTCAAGGGCGCTTCGGATCATCCGGGCAACCAATCCTGGCGAGCGCGTCAACCAAAGTTAGCCTCCGATTAAGGGTCAGATTCGGCTGTTGCATTTGACCATTGGCGCCGTTTCGCCTATATTTGCGCTCTCAATAGAGGGCGTTCCGGAAGCACGGCGTCCAATGTTGGGGTTCCCCGTCATCTTTCTTGCTGCGGGAACCGTCGATTGTCTTGTCCTATTGCTCTTTGGTCCGTTTCCTGTTCGAACGCGTTGTAGTCGTCCACTCGGTTCCCATCTTCATTTTGAATCTCATGAAGCTGACACCCAAGCACGCACTCCTTCCTTCCCTCCAGCAACCCCGCTCATGAGGCACTTCGCCTCCATGTTCGGAACTCCCTCAATCACTGAGGGTTGCGCTGGAAGGCTCTCGCCGTTTCATTCGGCGTGGCGTTCTTCTTCACAGGAGTTGAAGATGGTCTGATCGATTGATCACCGCCACTTCAGCATCGAGGGTACTTCTCAAAAGGAAGCACTCACGAACGGACGGACCACGCCGCAGCAACCGCTGCACTCGCGTGGTCCGCATCAGTTTTGTCCCGTCATACATCTTATTCGTCTTCGAAGCACATCTCATACATCTTGGAAGCACATCAAGGAACAGCGTCATGAATCCAGAAACACTCCGCATTCTCGAAAGTATTGCCCGCGACCGAAACATCGAGCGCGAGCAGCTTATTCGTGACCTCGAAATGGCGATGATGAGCGCCGCGAGGAAGCATTTCAATTCGCTCGAGACCGAGGAGTTTGGATGTGAGATGGATCGCCTCACAGGCAAGATCCGCATTTGGCGCAATCTTGAAGATGGTGGCCAGGAAGAAGTCGCGATCGAGAAGCTCGGTCGCATTCCTGCGCAGACTGCCAAGCAAGTGATGATTCAAAAGTTCCGAGAAGACGAGCGAAATTCGCTGCTCGAGGAATTCACGAAGCGCGTCGGAGAACTTGCAACCGGCACCGTTACGCGTCAAGAGGGCATGGCCTACTTGGTGCAGATCGATCGCGCTGAAGGCTTCATGCCGAAGTCGGAACAGATTCCTGGCGAGTCCTTTAAGCCTGGAGATCGCATTCGATGTTTGCTGCTCGATGTGCGTGATGCGGGCAGCCAAGTCAAGATCATTCTCTCGCGTTCACATCCAGACTTCATTCGTCGTCTGTTCGAAGCGGAAGTGCCTGAAGTTGCGGAGCGCGTCATCGAGATCAAGGCGCTCGCACGCGAACCTGGTCAGCGTTGCAAGGTTGCTGTGACGAGTGTCGATTCGAAGGTTGACGCACAAGGCGCATGCATTGGCGTGCGTGGAAGTCGCATCCGAAACATCGTCGACGAAGTGAACGGCGAGAAGATTGACGTCGTGCGTTGGAACGAGTCGAGCCAAGTGCTCATCGCCAATGCGCTTCGTCCAGCGGCGGTTGAAGAAGTCAGCCTCTGCTTCGAACTCGGTCGCTCAACGATCATCGTGCGCGAAGATCAACTCTCGCTCGCGATTGGCAAGCGTGGTCAGAACGTGCGGCTCGCTGCGCGACTGACTGGTTGGGATGTGGACATCCTCACGCCCGTGGAATTCGCGAAGGGTCTCGAAATCTTGCAGAGCACGTTGCGTCCGATCGAAGGCGTCACCGATGAGATGCTCGACAAGATGGGCGCGATGGGCATGATCAGCGTGTTCGATGTCGAAGAGATCGGGCCACAAGTGCTCGTCGACGACATCGGCATGAGCAAGGATCTTGCGTACACCGTTGTTGAAGTTTCGAGCGAGCGTGCCAAGGAAGTTGCTGCGCAGCGTGAAATCGACGCAGCGGAAGCAGCATCGCGTGCAGCAGAAGATGCGTCGGCGACCGACCACCTCCTCGGTGGTGCAGGCTCGTATGCGTCAGCATCAGCCGCAGCGCCTGCGCCAGATCAGGATGCGGAAGGCCGCGCAAGTTCGATTCTTGGTGGCTGAGTCAGAGGCGGAGTTCTCGATTGGGTTTGCCGTCAGATTGTTGGTGTGAGACGCGTGTGCGTTTCACAGTGCGAAATTTCGCAGTCGTCGTTTGGTTTCACTTACGGAGCATTGTTTGTCGAAAAAGGTCACTCTCAAGGTTCATCAGCTCGCGAAGGAGTTAGGTCTTTCTTCCAAGGACATCGTTGCACGATGCGCCGTCGAAGAGGTTCCGAACATCAAGGATCATCTCTCCGCTGTCTCAATGGGACTCGCTGAGACGATCCGTGACTGGTTTGCATCTTCAGGAGGATCTGTATCGACAGGCGTAACAACCGAAGCAACCGCTGATGGCAAAGAGCGTGCCGGTGGAGTCGCGACAATGGTCGAGACTGCTACCACGGCGAAGCCCGCGCCGTCACGCGTGAAGAAAGCTGCGCCTGAGGCAGCGGCACCAACGATTCAGCCTGCGCTCGAGACAAGCGCCGTCGAAAGCACCGAAGCACCAAAGAAGGCAGTGCGTAAGGTCGCGAAGAAGAGCGCGCCAGAAGTTGAAACAGCAATCGCCGCAGCGCCGACAGACGCGCCTGCTGTGGATGAACATGTCACGGTGGTGATGGAGTCAACGCCTGCTCCACAAACGAAAATCGAATCGGACGAACCCACGGTTGCACAGAGCGCGCCAGTTGCAGCAACGACGGTTGAAGCCGCAGTTCCCGCAGAAATGGCGCCGGAGAAACCCGTCGCACCAGTGGCTGCAGCGCGACCGAGTGCGCCGCGCATGATCGCGGGACTCACGTCAAAGTTCACACTAGTAGCTGGTCTCTCTGCGAAGCTCGCGCCTCGTGAAGAAACACCTGCGCGTGGAAATCGCAGCGGTGCGCCAGCGCCAGTTGCGGCTGCCGCTCCTGCACCCGCTCCTGCACGCCGATTCATCACTGCACCACCACCACCACCCGCGAACCTCGGGCGTTCGGATGGAGTTGCGCCCGTGATGAATGTTCCTACACGACCAACTTCTGTTTCGCCAGGCGGATCGAAGTTGGAAGCGCTCTCGAAAATTTCACTGACCGGTCCGAAGGTCATTCGTGTCGAAGCCGCGGAGAATCTTCCGGCGCCACGTCGTTCAACCACAGGCTCATTTGCGGGAACTCGATCGACCGCAGGCGCAACTGGAAATCGCGGCGGCGTCCGTGTTCGTGAAGGTGGAGCTGGACGCATGGCGCGCTCCGGAAACGGACCGCAGACAATTAGCGGTACGGATGCAGCCGAGCGCAGCAAGCGGATGGCGGGGAGTTCTGGATTCATCCGTGGGCATCAACCTCGTACGGGCTCGTACGGTGGAAACTCACGCGGTCCGCGCGATGTTGTAACGAAACCACCAGAAGCGATTCACGTTTCTGAGCCCGTGACCATCAAGGAACTCTCTGCAGCAACGGGCGTGAAGAGTGCTGAGATCATCAAGAAGCTCTTCCTCTCGGGCATGATGGCGAACATCAATAGTGCCCTCGACCGCGAGAAGGCGATCGAAGTCATGATGGACTTCGAGATCGATCTCATCGTCGACGAAGCGAAGTCGGTTGCAGACATCATCGAAGAGCGCTTCAAGGATCGCGTCCGCACGAGCGAGCGTCGTCGTGCGCCCATCGTGACCATCCTCGGTCACGTCGATCACGGCAAGACGAGTCTGCTTGATCGCATCCGAAACACGAATATTGCTGCGGGCGAAGCCGGCGGTATCACGCAGTCAACGCGCGCATTCTCCGTGCCAGTGAAGGCCGGCGATGGAAACCGCGTCGTTGCGTTCATCGATACGCCTGGCCACGAAGCATTCACCAATATGCGTGCTCGCGGTGCGAAGGTGACCGACATCGCAGTGCTCGTTGTGTCTGCAGTTGATGGTGTCATGCCACAAACCGTCGAGTCAATCAATCACGCAACAGCAGCGGGCGTTCCCATTGTTGTCGCGCTGAATAAGATTGATCGCGCGGACGCAACGGAAGGCAACATCCAGAAGACACTTGGTCAACTCGCAGCAGCGGGTGTGAACGTGACCGAGTGGGGTGGCACCGTTGATATGGTGAAGACCAGCGCCACGCGTGGCGACGGCATTCAAGAACTGCTCGATATTCTCGATTACCAAGCGGAATTGCTCGATCTCAAGGCCGACTTCGAAGGCTTCGCGCGCGGCACCGTGCTCGAAGCATCGATCGAAGAAGGTCGCGGACCTGTTGCGCGCATCATGGTGCAAGAAGGTTGCTTGAAGAAGGGCGATTTCATCGTCGTCGGTCGCGGCTTCGGCCGTGTGCGTGACATCATCAACGACCGCGGCGAGCGCTTGAAGGAAGCATTCCCATCGACGCCCGTTGCGATTTCGGGTCTCGATCAGTTGCCCGATGCTGGCGACAAGGCCTACGCCGTTGGAACGATTCGCGCTGCAGAAGAAGCTGCGGAAGAGCGTCGACGCATGGATCGTGAACGCGAACTTGCGGTGCCGAAGATCACGCTCGACAACATCTTCTCGCATCTCGAGAAGCAGGGCCGCAAGGAACTCGCGATCGTCGTCAAGACCGACGTGCAGGGCTCTGTCGAAGCGCTCAAGGGCATGCTCTCGAAGTTGCCGACCGAAGAAGTCACGGTATCTGTCAAGCATGCAGCCGTCGGTGGAATCACCGAAGGCGACATCAATCTTGCAGAGGCAACCAAGGCGATCGTGCTCGGCTTCAATGTCACTTCAAGTGGCAAGGCGCGTCAGATCGCAGATCAGAAGGGCGTCGAGATTCGACTCTACGATGTCATCTACGACCTCCTCGACGACGTCACGAAGGCTGCGCGCGGCATGCTCGCACCAGAGCTTCGACTCGAAGTGCTCGGTCATGCAGAAGTGCGCGAAGTGTTCAAGATCACCAAGGTCGGCGCAGTGGCAGGTTGCTACGTCACCGATGGTGTCATGGAGCGCAACGCACAGATCCGCGTCACTCGCGATGGCATTGTCATCGAGAAGGATCGCCGACTCGAGCAACTCAAGCGATTCAAGGACGACGCGAAGGAAGCACGCACGGGTCAAGAATGCGGCCTGAAAATCGTGGGCTACGACAACATCAAGGTTGGCGATGTGTTGGAGTGCTACAAGACTATTTCCATCCCGCGAACCTGATCGAGAGAGGAAGTCACCATTGCCGTTTGACGAGGTTGAGTTTGACGAAACCGAAAGCGGAGAGCTCCGCAAGCCCACGCGCAAATCCGAAATGGATGGCGCGAAGGGGAGCGGTGCGTCGCGGAAGCCGCGTGCGCCACGCTCAAAGGGTCCGCCTCGATTGTTCAGCAATCCGAACGCGATCGATCTCGGACCAGGCTTCGAAGAGCGTGCGTCAGATCGTCCGCTGCAACTCGCGTCGTACATTCGTCGCGAAGTGCAGTTGATGCTCAGCGCAGGGCTCAGCGATCCGCGCGTGCAAGGGATGATCTCCATCACAGAGGTCCTGATGACGCCCGATCTTCTCGAAGCACGCATTAGCGTTTCAGTCATGCCGCAGGATCGTGAACGACTCACGCTCTCTGGACTTCGCAGCGCCGCTGGTCACTTGCGACTTCGCCTGCTCCACGAAGGACGACTCGGGCGCATTCCACAACTCGTTTTCGAAGTTGATGATCGATTGAAGAAGGGCGCCGCTCTCGAAGCAGTCCTCCGCGTAACCACGGCGGATGCTGCATCACGCGCAACACCAGACGAACCACTCGCCTTGCATGACGCGGAGGATGCGCATGCATCGTCCGATGATGCCGAGGACAAAGGCGCGGGCAGTCCGCGTCCATCCTGACGGAGGAACGCCGTATGAAGATTGACCCGATTCGCGCGACCAAGTTTGCAACGCTGCTGAAAAAGCATGGCGCTGCGCAACCGCACCTTCCGACCCTCGACGCACCAGATGCGGAAGCGCCCGATGGCATCGGTTCGTTAATCATTGGCTATCTTTTGTGGGACTCAACGCCCGCACTTGCAGCTGCAGCTGTCACCGCAATTCGCCGCGAAACCGTCGACTTCAATGAACTGCGTGTATTGCTCGAAGGCGAAATCGTCTCGATCATCGGCAAGAATTATCCGCATGCGTTTGAGCGAGCGGAGCGACTACGACGCGCACTCAATGATGTCTACAAGCGACAACACCGCACAAGCCTCGACCATTTGCGCAGCCAAGGTCGACGCGAGCAGCGTGCGTATGTCGAAGGCATCTCCGGGATGATTACGTTCGTTGCGCATCGCACACTTGTTGCCGCGTATCAGCATCCACTCGTACCGATTGATGACACGATCGTCGAGGCGCTTTACATGCACGGCATCGCCGATCCTCTCGCGACCGCTGATATGGTCGCCTCGTGGATGGGCAAGCATGTGCGCGCTGAGGAAGCGCCACGCACACAACGCGCGCTGATTGCGTTCTCCGAGGAGACGTGGAAAGCAGCCGGTCGCTCCGGCGCGAAGTTGCGTGAGACGTTGCGCGATCGACATGAGAAGGCTGGCATCGTGAGCCGACCGAAGTTGCTACCCGAAGCGGTTGCGCCTGTCGGTGATGGAGTGCCTGCGGGCTCGCATCCGTTGAACGCAGCGGGAGTTCCTATGCGACCCAACCCGCATCCCACGCGAGTGCCATTACAGATTGTCGCGCGTCCGCTCGTTCGCATTCAACCCGTGCCTCTGATTGTTCCCCTCGCCG
>Ga0209443_1002425_pt1 | contig 11043 bp, 9 predicted proteins | sample LauGreBMM110DCMD_2_FD_187571 | JGI IMG/M metagenome (GOLD analysis project Ga0209443, IMG submission 187571) | Freshwater lake microbial communities from Lake Michigan, USA - Su13.BD.MM110.DCMD (SPAdes) (version 2) | ecosystem: Environmental > Aquatic > Freshwater > Lake | place: Lake Michigan... | reverse complement strand
GTTTCAACAGGTGTTTCAACAGGTGTTTCAACAGGTGTTTCAACAGGTGTTTCAACAGGTGTTTCAACAGGTGTTTCAACAGGTGTTTCAACAGGTGTTTCAACAGGTTCTTCAACAGGTTCTTCAACAGGTTCTTCAACAGGTGCTTCTACAGTTTCAATAGGTGTTTCAACAGGTGTTTCAACAGGTGTTTCAACAGGTGTTTCAACAGGTTCTTCAACAGGTTCTTCAACAGGTTCTTCAACAGGTTCTTCAACAGGTTCTTCAACAGGTGCTTCAACAGGTGTTTCAACAGGTGTTTCAACTGGTGTTTCAGCTGGTGCTTCAACTGGTGTTTCAGCTGGTGTTTCAGCTGGTTCTTCAACAGGTGTTTCAGCTGGTGTTTCAGCTGGTGTTTCAGCTGGTGTTTCAGCGGGTACTTCAACCGGTGCTTCTACTGATCCTTCTATTGGTATATCATCTAAAATTTTAATTGGTATTTCTACAGGTATTTCTACAGGTATTTCTACAGGTATTTCTGTATTGATTAAAGCATCATACACTTTATCAATATAAAATGTATTAATTAAATTATGAAATATATTTTCTTTATTATTTATTATAAAATTAGTTTTTTTATTTAATATTGATAACATTTTTAAATTAGTATTATTTAAAATTTGTTTCCATTTATTTAAATCATCGGATAATTCCCAGTCAAAATTTTCATATTCTTTAATAAATATTTCAGGAATAGTTTGATCAGTTTTTATGGATATTTTTATACAATTACAATTTACATTTGTTGGAAATATAAAAATAGACCATTGATAATTAAGATGATTAATTTGATATGTCTTATATTCTATTGTGTTAGTAATAAAATTGTTTCTAGTATTAGAAAAACTTACGTTATATGGTGTAAATTTTATTTCATTTAGTTTGTTATCAGAAAACTCTATTTTTTTATTAAAAAAATAAATTTTAATAAATGGAGTTTCATCATCCATTTCTGCAATTTTATTACAAATTATTGTTTCAATTTGTTTTTTCCAATAAGTAATATCTAATGAATTATAATATAAATATAAAAAATTAAGAGTTGATAGTCCCGTTTTGTTTAAACAACCTAATGACCATTTATTTCTTTCATCTTCACATATAATTACACTAGAGTCATACATTTCATGATATAAAAATTTATTATCATTATTAAATATAAGATTTTCAATACCATCTAAACTAATACTTTTTTTTGAACCAATTGTAATATAATTTGGATTATATTTTTCAATAATAAAATAAGGAATTGAAGAAAAATTATTTTTAAAATATATTGTTAAATACATAAATTGATCAGATGCATTATTAAATTGTTCGGTTGTTAGAACAAAAATATAATCATCCTTTTTAATTATTGAATGATTAATATTAGATATATCATTTACATTTATTTTAGTTTCATTGCTATTAAAAGGATAAATATCTTGTGTATTTGAATTATAAAATAATTTTATAAAACCATATGCATTAATTATATTGTTTTTACCTAAATTAAATGATTCCATTATATAATTAAATTAGAAATAAATAATTTTTTATAATTAATATTAATTAAATTTTTAATTTATTAATCAAATGGATTAATCTCATCTTTATTTTCATTATTTTCTTCACAAGATAAAAAAGTATCTTCTTTAATTTTATTATCAGAAATTATCATAGTTCCTTTAGTTGTAGACCAAGAATTTTTTTCAAGATATTTTATAATCATATCACATAATTTAGCTTCATTTTTGCTATTACAAATTACTGATGAAACAGTTCCACATGCAGAACATTTAAGTTCAAGTGTTATATTTTTTTTTGATTCTTTTTTTAGTTGTGGAATTATTTCAGGAACAGTGCATTTAGGACAAATAACAATAAAATTTATGTAAACTTGAATATCATTTTGAAGTTTATCAGAAGAATAACCACCTGTTATTGACATCTTTTCTTCATTTGCAATTGAACCATTATAAATAGATAAAAATTTAAGTAAAAGATTAGCTGGTTGATTAATTTGATTACTTATTGTTTGCATATTATGAATTATAGTAAAAATACCATTGCCTTTACCACAAATAGTACTTTTAATAGGTTCCATTTTGTAACGATACGATTCGTCTATTTTTCCATTAATATTGATCATGTTATAATATATTATTATAAAATATATTCTTTAAAAAGCAATTTTTATTTTAATAATTTAAAATAAATTTTTTTAGTTGCTTCAACATCATTTAATGCATCATGCGCACCATCAAATTTATTTCCAAATAATTTTTCATATAAAGCTTCTAATTTAATTTTAGAACCATTCATTTGCATTGTATCTTTTGATTCAATATTTTTAAATATATTTAATATTGGATTATTATTATTATCAACAATATGAATACCATATGAACGAATATCATTTAATATAGTTGTTAAATCATATTGTAAATTATGCCCGACAACATATTTACATTCTGACAAATTATTTACTAATTCATTTATAACTTCTCTAAAATCTATTCCTTCTGCTTTAATTTTATTAATATCTATTCCATGAATTTTGGTAGAATCGTTTGTAGGTAATCTATTTTTAACATATTTATTAACTTTTGTTATAACATTACCGTTATCATCACAAATAACATATGCTAATTGTAACATATCTTTATAAAATTCACTTGTTTCTGTATCTAAAATAATAGTATATTTTCTATCTTTTTCAATATAACGAATATATGATTTTTCAATATTGTCTGGTTTAAAAATATATTGTAAACTATTTAATTTCAAAGGATTATTACAAATTCTATAGTTATTTTGGTCTCGTTTTATCATTAATTCAATATATTTTATAAATAATTTAATATTTAAATCTGGTTTTTTAATTTTATAATATTTACCATTCATTATATTTATAATACCCAAATATTTAATTTTTTCTTGTTCTTTTGATTCTAATAATGTATAATAAATAATTAATTGAACATACCATTCTAATTTAAAATCTGATTCAGAACATTTAATATCAATTAATGTTTCTTCAGTCCAATCAATTAAATCAATTTCACCTATTAAAATTCCAACATCTTTAAATTTATGATAAACTATTTTCTTACAAATTAAATCATGATCATTCATTATTTCTATGTATTTATCCATTTTATTTTTTATTCCATTACTTAACATATAGTTAAATAAATTAAAAATATTTCGATATATTAATCGTCTTCTATCATTATTACAATTTCTACATAATGAAATATTATAAATATCTTTAATTACTAAATTATTAGATTTTTTAGTTTGACAATTAATATATGATTCTTTAAGAATTTTTAAAAAATGAGAAGGATATGTATTTTCTCTAATTAGTATTTGATTTTTATTAATTAATTTTAAAATATCTTCATTTTGTTCAAGTTCTGTATTATTTGTACTATTTAATATCATTACCGTATCATTATCTTTAAAAGGAATATTTTTATTTATTATTAATTGACGTGTAATATATCTATCAACAAATTCACCAAAATCAGGTTCATAACTTCCTTTTTTAATTTCTTCACTAAATTCTATTTTATTATCTAAATCAAGTGAACTAATTAAATCAGTACATTCAATATCAAAATCAATAATAAAATTATTTGTTCTCATTTCATCTATAACTTCGGTATTTAACAAAAGAATAATATCAGTTACACTATATTTTTGTTTAATTGTATTATCATCTTTAGTTTCAAATATATCAAAAGATGGTTTAGAATTTTCCGGATTATAAACCATTTTAATATAATCTACATTTTCTTTAATAAAACAAGATATCGGTATTTCCGAATGAGTTGACATTAAATATAATCTATTTTTAGCTCTTGTAACACCAACATAAAAAAGACGTCTTTCTTCTTCAATATTTTTAATATTATTATTTAAATGTGAAGGAAAATGTTGATTACAAAAACCAAGTATAAAAACATAAGACCATTCTAATCCTTTCGATTTATGAATAGTTGTAACTGTTACTTTATTAGGTTCTAATAATTTTTTAATATTATCACCTATTTTATCGGTAATACAAGAAACTAATGGTATATTATATTTAGTTAACTCTGTTTCCATAATTTTTAAATGATAACTATTCCGTGATAGAATTACTATTTTATCTAAATTAATTCCTTCTTCTATTAATTTATTTATTTTATTAATTATAAATTCATTTTGTTTATCTTCTGTTTCTGATAAAATAAATTTAGGACGAAATCCTTTTTCATTATATGTTTTCATTATTTTCTTTACTTGATTTTCATTAAAATTTATTATATTATTTGCTAATTTAACTATAAGTTGATTACTTCTATAATTTGTTGTTAATGTATATGTAGAACAATTATTAAAGATATTATCAAAATTAATTAAAAAATAATTATCTGTTCCTCTAAATTGATAAATATTTTGTGCATCATCACCAATAACAGTTAAATAACAACCATTTTTTACAAATTCGTTTAAAATATCAAATTGTTTTGAATTTACATCTTGGAATTCGTCAAAAAATATGTAATTATATTTTGATGAAATTTCACTTCCATATTCCATCATTAATTTTCTACCAATTAAAACATATTCGGATAATGATATATATGTTTTTTGTTGGTGAAATTTATGATATAATAAACAACAAAAAGCATCAATTGTATAAATATCAATATTAATTTTAAAATCAAATAATTTAATAATTCTTTTTTTAAGATTTTCAGAAGAGTCTTTATTAAAAGTTAAGATTAAAATTCTATTTGGTGTTGTAAAATTATCAATAAGATATTTAACTCTACATAAAATAGTTGTCGTTTTACCTGAACCTGCACCTGCTATAATTCTTATATTTTGATTTGGTTTACTAGTAACTACTGTATATTGTTCGTCATCTAAATTAATTTCTTCATCATCTAAATTAAATGTTTTTTCATTTTTTTTATAGTTTTTCATAATATTACTTACTTTTATTAGTTCTTCTTTTTTTAATTTTGTTGTTCCACCTTCTATAAATGGCGAAAATAATTTTAAATCATTAGATTTAATAATATTATATAAATTCATATATTATATTATTAAATAATTTTTTCTTTACACCTCTTTGATTTTATTCGGATAGTTTTACGCAGTCGACTTGTTTAACGATCCTGATTCATTAACATCTTAACTACAACCTTCTCTTTACTAGAATAAGTTCTGTTCGATTATACCATAAAGCCAATAGACTTGGTACTGTTCATGATTAGATTTATAATTTTTTTGCGAGTTCTTCATTATTAGTAATAAATAGTTTAAATAAAGTCTTGATGAGGCTTCTTTCTTTTTTTAATACATTCTAATATATTTTTTTCATTTGCCAAGAATATAAATTTGAATCTTCTAATGTATAATAATCATCATTAATACTATCAATTATAACAACATTATCATGATAAACTTTATTATCTTTTAATACTAGTTCTATATTTTCTAAATCAAACTCACTAAATTCAGAAGTTATAAGAGATGAATGTGAAATTTCTGACCAATTAGAACCATAATTATTTTCTTTAACATTTATTACTATTTTTTCAATACAATTTAATAATTTTTTATTACCTTTTTCTGATATTATTAAATCAGGAACAATAAAATTAATATTATTATCTTTAAGATAAAAATTTTTAAATAAATATAATGAAATATTAAATTCTTCTGTTAAATTATAATTTAAATCTATATATATACCACCATTTTTATATAAAATACAATATTTCCATAAATCTAATTTATTTTTAATATGTTTTAAATTTATATAAGTTGTATAAATTTTAGAATCAAAGTTTTTTCTAATAAATTCACCACAATCATATAAACTAAATAAAAAATATCCAAAATTAGGTAAACTTTCTTGAATATTTTTTGATTTATTTTTAGTTTTTTGTGTTAAAACTGAATCTAAATGAACTTGATATATTTTAGGTGGAATCAAAGTTTTAATATTTTTCATTAACATAATATCAAATAATAATTGTCTATCTACTTTTATTTTATCAAATGCATTTTTATATATAAGCTTTTTCCCCCATAATACTGTATAATGTGGAATGCATTCATATTGTGATTGTTCTGAACGATAATTTTCATACATTGATAAAATATTTGTACCATTATATTCAATATGCCAAGCATCTTTTGAAAATTGTAATAAAAAAGTATCTGTATTTTTAAAAAATTTACCTAGTAATCCAGGTCCTGTAGGATATAATGAATTTATTCCCATAGTACCAGATTTTACATTTTCAACAATTTCATTTATACAATTTAAAAAAATGTGATTTTTTGGTTTTGTAATCATAAATCCATTATAAATACCTATTTCATTCTTTTCCCAATGACCCTCTCTATCTTTAACAAAATAATTATTATTATTATCTGTTAATTGTTTTAAATTAAACTTATTAGTATGAAACTTAATATCAATATAAATACCACCATATTTATATAAAATACAATATCTCCATAAATCCGCTTTATATGCACCTGGAATTAAATTTTCATACGTATCATAAATTTTTGTTCCAAAATAGTCTTTAATAAATTTTTTACAATCATTATCATCAAATAAATGAAATTTAAATTGTGGATTATCTTTTTTTAATTTAATTACAGCAATAATCATTCCAGGTGGTAAATCTTTAGTTGGCCAAGTTTGATAAATATCTAATGGAATAGTATCATTTATAGTTACTTTTGTATTCATTTATAATATATATATAATATATTTTTTCTTTTACATAAACCATATTTTGTTATATTAAAAACTATTTTCTAAATTTATAATATTTTCTATTTTATTTTCAAGTTCTATAAATGTACCATTATTTTTAATACTATGATTAAATGGTTCTTTAATCCAACTAGTTTCACTTTCATGTAATTCATTAGGTGGTTCTTTTTTACCTAGTTTAACATCATCAAACCATTCTGGTAAATCACCACGATAAATTTGTATAATAGTTGCATTATATTTATTTAAAATGTTAATTTCATTTGGAAATCGACAATCTGTAATAACAACTTTATCATAATCAAGTAATTTTTTTTCAATACAATTTATCCAAATATCTTTATGAAAATGATTTCTGAATAAATCAGTTCCTACATGTTGTAGAATATATCGCGGAGTTAAATTATTAATCCCTAATTTTTCAGACCACCAATCATCAACTTTTTCTCTCCATTCTCTTGATTCTTTAGAATCACCTTCTAACATTTTTCTATCCCAATTAAAAATAATAGAAGCAATATCTTTTACAGTACCACCAAAACTTAATTTTTTATAACCATATTTTTTTATTAATATATTGGCTAATGTATCTTTACCAGAACCTTGAAATCCACAAATAGCTATAATTTTCATTATTACAATATATTTTATTATAAATTATTTTAAAATCAATATTTTTAAAATAATTATTTTATAATATAAATTATATGAAAAAAGCACAATTACCACAAGAAAAATTTTCAAATGCACTAAGATTATCACAAAACTCATCAAATGTATCAGGACAAAGTACACCCCATCATTTTTTTTACTATTTTATTTTATTTTTAATTATTGTAATAATAATAAAGGTAATGACAAATAAATAAACTAAATAATATTTATAATGCATCATAAAAATAAATATTATATCTCTTTCAAGAATATCAAAAATTTGATATACTTAATAGAGACAACTTGAAAAGAATCAAGTTGATGTTATCAGACAGGACGCCGATACCACCCAGCATAACGGATACGAAAGAATTTTCCGTTTGATGGGGTGTAATGGTCGCGAGACCCATCCGTATTATATCTGATGTAAGTTCCATCAGCGTAATACGTGATTTGAGTCCCATCTCCAAAATATGCGATGATAGAACCATCATTTTGCCGCTTAATAACTGGCGGCTTCTTGACGGGCGGCTTCACAATTGGCGACTTCACAACTGGCTGCTTGACAACTTGTTGAGAAATTCGCATACGGTATGCTTTGATAAGCGCCGCGTGTTTAGCTGCAAGTCCAGTCTTAACTGGCTGAGACTCAACTGGTCGAGACTCAACTGGTCGAGCCACAAGTTCAGGATGGATAACTCGCATACAGTGAGCATATTGACATGCTTCGAGTCGATATGGATTGTGCAAAAGCGTATTGCGCGCTCTGATAAACTCCAGTTGAGACGGAGAATGGTCCATATCGTTTGCTGGGACTGTGCTGTTCCTGTATAACAATAATTTATTTTTTTATTATAATAATTTCTATTTTATTATTTGGATATTTTTCTATTATTTTTTACTTTTTAATAAATATATAATATATATTATAATAATGTATACTATATTATTTATAATATTTTTAGTAATAGTTGTATTATTTCTATTAATATATAAACCTACATCACAATTGGTTGACAAGGTAATAGTCGACTATTCTGTAAAGCCTACATTTATTAAGGGACGTCAAGAACAAAATCCCTCGTCAAGTTTAGCAATGAATAGATACATCGTGTTCTACAAAAAGGGCGTGCCTGTCGAGGAGATGTTGCGCATTGAAAAGAGCGTACAAGATACAGGCGGTCAAATTACAGCCTTGTACAAGACCTTCGGAGGCTTTGCGGCACAATTGCGCCCAGAGCATGTGAGCACGCTGCAGAAGGATCCAGCCATTCAGTCTATTGAGCCTGATGGTGATGTTCGTACAGGATGATCCAGACATTCAGTTCATTGAGCATGATAGTAAGGTTCGTGCAGTATGCTCAGTCGAGTAGATCCATCCAACTGCTCAAGCTTGAGGTGTAGTGAAGTTATAACACTTGGCCCTCAAGGTGTGGAAGGCACAGTGGGTACTGTAGTTGCATGAGTACTACTGGCGGCTTCACAATAGGCTGCTAGACAACTTGTTGAGAAACTCACATACGGTGTTCTTTAATAAGCACTGCGGTTTAGCAGCAAGTCCAGTCTTAACTGGCTGAGATACAAGTTCAGGATGGATAACTCACATACAGTGATTATATTGACATGCATCGAGTCGATATGGATTGTGCAATAGCGTATTGTGCACTCTGATAAACTCCAGTTGAGACGGAAAATGATTCATATCCTTTGTTGTTTCTATGATGTGCATGTACTATTCCTGTGATGGTCTTGTGATGTTCCTGTGATACAATAATTTTTTTATAATTATTAACTATCATTTATTTCTTTATTATAATAATTTCTATTTTGTTATTAGGATATTTTTTTACTTTTTAAAAAATATATAATATATATTATAATAATGTATACTATATTATTTATAATATTTTTAGTAATAGTTTTATTATTTCTATTAATACATAAACCTACATCACAATTAGTTGACAGGGTAATAGTCCACTACTTTGTAAAGCCCCCATTTATTGAGCAAGAATTACAAAATCGCGCTAATGCAGAAGGAATTAACTACTTTAAAAATAAAGATGCTAGCGGAATAGAAATAGTAGCTACCGGCATAAAAGACGATATTATAAACGTTGACAGAATGGCTCGTTATAGTGCCTACATAGAACTAGAATTACTAAAGAGAAAAATATCATCATTTAGAAGATTTCTAATGACAGAAAAAGAACATAATAGATTAAAATATCTACAATTAATTTTTAGAGATGGGCCTTTTACAGTAGGAATTGTACAACCAACACAAGATATAATTGATAATATAATAGCTAATGAAAAAAAACGTTCTGCAGAAGAAATTGAAGAAATGTGGAGTAAAGTTTATCGTTATATACCCATTCCTGGGCATTTTATACCAGTTGGTATTATTTTATTTTTAATTATGATATTAATAGTATTTGCAATAATAAAAAAAAATAAACCAAATAATATTAATACTAATAATACTAATAATACTGATAATGATGATGATGATGATGATAGTAGTACACTATAAATAATAATATGTCTATATGTGCTAATATTAGTTGGTATTAGTAATATAATTAGTAAAATTGATACTATTTATTAAATTATAATATTTTTTTACTTTATTATTTAAAAAATATTTTAAGAATAATTTTTATATAAATTACATTAATGAGAAAATATATACTTATTTTTATTGTATTATTTGTATTTTATTACATATTTAAATATTGTAATGAAATAAAAGATGAAAATATTAAAGAAGATTTTGGTCAGTCGAATTGCCAACAACGACAGCAGGAGCAGCAGCGGCAGCGGGAACAACGACAGCAGGAGCAGCGACAGCAACAGCAGCAACCTGTTATAGTGCCTGCACCACTTAGTGCACCTAGAGATGTAAGTGCAAACCTAGTTCAAGGTAATAATACTCAAGCTTTAATAAATTGGATGGCGCCATTAAATAATGGTGGTTTATCAATAAATTATACCGTAGGAAGTATTCCTCCCGCTAGAATACCAACAATAACTGGTACATCAACAACTGCATTTGATTTATCATCTAATACAAATTATACTTTTATTGTAACAGCAACAAATGCAACAGGTTCAACATCTAGTTCTACTGGCTTGACTACTCCATCTATACCACTTAGTGCACCTAGAGGTGTAAGTGCAAACCTAGTTCAAGGTGATAATACTCAAGCTATAATAAATTGGACGGAACCATTAAATAATGGTGGTTTATCAATAAATTATACCGTAGAAAGTAATCCTTACGCAGCAATATCAACAATAACCGGTACATCAACAACTGCAACTGGATTATCACCTAATAGAACTTATACTTTTTTTGTAACAGCAACAAATGCAACAAGTTCAACATTTAGTTCTACAGACTTGACTACTCCATCTATACCACTTAGTGCACCTAGAAGTGTAAGTGCAAACCTAGTTCAAGGTGATAATACTCAAGCTATAATAAATTGGACGGAACCATTAAATAATGGTGGTTTATCAATAAATTATACCGTAGAAAGTAATCCTTACGCAGCAATATCAAC
>Ga0209443_1002418_pt1 | contig 11055 bp, 10 predicted proteins | sample LauGreBMM110DCMD_2_FD_187571 | JGI IMG/M metagenome (GOLD analysis project Ga0209443, IMG submission 187571) | Freshwater lake microbial communities from Lake Michigan, USA - Su13.BD.MM110.DCMD (SPAdes) (version 2) | ecosystem: Environmental > Aquatic > Freshwater > Lake | place: Lake Michigan... | reverse complement strand
AAAAATATATTTATAATTAAATTTGTATAATTAAATTTGTATAATTAAATTTGTATAATTAAATTTGTATATTTATGCGTCAACCTTCTTTTTAGTAACTATTCTTTTCTTTTTTGTCTCTTCTACAACAGGTTCAGCTAGAACTTCAACTGGAACAGGAGGAACAGGAGGAACTGGAACAGGTTCAGATAGAACTTCAACAGGAGGAACTGGAACTACAGCTGGATAATCTCTGTCATCATCGTCATCACTGTCATCAACAATAGCACTTACAACTCCTCCTTCAGGATCAATATCATCTTCAGGAGGAGGTAAAGCCTTCAACTTCTCCTTATCAGCAGGCTTAGGCTTAAGAAAACAAACCCCTTCTGTAATACTAGAGTTCTTAGGCTTTTGAACAATAGCTTGCTTCAAATTCCAAGTTACAGATACCTTACCATTAACAAACCACAATCCGCCACATTGTATCAAACATATAACATGAGTCTTAGACTTTAAGAAATCAAGAGGAGTTACATGAGGAGCACTCTTTCCCTTAATAAACAATGGCTCTCCTTCTTCATCATAAATTTCTGATTGCCAAACACCCTTCCAGCAAGGAATTCTAACAGTAAGAGTTGGAGGCTTATTATAATCCAATTCAGATCCGCCTTTGTCCAATTTAGGATGTCTAAGCATTACGTTAAATTTCTCATCCATAACATCAGGACTAGTAATAGTCTTTCCAAACCATTCCTTAGAATATGTCAAAGCATCAGCCTTAATCTTGGATTCCAACGCACGCATTGAAGATAAGAAATTAGCGGCATCAGGAGTTGAATAATCCGCATTAGGAAATTGAAGTGACATAGTATATTTTCCTGTAACGTTTCCTTGACTATCTTTACCTTCTTGACCACCCCATGTAAGCATTAATGGAGTAGAAAGAGTAAGAGATTCTCTGAAATGTTTATTATATAAATTCACAACCTTACCTCCGGCAGGATTTGCCTTAGGTGCAGAGTATGAGAATACAGATGTATCAATATTAGTTCCGTCGATTATTGCGCTTGCCATTTTAGTAGTATGATTTATATTATGGCATTATCTTTAAATCAATTTTTTTTTAAAATATAAAATAAATTGTTATCTAGTTAAGATACGTAATCTTACGATGTATGGTAAGAAGTTAATTAATAATATAAAAAAACAGTTCAAAAGAATTATATATATGTAATATATAATATGAGTACTTTAAAAAAAAATAAAAGTAATAATCTGTTAATAGACGAATATATGAATAATATAGTAAATAAATGTGAAAAAACTATACCAATAGTGACTAAGCCTTTAAAAATAAACGATGATGCTTTAAGCATTCCAACAGTAAAAAATTATGAAGAAATCACAAAGTATAATTACAATGGCGCACAATTAAAAACGTTTGCAAAATATTACAAGTTGAAAATTAGTGGAAATAAAAATGAGCTATTAATCAGAGTTTATTCATACTTATATTTGTCATCCTATATAATTAAAATTCAAAAAAATTTTAGAAGAAGGATTGTTAAAAAATATAAAATGATACACGGTCCGGCGTCAATGAAACGTAAAATATGTACAAATAGCAGTGATTTTATAACTTTAGAACCTGTCGAAGAAATAAATTTTCATCAATTTTTAAGTTATGAAGATGAAGATGGTTTTATATACGGATTTGATGTAGCTTCACTTTATAGTTTAATTTTTTTAAAAGGATCCAATGGTAATGTTGGTGGGAAAAATCCATATAACAGAAATAATTTTCCAGATAGACTAATAATGAATATAAAATCAATATTATATCTGAGCAGAATTTTAAAGATTCATATTACTTTACATTTCGAAGACGATAGCCAGTACGTTTCAAGTGAAAAAGCAATTGAATTGCGAGCTTTATCATTATTCCAAAACATTGATGCTTTAGGAAATTATAGTAATTCTCAATGGTTTCTCTCTTTGAGTAGAATTCAACTAATAAAATATGTAAGAGAATTATCTGATATTTGGAATTATAGAGCTCAAATATCACAAGCAATCAAACGCAATATTTGTCATCCTACTGGGGATCCATTTAGAAACTTAAGTATGCCTTTTATTCATACAGAAGGAAATATGTGCAATGTTAAAAAAGTTGTTTTAGAAGTTTTGGAAAATTTAGTGAATAGCGGAATAGACAAAGATAGTAAGTCTTTAGGAGCATATTATGTATTAGGTGCTTTAACATTAGTGAATCAAGAAGCGTCTACATCTCTTCCTTGGCTTTATCAATCAATGAGTTATTTTTAAATATATGTAGTAATATATTTTGAATGACTTATTACCATAGTATCATAACAATATATATTATTTGCGTTAAATCACTTAAAAAGTAATTATTAAGGTATACTATAATAAGATGGCCAGAACTAAAACTACCAAATCCGCTGAGACTGAACAAGTCACTACTAATACTACTGCTACTCCTGTTGTAACAGCTACTGCTACTGCTACTCCTGTTGTTACTGCTACTCCTGTTGTTGCTGCTGAGAAGAAGACCAAAAAGGCTAAGGCTCCTAAGGCTGATGTTGTAGTTCCTAGTGTGTCTCTTGCTGAGACTACTACCACCACCACCACTACCACTGAAGGAGTTGTTGAAGGTGAAGCTCCTATTGCCGAGCAATCTGTTGAATTCCTTGCTAAGCTACAACAACTTGGTGTCCTTATCTCTGCGTTAAAAACTGAATACCGCACTCTTGAGAAGAAATGGACTCGTGAACTCAAGGTTGCTCAAAAGCAATCATCCAAGCGTAAGCGCAAGGCTGGAAACCGTGCTCCTTCTGGATTTGTTAAGCCCACTCGTATTTCAGATGAGCTTGCTAAATTCCTTGAGAAGCCTTCTGGTTCCGAGATGGCTCGTACTGAAGTAACTCGTGATATCAACAAGTATATTCGCACTAACAATCTTCAAGATAAGGAGAATGGTCGTAAGATCAATCCCGATACTAAGCTTGCCACCCTTTTGAAGTTGAAAAAGACTGACGAGCTTACCTATTTCAATCTCCAAAGATACATGTCACCTCACTTTGCCAAGGCCATTAAGGATGCTATTAAGGAGGTCACATCTGTTGTTTAAATTTATTAAAACCTAAAAAATAAATTCTATAAAAAATAAATTCTATAAAAATAAATTATAAAAAAAATAAAAATTATATAGTTTGAAAGGACTACATAATTTGCTTTAATAAATTTGTAATACTTATTATATTATATTAATATATAATGAGTACAGAATTGTTACAATACAAATCTAATAGATTAGATAAATTAAAGGCTAATTATATTTATAATTATAACTATATTGTAAAATATTATACGAATATTATAAATGCTCTTAATCGTTCTACAAAACTTAATAAATCAAAGCAAATTACTATTGCTAAAAATTATTTAGCTGTAGATTTAAATACTTTATTAAATACATACAATAATAATATAAATATTATTAAGAATTTTATTCCAACACAAATTATAATTAATAAATCGAAAAAAGCACTTTTAATTGGCATAAATTATATCGGAACACAAAATGAATTGTATGGTTGTATAAATGATGTAAATTGTATTAAAGAGAGAATAAATAATAATGGGTTCACAAACATTAATATTTTAACTGATTTAACAAGTACAAAACCAACAAGAATTAATATTTTAAAAGCATTTAAAAACTTATTAATTAATTCACAATCAGGCGATTTATTATTTTTCTTGTATAGCGGACATGGTTCATATATTTTAGATAAAAATAAAGATGAAGACACCCAATACGATCAAATGATTGTTCCTTTAGATTTACAAGGCATAATTGATGATGAATTGAAATCAATAATACAAACATATTTGAAAAAAAATGTAACTCTATTTGCTATGTTTGATAGTTGTTTTAGTGGAAGCGTTTTAGACCTTAAATATCAATATTTAGATAGCTTAAATTTCGATAGTTATATTGAACATCCTGCAGAATTAGAAACCGCCGGAAATGTTATTATGATTAGCGGATGTAACGATGAACAAACAAGCGCTGACGCAAGTTTTAATAATAAAGCAAATGGAGCAATGACTTGGTCGTTTTTAGAAACATTAAAACAAAAACCAACTGAATCATGGAGAGAATTAATAAAAAATATGCGGTCTCTATTAAAAACCTCAGAATTTGATCAAATACCTCAGTTATCATCTGGTACATTTGTTGATATTGATTCATCTATTTTTATTTAGTTTACACCTTTGAACATTTTATTTATAATTTAATTTATAATTTATTTTTTAGAAACTGTATCAAAATCATCTACGCTGTCATCATCTGATTCATAATTTAATAATGCGCATTGTAATTCATCATAACTTATATGAGGTTGATATTTTAAAACAATAGGCGCGGTTATATTATCATCCTCGTGTATTTGATATTTTTCATTTAAAATATAGCGTACGGCAAAGGAAATATCAATTGTTTGCGTTTTTAAAATATCAATTAATTTTACATTATAAATATTGTCTTTTAATGTCTGTCTATCATATTTTTTATTATATAAATCTATCATTTTATATAATAACATAAATAATTTTAAATTAAAAAAAATAAATATAATTTAATTCAATGGAAATATAAATCCATCCGTTTTTAGGATTTCTTTAATTTCAGAACGCATAATAGGCCCATTTACAACACGAATGCTTTCAAATTGTTGTGAACATACATTGTTATTACTCAAATCAAACATAGCACATATCTTTTTTAATAAATCGTAATCTTTTATATAAGTTGTATTATCATTCAACCAATCATAAAACTCGTGACTAGATTTTGCTTTATGATATTTCTTAAAATATTTTAATGTGGTGTGTAATGTTGGTATTTTTGTTTTATCATTATCTACATTCATATTGTAATCGGTTCCTGATATGATACAAATTTCTCTCAATTCTTTGTGTGTAATGCCTAGATTTTCAAGTATTCCTTTTAAATCATAAATAACAGCAGTATGGTTTAATAAACTAAGATATCTAATTACTCTTGGACAACCATATACAAACATATCCATATCTTCACTTAAACAAGCCCATACTTTGCCTTTTAACGTTAATAAAGCACATAATTCATCTGCTTCACCAATAGCATCATAATATGTAGCTCCGTATGATCTTATCAAACATTTTACATTTTCAATATCAGTTTTGCTAATATAAATAAACTTTTTCTTAAGCATATCCATAGTATTAATTATTTCTTGTTTATCATTTTCATCGCTATCATGATTTTGTTCTAATTGTCTCTTTAAAATGATATATTCTTCTTCTGCTTCTTTTTTATCTTCACGTCTTTTTTGTAATAATTCTTTCTTTTCAATCGGGGGTTTTCCATCAAATATAAATATTGGCAATATATTGTAATGTCTAAATACAGAAAGCATTAGATAAATATTTTCAATTAGATTATTATCCCCTGCGTATTTATACATATAAATACTAATATCTATAGCTATTTTTTTGCCTGATAATTCGGCAAGAGATGTTAATTTTATAGATTTATTATTAGCCTCTTCTTTTAAAAATCGATTTAAATGTTTAATTCCCATTTTTCTTTTTGTTTTTTAGTAGTTGTTATAATTTGTAAGAGCCTTTTTAATTTCAATTTTATTTGATTTAGTGAAAAAATTGAATAAAATTGAAATTTAAAAATAATATAATAATTTACATTTTACACATGAAAACTAGAAGTCAAAAAAATGAAACTACACCTGAACCGATCCCTTTATATGAAGTCAATATAGATTTCGATGAAGCAAGTGAAGCGTGGAAATTAAATAAAATAAGTATTGGAAATGGAAGCTATAAATATGTTTGTAAAAAAAGAGGAATAAAAGGCAATTTATGTATTAAAAAATGCTTACCGGGTCAGGAATATTGCTGCGTTCATTTACATCTTTTAACATTAAAAGACATATAAATATTAACTGAAACTATTAATTTCAACCTAGCTCACAAATGCTCATGCGTAAATTAGTCATTAAATAATAATTAATTTGATCCTTTTTGTTATTATTATTATTATTATCATACATGTTATTTAAAAACTGTTGAGTATTAGATATATTATTTGCCATACTTTTTGTTTTATATTTTTTCTCTATAAATTTACAAAATTCCAGTTGATTTGACGATGTCTTTTTGAATTGTAAGAGAGAAGGATTATTAGTTTTACACCATAATAGAAAAGTTTGATAATTATTTATTAAAATAGTTTTTATAATGTAATATGCTAATACATTTGTTTTTTCTTTATATAATTGATCTCTTAACATTTTACTGTTTTCGTTATTAGAATATAAATCAGAATAATTTAACCCCATGAAATTCAATGTTTTCACAAGTTGAAAAAAGCTATAGGATCTCTCAAAATTAATATATATTTCTGAATTAGAGAGAAATTCTTCAATATTATTTTTATCATTTAATGTTACAAAACTACAAAAAAGCGCATTCATTATTTCTGCCCAAAATTCTGTATAAGACTCATATAAATTCACATTTGAACTAACTTTAAAAATATCTAAAATATATTTAGTTGGATCATTATTATTCATGTCTGAAAAATCTAACCCAAAGTTATGGAAAGTTTCGTGTATAAATACTTTAAACCATTCTTCTTTTCTAAATACGACAATCTCCGAATCCTTTGGACATGTTGTTGTAAAAGCGGTATTTACATTTATTTCATCGAGTGTATAAATATTTGAATTTGGGAATCGTTTTTCTAAAGATGTAAAATAAAAATAAACAATCAATAAATGAGAACATTGTTTTGAAGCATACTTATTTAATATAAATAACCACATAATAATACTGTCTACATATTTGTTGAAAGTCTCTATTTTAACTTTAGATATGTCTTCTTCAACTATAAAATATATTTTTATATTTCTATCAAAGAGAGAAAATGTGTAACAAATCTCATACATACTTAATTCATCAATGCGTTTTCTTATCAATTCAGGAAAACTGCTTGAATTAAAATTCTGAGGTTTTGGAATTTGTTTTACATTTAATATTTTTTTTGTAGTTACATTATAATTATCTCCTGACTGTTTTAAATGTAAAATATATTTATAAGATGTTAATATATCATTATAAATTTCCATAATAATGGAATTCGTTTTTTTCGTTTGATGAACTGAATCAATCATTTTATTATTCGTAAAAAATAACATTAATTGTTTACTATTTTTAGATAGTTTCATTCTTATAATAACTTTCTATTAATTTTTTATTATGTTTTGTCTTAATATTTTTATAATATTAATATTTTTTAAATATTAATATATATGAGCTCCACTACAAAAAAAAATACAATAATTACAAAAAATACAATAATTACAAAAAATACAAAAAATGTAACAAATAAGAAAAAACAAAAAAACAAAAATAAAACTATAAACAATACCGCTATAAATAATACCTCTACTTATTCTAAAAAATTTAAGGGCACCTCAACAATACCCATAACAAATATAATTAAATATATGAAATCTAATTTTGTAAAATTTAATAAACTTAAAATAGAACTAGACAAAACAGATAAGTACCCCATTTATTTAGAGGATTGCTTTGAGTTTGGCGATAATCTTAAATCAGGCAAAAGAGTTTTTTCATTTGATTCACAAATTAAAGGAAACAAAAATATGCCTTTAGATAAATTAATAGCTTATTCGTTTTATTTAAAAACCAGATCTGCTTTTATGTCTTCAGATAAAGATGCTGCCACTAGTACATCTAAGTATTTAGAAACCTTAAAATACCAAATGGGAAAAGATATTAGACGCGACAATAGAACTATTAATGGGAAAGAATATAGCTCTGAATTGTATTATGATGAAAAAAAAACCAATAACGATGTAGCTGATATGTTTTATCAAACAATAATTGATTATTTTTATAAAGTAAATAAAAAAATAGATTATAATATTATTAATAAAATTTGTCTTCTCTCTTGTCAAAATATATTTAATTTAATTACAGATCTTGTAACGTTAAAACTAAATGATATGTTAACGCCTGAATCAAATTCTGTATTTAATGCTGTTAAAAGTGCCGATATAATAATAAAACCTAAAGCAAAAAGCATGGAATTTATATTTGATTCACAACTTATAATATCTAGAGATGGAGAACCAATTGATCCAGAATATCCGTGTGGAAATTTATTATTCCGATTTTTTGTAGATTTTAAATCTAATACATTTAAATTTATGCAATTTAAACTTAGTTACGATATAAATAAATGCGGACCTTCTACAGAATCACAACAAAATAATTCAGGCACAGAAAGTTCTATGAAATTACAATATGCTATACCAGCTGCGTTAGGAATTGGAGGGATTATTGGAACGCCATTTCTTTTAGGAGCAATCGCCATTGGAGGTAATAATAAAATCACTAAAAAGAAAAAATATTAATATTTACTATATGGATAACACAATAATAATTGTTTTAGCGATTATTTTGATAATTTTACTAATACTTAATAACATTACTATTATTACAACTACAACTACACCTATAAATCAAGGCAATTGTGCGGAAACTTCTTTTGGTTGTTGTCCAAATGGCATAGATTCAAAAATAAATTTTTATGGAACTAATTGTCCTGGATACAGACCAATACCTGGTCCAAATCCTAGTCCTAGTCCAAATCCTAGTCCAATCCCTAGACCAAGTCCTATACCAAAACCAATTGGTGGTTGTGCTGGAACACAATATGGATGCTGTATAAATGGAGTTACAGCTAAAATGAATCAACAAGGTAGCAATTGTAATTAAAATTAAATGTAATAAAGATTATATTTAATTTATATTTATATTTATATTTTTGTATTTAATTTATAAAATGTGGTAAATAAGCAGGAGATAATACAGAATTAGTGCTAAAATCATCATGATTAGGCTCGCTAGTAACATTCCAAGTGCTAATATCTTGGTTAAACGCAGACGTATCCTGAAACATGTTATACATAACTTCTACCTTACTTGTATCCCAAGCGCCAATTGGCTGGTTAAACGCTAACGCCTTAAAAAACATTATAGACATATCTGTTACGTTACTCGTGTCCCAAGCGCCAATTGGCTTGTTGAACGCAGACGCCTTCTCAAACATCATCGTCATAGTTGTTACACTACTCGTGTTCCAAGCGCCAATTTGTTGATTGAACACAGACGAATTAGCAAACATATTAGACATCCTTTCTACGCTACTTGTGTCCCAATTTCCAATTGGTTGGTTAAACACCCCTTGGAAAATATATTCACTACTATTATTCGGATCCATTGCAGAACTACCAAACATATGATCCATATCTGTTACTTTACTCGTGTCCCAAGCGCCAATGGGCTGGTTAAACGTATTATTATCACTAAACATATAACTCATATTTGTTACGTTACTTGTGTTCCACTTATTACCATTAGTGTCGATTGGCTGGTTAAATGCTACCGACATAGCAAACATATTAGACATATTTTCTGCGCTACTTGTGTCCCAATTTCCAATTGGTTGATTGAACGTAGACAAATTACTAAACATACAAGACATATCATATACGTTACTCGTGTCCCAAGCGCCAATTGGTTGATTGAACGACTCCGCACCACTAAACATACTAGTCATATATGTTACGTTACTTGTGTTCCAATTTCCAATTGGTTGATTGAACGCCGTTGCCTGCTCAAACATATAAGTCATATTTTCTACGCTACTTGTGTCCCAAGCGCCAATTGGCTGGTTGAACGCAGACGCTTTATAAAACATAGTACTCATATTTTCTACGCTACTTGTGTCCCAAGCGCCAATGTCTTGGTTGAATGCTAACGCAGACTCAAACATCTGATCCATATTTGTTACACTACTCGTATCCCAAGCGCCAATTGGCTGGTTAAACAAAGATGCAAATCTAAACATACTAGACATATTTATTACCTTACTCGTATCCCATTTGCTAATATCCTGGTTAAACACCATAATGCCTCTCGTACTTCCTGAAGAAACACCAAACATTTGACTCATACTTGTTACGTTACTCGTGTCCCAGTTGCCAATATCTTGGTCGAACGCATATGCTCCAGAAAACATACTACCCATATTTGTTACTTTACTTGTGTTCCACTTATTACCATTAGTATTGATTGGTTGGTTGAACGATAACGCATTACAAAACATAGTAGTCATATTTGTTACGCTACTTGTGTCCCAGTTGCCAATATCTTGGTCGAACGCATATGCTGCAGAAAACATACTACCCATATTTGTTACGTTACTTGTGTCCCAGTTGCCAATATCTTGGTCGAACGCATATGCTCCATAAAACATACTACCCATATTTGTTACGTTACTCGTGTCCCAATTGCCAATAAAGCTATTAAAATTTGAAGAAGTTCCTAAAGAAAAACTAAAACAACTTGCTAAAGATGTATTTGATAAAATGGATGGAGGGGTTGGTGAAGAAAACATTATACCAACCATATATGTGAGTCCAGTTGTTACATTTTTAAACTGGCTACCATTTCGAGACAAAGGTATATTATTAAAATCTTGAATTTCAAGATTAGTTACATTATCGTTATAAAAGGAGAATACATTAACAAAACTCAACCCATCACCAAGTGATAATTTATCTGTAAATGTATATAATATATTCATGGTTATATTATTTCCATCTTTTATTATTTTTGGAGTTAATACAAATGAATTATTTGTATTTATTATTGGTATATTATTAATTAACATTTGATCTATTAATGGTTCAGTACCAGTATATATAAATTTATAAGATAATTCTCCTCCAATGCTGGTGCTTTCAGTAACATTGACTCCCGCATCTCTAATAGCTTGTTTAATTTCACTATCTGATAACCCAAAAGCTTGTTGAATTAATGAAGGACTAAATATAAATTGTTTGCTATTGCCTACAAATCCATTAGCCACAAATGTCATTGTAGTAAAAT
>Ga0209443_1002416_pt1 | contig 11058 bp, 7 predicted proteins | sample LauGreBMM110DCMD_2_FD_187571 | JGI IMG/M metagenome (GOLD analysis project Ga0209443, IMG submission 187571) | Freshwater lake microbial communities from Lake Michigan, USA - Su13.BD.MM110.DCMD (SPAdes) (version 2) | ecosystem: Environmental > Aquatic > Freshwater > Lake | place: Lake Michigan... | reverse complement strand
TAAATTTACAAAAATCTCTCTTTTTTGGATAAAATCAAAAATTACAAAAAAAATCTGGACATGGAAAAAACATTTTTACAAAAATCTCTCTTTTTTGGATAAAATTTAAAATTACAAAAAAAATCTGGACATGGAAAATTTAAATTTACAAAAATCTCTCTTTTTTGGATAAAATCAAAAATTACAAAAAAAATCTGGACATGGAAAAAACATTTTTACAAAAATCTCTCTTTTTTGGATAAAATTTAAATTTACAAAAAAAATCTGGACATGGAAAATTTAAATTTACAAAAATCTCTCTTTTTTGGATAAAATCAAAAATTACAAAAAAAAATCTAACCGCCGAAACTTTAAAAATAAATATTTGAAATAAAATTAAAATAGTTTAATTAATATATTGAAATAAAAAAAGTTGTATCAACTTTTACAAAAATGGGCGATTTTACATTTGATAAAATTGCGGAGGAAACGAATTTAGTTAATAAATACTCTGAAATTTTTAAAAGTGGTAAAAAAGAATCTGTTGATAAATTTAAGGACTATTTTGATTCATATAATAAAATAATAAATGGCACTGGTGGCATGGAAGCCCTTATTAGTAAATTTAAAAGTGAATTTAAAAAACCCCAAGCATCAGCTGAAAAAATGGAGAGTCAGCCTTGGAACGAAAAATATTTTAATTTCTGTGTTAGTGGTGATAAAAAAAATGATGTTTATGTATATCCACAAGATGCGGGCTTTGATAAGTTAAGTATACCCCTTCACTTTCCCGTAAATTGTATAAAATTAGAAGATGTAAAAAAGGATTCTATTCAAATTGGTAACCGAAGTGGTAGAATGGTATTGTATGGAACAAGTGCATCAGGTGAAGAACTGGGGGTTGCCCTAAATTTTAAAGCCATGTTAATACACAACCACGACTTAAAAAAATGGTTAGTTATCCCATATAAAATTTCAAATAAACCCCCTGGTGATGTTGAATGTAAAACCATTTCAATGGTTCTATCAACTGGCGATCCTGAAAGACAATATATGCTATGGGAAACTGGTATGCAGGAAAGCCGTGGTAAATTGGGTATAATAAATGATAAATTCGTTGATGCATCAGTTAAAAAGAACGAAAAGTCATTTGATGAAAAACAATGCAAAACTCTTGTAGCTGCTGCAAATAGCTTAACTAAAGGTAGCAGTGGCGGACCTTCTACAAAAGCTTCCAAGCCCGCTAAAGCCCCCAAGCCCGCTAAAGCCCCCAAGCCCGCTAAAGCCCCTAAAAAGGCATCTAAAAAGGCATCTAAAAAGAAAGTTGGTGGTGGTAAAAAGTCATCTAAAAAATAATATAAAAAAGTCATCTAAAAAATAATATAAAAAAGTCATCTAAAAAATAATATAAAAACATTAAACTAAAAAAATCATTAAACCATTTGAATTAATGATTTAATAGTAATAACTTGAAGTCTTATAATTTAAGATTTTGCATAATTATTTAATTTCAAAACCGCGAAGTTTTTGAAATCAAATAATTAATCTTTTACGATATCTTGCAATGGATAAATCAACCGAAGCTTTATTAAATTTATTTAAAAAAATAAATTTTACATCTCAATATCATAAAATAAATAAACTAAATATATTAAAAGGTTTAATTAACTTAAATCGCGATTTAGCTCCTCAGGGTAGTGTTGAATGGCTTAATTCTAGATTATATAATATTGGTGGAAGTGAAATGTCAGTAATAACAGGTGATAATAAATATTCATCAATTGACCAGTTGGTGGCTCAAAAAATTGGGTTTTCTAATTTTCAGGGAAATACAGCAACCCGATGGGGTAAAATATTTGAACATGCGACTCAAGATATAACAGAGCGCATATTTGATATAGATGACGGAATTAAAGAAACTGGTAGTTTAGAAGGTGCTGTTGATAATCAAAGATATAGCCCCGATGGATTGGCTGTTATTAAAATTAAATGTGGGGGTAATATTGGTGATGTATATTTAGAAACTGATGAATATTGTATTGTATTGTTTGAATTTAAATCGCCGTTTTTAAGTATCCCATGTGGTATTATACCAGTTCATTATTTGCCCCAAGTTAAAACGGGCTTATGTAGTATTCCAGTTGTTGATTTTGCTATATTTATTAATAATATGTTTCGCAAATGTAAGTTTGATGATCTTAATATGTCCGAAACCTATGATACTATTTATCATAATAAGGACCATAAATCAAAGGTACTTGAAGCCCAGGGGTTTTTGCCCATTCAGCCTTTGGCTTTTGGATTAATGATAATTTATCAAACAAAAGAACAGCTGTTAAAATTTCATAAAACATTTGAACATTTAATAAACTTAAATTCTAAAAAAACCCAAGAAATCAATTATGACTCAAACTCTGATTCAGAGGACGAAGGCGAAATGTTTAATTTAGATAATTTAAATAATGAGGCTAATTCGTATGATTTATCAAATTCTGACGATGCTAAATTATATAGTTTTATATATAATAGAAATACAAATGCCCCAAATTGCAGTATTAAGGATTTGGGTAAGAGCTATTATTCCGAGTTTAATGATATATTAAAACTAATTGATGACGGATTTTTATCAATCAAACACTGCAATTCACATATTTTATCAGAATATAATAATAATATATTTTTAAAGTCTCAGGAAAAAATGCCAGGTAATGATGATTATCTAAAAACTATAAATGAATATAATGAAATAATAAAAGTAGGTACTATAAATGACAATAATATAATAGGAATTTTACCATGGAAACTTATTAAATCTGATATAATAAGCGAAATTCGTGATCCATTATATGTTAAAAATTATGAACCTAAGATTCAAGAAACCATTAATATTATAAAAAAAATAAATTCATGCGATTCTGAAGATTCTAAAATAAATTTATTTAAAAAATACTTTCCTAAAAGTAAAATATTAAAAACTAAAGAACCATCATGTAATTATAAAGATTTTATTATGAGTTAGTTTTAATTTATTAAAATACTTTCATAAAAGTTAGTTTTAATTTATTAAAATACTTTCATAAAAGTTAGTTTTAATTAAATATGTTAAAATATCAATAAATTAAATATGTTAAAATATCAATAAATTAAATATGTTAAAATATCATTCTGTATCATCGGCGCTATCGGTATCATCGTCGCTGTTATTATTTTTTTCAACATCGCTATCATAATCATTGTCAACTGTATCATTATCAACATCATTATTTTTTGCATCTTGTTCGGTTGCTAATGTTTCGGGGGTTTGATTTGCCGAACCTTTTAATTTTAAATTTGGGTCTGATGTATCATCTGAAATATTGTTTGCATTTTTTTTGTCATCTGTTTCGTCTTGCTCAGTTTTGCTTAGTCGGTGTATATTTATAATTTTGCCAGAGTCGGGAGATATTATTCTATATCTAATGGCTCGTCCTGTAATTTCTGACAATGATTCAATTTTTACAACTTGTCCCAGTTCGCCGCCGATCCATATATTTTGAGGGTCATTAACTGATATACTCGGCAAACTAAGAGGGTGTATAATTAATTCATTGGAGCATAAATGTTTAACTTCAGCCGTTGTAAGAATAGTATGCTTTGAGCATAAGGGTCCCTTAGATAATTCAATTGCAAAATAATGTTGCATATAATTATGTACATGCAAATAATTGTATGTTGATATGGCTTTGATTATATAGGTATTTAATGCGTGCTTACTTATTATAATAACGTCGGCTGGTGTGTTTGGTAATTTATCAATTAATCGTTTAAAATAGGGTGTATTTTTTAAATATCTACTGGTTTCTTTAAATAAATAAATATAAATAATGCGCCCCTTTTTTGTATCGGTGCATTTATGTAATATATAATGTTCGGCATCCATATTTTTTTTAAATAGTTCAAAAGTGTAAAAACTATCAACCATAACATACTTACGATATTCTATGATAAATTTTTGAATATTTACATATTTTTCATACAAGATATCCATTTTGAAAATATTAAATTAGTCGGAGTAAATATGTTTTGAAAACTGCAAATTTTAATTATGAAAAACAAAATCTTTCAATATATATATAACTATATAATATTCAAATTTGAAATTGGGTATATTAAGTTAAAATTTTTTAATTTGTAAAAAATGGACTCATTTCAACTATTAATAACGTTCGTATTTATATTTATTGTTTATTTGGTGATTAACCAAATAACTTTTTCAAGAACATTACAACTATGTATCATAGTTATATTTGTACTTCATTATCAAAAGGCAGATAAATCTAATTGTATTGGATTTGACTATTTTGCCGTGTTAAATAAATTTAAAAATTTTAACATGACAAAATATTTTGAACCGAAAAAAGCTTACAAACCCACTTTATATTTAGACGACCACAAAGAAAACTTTGACGAAATGGATTTGGTAAAAGAAATGACTAAATACCAATCTAGGAATGTAAGCCCTGAATATTTTTTACAGAAGCCATCAGATATGTCAGAGACTGATTTTATTACAAATAAAATTATGGATGCTTATAAGGTATCCCGCAAACAAATTGAACATGAAAATTTTGTTCAGCAATCTTTAATGAATGAAAATAAAAAACCTTTAACATATGATGATAAAGACCAATTAATGAATGGGGATAATCAGCCATGTTTTAAAATAACCGATGATTGTAATCAACTATACATTAAAACAATCGATGACAAACAACCATTAAATATTTCAGGTGAAAAAGAATATAGTGAAAATAATTACAAAAAAAATATTTATGATGGTATTGGATCTTTAGGTGATAATAAGATTGCTCATTTGATGAAATATTCATCAAATAAAAATAGGGTTGCTATAGATAATATGTCTAGACAAACTAAATATACTAATATTAATTGTTTTACAAAGGAATTAAATGATAGGGCTAATTGTGTATGGTGGGATGATGACTCGTTAGAGCAGGAGTTTTAAAGTTAGAGCAGGAGTTTTAAAGTTTATAATTCATCGTCTAATTCCTTACTTTTCTTAAGATTATATTCATTTATAAATTTTTCATTTAATATTAATTTATTATATGCGGTTCCTATATTGGGGGTTGTTCCTAATATTAGCGGTCCTGATATGCCACCTATTTTATCAATCAAGCCGTCTACCGCGGCATTTTCAATTACTTGAATGGGCGACTGAAAACTTAATCTAAGTGTTACATTATTCATTTCTCTTTTTTGTAATCCTGTTTTTTGTATGGATGTTACATATCCAGAATATGTCATTTCATCGGAGTATATTGTGCTGTGTTCTTTACTGATGTCAGACATTGCTTTGCGTAATTCATTGATAATTTTGTGGCGAGTGGCTTCTATGCCAAATATTTCCTCAAATTCTATCACACTGTCAGTTTGGCATTTGTATCTATCCAAGTATTTGTTATTGAGAATTTCTTCCATGTTGGATCCGACTGTATATATGCCATATGTAACATGGGTTGATATTGAGCCATTGTCATTAACTTTGGATTTTACTACATTAACAACATCGGTTGTTAATATACCACTAACCCCTCGGATTACTGTTTTTCGTATATTGCGCATTACATTAATTATGAATGTGTCTGTTATATTGATTGAATTTTTAAGAATTGATTTGCGAACATAACATCTGATTATTATTTCATTAACATTTTCTGGTGTATATACAAAGAATATTGATGGAAATTTATTTCTGAGTTCGGTGATGATGGTTTCCAATTTCATGCTGTTTAAGATAATTTCTTCCTTGTTAATGACAAATCTAATACACCACTTAGTCATATCATTTGGGATATCAATGCCCAAATTATATTTTTCAAACTCTTTTATTATTTTTGATTCGTGTATGAATTTGCTATGAACTGGGTTGCCGTAGTCTTCAAAGAATATCTTTGTATCGGTTACAAATCTATTAAAATCCATCATTTCAATATGATTGGCAATCTCTTGAACTTTGATTTTGCTGGTTTCATACTCGGGCAATACTATTAATAACATTGATGGATTTTTCATTTTGTCTGTATAACGGGCGCCTAATATTTCTTTGATTCTAACTATGGTGTTAGTCTTGGAACCGCCACCACCACCTGTTCTATGTTTAGAATCAAGAAAGTATTGTGTCATGGGTTCGGATATACATTGGGCGGCTATAACACCAACGGCGCATCCATAATTAATTAGGGCTCGCTTATATGTTATTCTTATTTTTGTTATAATAACATCGAGTAAAGTATCAGTTATTTCTTTTTTAAGCAAATTTGCGACACATAAATAACTTCTAATTAAAATGCATACTAATGTAGTTGATTTTAATATATACTCGGGGATTTTCATATTATTTTTTTCTTGTATTTCATTGTAATATACATAAGGGATAACTCGGCATAGTTCCGTTACTTTATTAATAGTTTTAATGGGGTCTAATAACCTTTGTGTTTTGGGCAGTTGTTGTAAGGTTTCATTATAATTGTAAATAACATCTTCTATAATTCTAAATACATTGACGGGCATTTGATGGGCATTATCAAATAATAAGCTGCCTGAGCTGCTGTATTCAATTTGAAAGAATATATTGCGATACTCAGTTCTATCGGCTAATAATTGCTCATATTCTATGTTAAGGGCTTCCTTAACATTTTTATTATTATACATTGGATTTAAATCTGATATCTTTGCTTTATAATCGGACTCCATTTCTTCGTCTGATATCATCATAGTTAAAAACTTGACTCGTTCAGTTTTTCGTGGATCTAATCCCGACTCGGCATATAGCGGTTGTATCATACTTTGTTCTTTAACTGATTTATACAAATTATCTACAACCATAGATTCTAAATTTTTTATGCTTAATCTATTTTGATGCCCTGTGATACTTGTTGATAATGCATTATTGATTATACCATGGCGGGCCTCAGATGCGGCAAATGGAAATATGTCAGATGCGATACCTTCTCTAAATGAATTGGATATATATCCTAATGATTTGGGCTCCATGTCATATCTAAGGAAATACGGTGATGTGCGCCCCCATCCAAAATGTCGGGTCATACGCCTACCATTTATTTGCTGAGTGCCAATTGCGCCATTGATGGCGATGACATTTGTTTCTTTGCCTTTGGATCCTGTAAATACTAATTTAGCCATTTTGTTTGTTGCAAAATCAATATCTGCAAGGATTGGCTCAACAAAGTCATCGCCTGGCTCTAAGACATTTAATTGTTCTGATTCATAATAATCAAAAAGAGTCATACCAATTGGCGCTATTAATTTGTGTTTATTTAATTTTTCTGTTATACTGCGGGATTCTCTGATCATATCTGCCGTTTTTATTTTAATTTTTTTAACGGACTCTTTAGAAATATTAATGTCGGATATACCTATTGTAAAACCGCGATTTAAAAAGAATGTCGTTGCTATTTGTTGGCATGAATATATAGCATCTAAAGCCGTATCATAACCATATTCATTAGTTATAATATGAAAAATAGATCCCATGACACCTTGCCCAATTGTTGATTTATCTAATATACCTGAAATTAATTCGCCGCGATTAATTTGAACTTCGATATCATTTGCATTATATTTAATAAATGGCGCATATTGAGGCATATATATTTTTGCTTTTTTCTTGGGATAATTAATTTTGGGAATAAACATACCTATTAATTCCCTACTTTGATATATTTTTTTTGAAAAACTGAAATCTTTTTTATGTAAATCTATATTTGAAAACATACGCATCGCATGAAATTTATCTAAATAAATATCAGATTGAGTAAATTCGGACATACCAATTAAGGAATCTTGATGGGCACCCATAACAGGGGCGCTGTTATTATATGATATCATCCAATTTCCTAAAGATGATAATTTAGATAATTCATTCCGCGATTGTATATTTCCAGCTACTAAGCCATTCCGTGGCATACCAGACTCTTCTCGGCATTTCCTCCGAGAGTCATTGTCCCATTGATTTTGTTCAAGTAATACTAAAATGATTTTATAGATTTAATTAAATAAATTTGTAAAATCATTCTATGTGAATATTACAAGCCCGAGTCATTGCACTGTTTCCAGCGGGTCTAGACTATATCTTAAGCAATCATAGAGAAGTGGTTAATTTCCCTCAAGCCCATGCATTGTTTAGTCGTTGAACCTTTCTCGTGTCCTACCATAATTATTTGGTTAAATAATTAAACGGATTTAGAGACTTGGCTGCGGATTGCCCAATCCTTGACGTTTTTACCATCCAGTGGAAGTTACTCCACCTGCGGCACCAATAGTTTCCCATCGACCGCGGTAGTCAAGGCTCCTGTATAGTCGCATATATCTGCGATTTTTACAGTCTTATGACTATTACCTGTTAAGTGTATAAATAAATTAGATAACAATAATTGTCGTCGAATGAGTTGCGGAATAATTTTAGCACGTTTAGATGAATTATGTGATTTTGTTAATGGCGCGAGATTAGACCAATGGAAACATATTTTTAAATGATCACTGTTGGTAAAGTCAAATGCTTTACATGGGATTATATGGTCTATTTCCCATTCAGTATTTTTATCCCAAGATAATTCTATACCATCAAACACCTTTAAAAGGCGAAAATGATATTCAAACCATCGTTGTAGGAATGTCAAATCACAATCCAAGTGAGAATCCCATGATTTGCCTGATTTAATTACAGTTCGTAGTCTAGAACATAATTTAGTTTTCAGGCGAAATTCAGGATTTTTCATTTTATTTATCTTCCATTTTTGTTTTGTATCATATGCTCGTTTACGTAGTTCGCAATCATTCGCCAATTTAACTTTAAATTTATTATAATTTTTATGATAATGCTTTGCTGATGATTTTGCATTAAGATACAATAGATTTGCTTTTCGCTGAGGATTGCTAAGAAGCTTGGCGCGTTCTTTTCTGCTAGCAACTCTACAACATTGTTTGCATCTATAATAGTATCCTAATTTTCCATTCCTTTTTTTGTATGGAAAATCATTCAACGGTAAAGTATTAGCACATCCATTGCAATGCTTTGTAGTTATTCCGTTCATTGTATCTTATTGTTATATATAATTCATTTTTTAGTTTAACAGGTAATATTCATAAATAAGGATTTCCCCGCAATTTAATGATGTCGCCTCTCACAAGAGACTAGCATTCTGTTACCAGAACACTCAGACCAATTGATCTGATCGCCGTCGAAATCGGCGTTGTATAAATTGCATGATGATACGTTCATTCTTAAAGTTTCGCCATCGGGCAATACTTTAACATTTACGGCAGACATGCTGCTAAATGTTAAAGATGGCTGTCTATTAAATCCAATTGTATCACCCGATATTAAATCTCGCATTATAATATCGCCAGTTTGCAAATGGTAATCTTCATCTAAATATTCTATCTTGTGCATATTACTACTTCCTTTTTTTGTTACTCCCGAACATCCTGGATAGTTTTTATGTTTATTCATATAATAAATATTTAATCTATCTCTATTGTAGGGTCTAACAGTTTCAGGTATTTGAATTGATCTAGCAATACTTAATGGGACACCAACTTCATCAACTTTAAGCATATTATCACATGTGATAACTGACCGCATCATATAGCGCACTCTTTTACCCATTAGACTGTTCCTGATTCTTCCTTCTTTCTTAGGTATTCGGTTAGCGATTGAGTTTGGTGTTTTGTTAGTACTAGTGACCATTCTTATTTGATTACCAGTAACAGAGGTACCCTTAATCATTTCAAAATATGTCATATCTAAAGTAAAATACATTTCTCGCAAATCTTTGTTAATCCGATCACGACTAGGAATATCATTTGGTAACAAATCATTTATTTCAACAATATTTTTTGTTAATGATGTAATATTACTATTTGTAGATCTTGATCCTCCAATTCGTCTTATGTCTGGTCTAATGTTATTAGGGGCTACTCTAATTGTATCTAAAATAAATTTTTTAGGATGTGATCTTACAGGCTTACCTAACATACGAACAGTATCATCTGAAATGCGCGATAATATATTTCTAATATCATGATTAAATAATTCTTCTTTTTTAACATATCCAGCCTCTGAATATTCGGCATAAAATATGGCTTGTTCAAATTTATCTTTACTAACTTTAGGGTGTTTTGCTCCACATCCTATTTTAATACATGAAGTAAGTGTTCTTGATATTTTTACATACTCAGATAACAGTTTAGATTTTGGGGCTTTAATTATTCTATTAGATAATAATGAACCGCATGTAAAACATACAATCTTTAACCATTTAAGTATATAATCTCTAAACAATGGATTTTTTACAGGATACTTTAAATCAATACTACCAAAATGTCCAGGGCATAGTGTTTTTGTATTTCCACATGTTTCGCATAACCATGAGTGATCAGTAGTTCCCATATGTGCATCATAAACACCATTTGGAATTGGTATATCAGATTTAAATAGTTCTTTATTCGTTACTATAACATTAGAATCTTTTTTATTTTCATCAGTACCCAATATATAAAAGCTTATAGCATCAATCTTGTTATAATATGTAAAATCCTTGGTTTTTACATTTGAAGTTTTCGACTCTTGCATACCAAATTAATTTGCCGTCGTGAATAAATCAATATATATATAAATAACATATATTTAATTCAAATTTGATTAAATACATATTAATTCGAGGTTGAATTTTTTCAACAGCGGCAAATTCAAAGGTTTTTTGCAAAAAAAAATGAATATTTAATAGTAATTTAAAACTATTAATATGTCTGTTATGATTCGAGATGACGAATTACTAGATCATTATGAATTAGCTGTAGATGCGTTAAACGATCTGAATACTATCAATATATGGGCAAATCAGTTCGATGTTAATATGTTTAATGGATTTATAGCGGATGCTTATTGCAAATTAAATAGGTCGAATATTTTAAGAGGTTTTAATTTAACAATTACTAATATAAAAACACATTATACACAATCTCTTCGGTATAATAATGCGCAAAGTGCCGCCA
>Ga0209443_1002410_pt1 | contig 11075 bp, 9 predicted proteins | sample LauGreBMM110DCMD_2_FD_187571 | JGI IMG/M metagenome (GOLD analysis project Ga0209443, IMG submission 187571) | Freshwater lake microbial communities from Lake Michigan, USA - Su13.BD.MM110.DCMD (SPAdes) (version 2) | ecosystem: Environmental > Aquatic > Freshwater > Lake | place: Lake Michigan... | reverse complement strand
GTAATAGAAGCCGAGCGTGCCCGCCGCGTCGGCCGGATGGGTGAAGGTCGTCGCGTCGCCGTCGGTGATGGCGGCCGGCTGGAACGTGCCCCAGTTCGGTCCCGACGAGACCGCGGGCTTGCCGAGCGCGAGGTTCTCGTCGGCGGATGCGGGCATGGCCAGCATCGCGACCAACGCGGAAACGGAAGCGAGGGATCGGACGATGCGGGTGAGGGAAGTCATCGGATGGACCCGCCCAGCCTAGCGATTCCAGTGCCGAAGACCAGCGGCCTCCCAGGCGTGCTTCGGTGTCGCGGAAAAGCATCCGCGAACGCATGGCTTTGCTTGATCGCCCCGGCCCGGACCTTGCCGGAGCGATCAATACGGGATCACCGCTTGGGTGGCGCCGCCCAGCTCGAACTGCCACTGCAACTGCTTCGTGGCGCGCGTTTCGACGTGGCCGTCGACGAACAGCGCGTTGATGTTCCGCAGGAAGAGGCGGGGGAATTGATGTCCGCCGGCGAAACTGCCCGATTCGATCTTCAAAGCGGTCTTGGCCTCGTTCCAACCGCCGTGGGTACGGTCAGTCATGATGGGCTGGACCGCGCCCGACGGGTCCTCGAGCCGGCTCGGCCAGCCCCTGCCGGCGGGACGCACGGCAGCACGCTACGGCCGGCCTCCGAGGCGAGGCGAGGCGTGGGCGAGGTTTTCCATCGAGGGCGGTGACACGATCCGGCACCGATTGCCAAGGTGGCGGGAGACTTGGGTCGTGCCGCCGGCAACGTGCTGCCGGCATCTTGCCGGCAGGAGCGGCCTCGCGAAGAGAGCCGAGGATCGGTCCGGATGCCTTCGGGGTTCGGGCGGCCCCTGCCGGCGGGACGCACGGCAGCACGCTTCGGTTGGCCTCCGAGGCGAGGCGCGGGTGTGTGCTTCCATCGAGGGCGGTGACACGATCTGGCACCGATTGCCAAGGTGGCGGGAGACTTGGGTCGTGCCGTCGGCAACGTGCTGCCGGCATCTTGCCGGCAGAAGCGGCCTCGCGAAGAGAGCCGAGGATCGGTCCGGATGCCTTCGGGGATCGGGCGGCCCCTGCCGGCGGGACGCACGGCAGCACGTTGCGGCCGGCCTCCGAGGCGAGGCGCGGGTGTGTGCTTCCATCGAGGGCGGTGACACGATCCGGCACCGATTGCCAAGGTGGCGGGAGACTTGGGTCGGTCCGTCGGCAACGTGCTGCCGGCATCTTGCCGGCAGGAGCGGCCTCGCGAAGAGAGCCGAGGATCGGTCCGGATGCCTTCGGGGTTCGGGCGGCCCCTGCCGGCGGGACGCACGGCAGCACGTTACGGCTGGAGCCCGTAGCGCTTCATCATCGCGGGATTCAACTTGAAGGCGGGCGGATTCGTGCTCGCGGCGGGCAGGTTGGTCTGGGTCGCGGCCTCGTCCTTCGCACTGCGCGGGATCAGCCCGTAGCGCCTGGCCAAGATGGGATTCCGCCTGATCCTGTCCAACTCTGGGTGGTTCAGCACCACGGTTTCAGGCACTGGTCGGAGAAAGCGATCGATTCGATAGATGGCGTCGCGCCCCTCCCTGGCGATGATCCTCTCAAGGAAAACTTCAGGTATTGCGTTCGTGGCTGCGCCGAACCGCTGATAGATTGCCGGAGTGAGCCATCCCGAAGCCATCATGGTCCGGATGTCGCGGATTGCTTGGGCCCGTTGTGCGCGGTGTTGCCCGAACTGATCGGCCTGATACCTCAAGGTCGCGAGTTGGACCATGATCGCTCCGAAGAGACCTAGAACCACCACCAGCCCCGACGCCACTCCGGCCAGTTGTCGTGAGACGTCCCGAGCTGGCACGACCAACCGGCGGCAGTTCCGCCCGCCAAGCCAGAGCAGCATCGCTATACACAGGACGACCGCCACCGCGATGAAGCCGGCCAAAGTCCCCTCCACCAGCGCCTGCGACGGAGCCCAAGCCGGCGCCGGCGCCGGTATCGCCGCGAACCTCCATTGTTCGAACGAGGTGGACAGAGTCCTGTCCCAGGTTGCCCCGACGGCCCGCACCGTCGTGACGATCAACGCCACGAACCCCACCCCGATACCCACCGCTGTCGCGACGGCCATCATCGTGTTCCGCGCGATGGACGACGCATAGATGCTCGTCGCGAAGACCATCAACAAGAACCCGGCGTAAGCAGCCGCGACGTACATACCGCCGAACTCTTGGTGCAACTTCAATGGATCGAAGCTCGCCCAGACGAGCGTGGCGGGCAGCAGCACGCCGAGCCCGAGCGCCAACACCGCGGCCACGGCGACTTTGGTCAGCCATTGGCGGCGGAGCGGGACCGGCTGCGTCAATTGCCACTCCAGCGTCCCCAGTTCGCGCTCTTCCGCCACGCACGCAGCCCCTGTGCTCACCAAGATGACGATGCCCAGCAGCCCCGCGATGCCGGCGATGGTGGAGAACTCGTTGAGCGCCTTGGCGAGGTCTCCTTCAGTCACGCTGAGTCGCAGCACCAGCAGCAGGATCCACAGCCCCACCGTGATCCCCGCGACCAGCCATGGCACGACATGCAAGCGCAGCTCCTTGCGGATCAGCCGTGCCCCGCCGCTGGTCCCGGACAAGCACGCCGCGAGCAATCGATCGACCGGCAGGCTCAGGGGATGCAACCCGGTGTTCGACCGGCCACCGGCACCGCCATCCCGGACCTCCAGAGACTGGAACTTCCGCCATCCCCAAGTCGCGGTGGCTAGCAGGTAGACCGGAGTGCCGATCCAGGGCAGCCACGGCAGCCCATCTTCGGACGACAGGCCGAGAGGGAAGAACCAAAGCACTTTCTGGACGACGAGCGCGGTGCCGAGCCAGACGATAAACGGTATCGTGAGGGCGAAGATCATCCCGGCCAGCGTGCTCCGGCTCAGCAGGCTGAAGAGCGGCCCGGAGCAGAAGGCGAACACGGGGATCAGCAGCACGGTGGCCGCATCGCCCAAAGAGTATTGCAGCCCCGGGGTCAGCCACAGGGTGAGCACCAGATTCACAGTCGCGAACGCCAGGATCAGCCCGAGCGTGCCCAGCTTCTCCAAGTACAAGACGCCCCGCGGCAGCGGCTGCCCGAGCAACCCGGCGAGGGTGCGCTGCTCGAACTCGCTGCCGAACGCGGACGCCCCCATCAACAGGCAGCCGAACCCGAAGGCCATCACCGCCCACTCCGCGTGCTCCTGAACGCTCACTCGATCCACGCCCAGTGCCAGTAGCCCGGGGACGATCAGCGCGATGAGGCAACCTGGGAGGAGCGTGCGCAGTTCCTTCAACAACCGCTGCGTGGGGCCCGCGACCGGAGCCGAACGCAGCCAGAGCAACGGCACGACCGCGACCGCGGCCAAGACCAGTCTAACACTCACGGTCACGAACTCCGGCGGGTTGTCGTTCGGCCAGGCCACATAGAAGGCAGCCAAGGGCGGCAGGAGCAGCAGCAGCCAACCGAGGTGGAAGCTGTTCCGGTAGGTGGGAAGGTTGAAGGTCATAGGCATTCCTCGACGGGGCGGTTCAGGTACCCAGGTTCTGGTCAGGCGCAGGGAAGTCCGTGCCTCATCGCACCGTGGCCATGAAGATCTCTTCGAGCGTCAACGACTCGGTCGTGACCTCGGTCGGTTTCATCGCGCGCAGCTGCGCCAACAGTTCGTCGCCGTTGCCGTTGACGATGAGCTCCACCGATCGTCCGTCGCGCTTCACCGATTTCGCCGCCTTGAACTCGGATTCCGCCGGCGCATCGCCCTCGAAGCGGGCCCGCAGGCGTCGGAACTTCGCGCGCGCCTCGTCCGCGTCGGCGGTGAGCACGGCCTTGCCTTGGTCCAGCACGGTGAACCGGTCGATCAACCCCTCGAACTCGGTGATGAGGTGGGTGGACACGAAGACCGTCCGCTTGCCCGGCGCGGCATCCTGGTAGGCACCGATGACCGTCTGGATGAACTCACGGCGCACCAGCGGGTCGAGCCCGGAGGTGGGTTCGTCGAGCACCAGCATGTCCGGCTCGGCCGCGATGGCGCCGATGAGCGCCAGCTGCGTGCGCTGGCCTTTGCTGAGGCCCGAGGTCGGCGCGGCGGGATCGAGCTGGAACTGCCGGAGCAACGAGCCTTCGACATCGCGGTTCCAATGCCCGCGGAAGCTGGCCTGGTAATCCAGCGCCTCGCGGACGCTCATCCACGGATAGAAGGCGACGAAGTCCGGGACGTAGGCGAGCCGGGTCTTCACCTCGGCCTCGCGGGTGCGTGGATCTATGCCGAACACCCGCACCGATCCGCTGTGCGGCCGGAGCAGGTTGAGCAGGCATTTGATGGTCGTGGTCTTGCCGGCGCCGTTGCGGCCGAAGAAGCCGTAGCACTGGCCGGGCTCGACGGTGAGGTCGAGCCCATGCAGCGCCTCGGCGCGGCCGTAGCGGTGGACGAGTTGCCGGACTTCGATGGCTGGGGTGCTCATGGCGAAAGGGTTGGGAAGTTCCGTGGGATCAGGCCTGCGACCGGGTCGCCCCTTTGGCCAGCGCCACCGTTGCGCCAAGCACGAGTCCGACACCGAGGAGCAGCGGAAGCGCGACGCGCACGCCGTCGAAGCCGCTCTGCCGCCACCACGCGACCGCGGGCAGGATGAAGCCTAGAGCGATGAGCCCGCCGGCGACGCCGGCGACGAGGAGCAGGATGCGTTTCATAGGAGGAGCGCGTTCGGACGGACAGGGGTTTGGTTTGCGGATGTGGAAGATCCAGGTGGATGAGAAGGTCAGCTCTGGCCGCGTTGGCGCTGGCGTTCGCGGAAATCGGCCAACCGCTCGTCGAGCAGCGCGCGCAGGTCGTCGTCGCCGATCTGGAGGTGGTGCGCCTGCACGATCACCGCATCCAGTTCCGCGCCGAGCCGCTCGGAGCGGACCGCGCGGCGCAACGGCGACGCGCCGTTGGCCTTGAGGAAGCAGCCGCTGCCCTGCCGCAGCTCCAGCACGCCCTCCGACTCCAGCTCGGCGTAGGCCTTGGCGGCGGTGTTGCGGTTGATGCGCAGCTCCTCGGCGAGGGCCCGGACCGACGGCAGCGCGTCGCCCGGCCGCAGGGCGCCGCTGGCGGCGGCGGCCTTCACCTGCTGCGCGACCTGCAGATAGACCGGGACGCCGGATCGGAAGTTGAGTTGGACGAACATGGTGGGGACGAGGAGTTAAGTGACATAGGACACTGTGACAGTCAACCGGAAAGTTCACAGATGTGGACGATGCGGACGCGAGGGTTGCGGTCATGGCGCAGAGGTGCGCTCTGTATCGCGGGTCCGCGATCCGCTGGCGCTCCTAGCCGGCGAGCACGTCGGGCTTGCCGCTGCCTTGCGGAGCGCACCTCGGCGACACCGAGGATCGGGGATCTGCGCCACTCTGGGGCGTGCGGGGGCAAACCGGTTTCTTGCAAGGAGGTGGCGTCAATTTTGCAAGCCGGAGGCTTACCAGCCATTAGCCGGGGGTTGAGCGCCAGCGACACCCCCGGTGACAGGCGAAAAGACAAGCACCCTGCAAAGGGTGCCAGACCACGAACCGGTTGGCGTATCTGCGACCCCTGCCGGGGTCGTGGCGTTGGCCCACGGTAGCCCGGGGGTATCGTCGCTGCGCTCCTCGACCCCCGGCTAATGGCTGACATCGCTCCGCGATGTTCTTGGCGGGTGGTTGGGCTGCAAAAAACTGGGAGGCTCCCGGTTCGTGCCCTGCGCTCGGGCCTGCTTGCGGCGGCGGGCCGGAGTTGCTCCACTCGGGCATGGTTCAATCCTATCCGACGCTCATCCCCGGGCTGCGCAGCCCTTCCGCCGTCGTGGACGGCCTCGTCTACTTCGGGCGCATGCTCGACAAGATCCGTCTCGTCGCCGCTGGCCGGCTGCCCGAGGGATGGCAGCCGATGCGCGGGGCCGCGGTGAAGAACAGCTTCGACGCCCGCTGCTGTGCCTTCCTCGGCATCGACTACGCGGCGCTCGAGGCGGAGACCCTCAAGGGTGGCACCGACGAGCAGGTGCTCGGATGGGCCTTCGCGAACGGCCGCAAGCCGGGCGACGACGAGATCGAGGTCTGGAACGCGTTCATGATGAAGCGCGGTTGGCGCGACGCGGGGACGCAGCGTCTCAACGAACGCCTCGCGGAGATCGGCCTGCCGCCGGGCACGGTGCAGACGATGTTCGAGTACATCGACCTCGACGAAGGCCGGCTCCAGCCCGGTGCGAAGTGAGCGAGGAATCCTGCCGATCGCAGCCCACTGCGGCAGGTGCGATCGGAAGCGGCGTGCATAGGTATCTTAGGTTTGCTGCGGTGACGCCGAGTGGTACTCGCCGAGGTGCGATCGGAAGTGGCGGGCACGGCTGGTGAGGTAGCGCAGACTGCCAGTCTGCTGTATCGCGGGTTGGCAACCCGCTGGACGTTGATGTTTCCAGCGGTGAACGGATCACCGCCGCCGTGGCCGGCTACCCGCCGGCGACACGACCGACTGCCAGTCTGCGCTACGAGCGTCCGCCGCTTCCGGTCGCACCCTGCTCGGCAGGGTGTCGGCAAGGCCCGACATCCTCACCTGCCTTCGCGCCTGCGGATTCCGGATCCGTGATACAGCGGTGCGACACGGCGGCCTCAAGGATCACCGAACGGCCCGTTTCGCCCGGTTGGCGGCTTGACCGGATCCGGATGAATCGTGGACGTTCTCCTCCGTCCGACCCACCGCATATGAATCCCACCGAGCCTGTCATCTCGTCGCGCCGCGACTTCCTCCGCACCTCGACCACCGCCGCGGCGTTCGCTTTGGCGGCCCCGGGGATCATCCTCCGTGAGTCGGCTTTCGCCGCGAACGGCGACACCCTAAAGATCGGCCTCGTCGGTTGCGGCGGTCGTGGCACCGGTGCCGCCAGCAACGCCCTGACGGCGGACAAGAACTGCGTGCTCACCGCGGTGGGCGACGCCTTTCCCGAGCAGGCCGAGGGCTCGCTGCGCAACCTCAAGGAGCAGTTCGGCGCGCGCATCGCGGTCACGCCCGACACCACTTTCACCGGTCTCGACGCCTACAAGAAGGTCATCGATTCCGTCGACGTCGTGCTCCTCGCCACGCCTCCTGGGTTCCGTCCCACGCACCTCCGCTACGCCGTGGAGAAGGGCAAGCACATCTTCTGCGAGAAACCCGTCGCGACCGACGCCGTCGGTATCCGCCACGTGATGGAATCGGTGAAGCTCGCCAAGGAGAAGAAACTGAACTTCGTCTGCGGCTTCTGCTGGCGCAGCGATCTTCCCCGCCGGGCGGTGTACGAGCAGATCCACGACGGCGCGATCGGCGACGTGAAGCACGTCTACGGCACCTACCTGACCGGCCCGGTGAAACCGATGCCCGGCGTCAACGCCCGCAAGCCGGGCATGAGCGACCTGGAGTGGCAGCTCCGCAACTGGATGAACTTCTCGTGGCTCGCCGGCGACGGCTACGTCGAGCAGTGCATCCACACCGTGGACAAGCTCGCCTGGACGATGAAGGACGTGCCGCCCATCAAGTGCACCGCCACCGGCGGTCGCATGGTCCCGAACAACGAAGGCAACATCTATGACCACATGACGGTGGTCTATGAGTACGCCAACGGCGTGCGCGCCACCATCGCCCAGCGCCAGATCAACGGCTGCCACAACGACAACAGCGACGCCATCATCGGCTCGAAAGGCCACGCCACCAGCGGCTGGGGCGTCCCGGTCATCCGCGGCGAGAAGAACTGGAAGTATCAGGGCGACAAATCGAGGGACATGTACGTCATCGAGCACGAGGAGCTCTTCGCCAGCATCCGCGGCGGAAAGTACCGCTTCGACGGCGATTGGCTCGCGTCGAGCACGCTGCAAGGGATCATGGGCCGCATGGCGGCCTACACGGGCCAGGAAGTGACCTGGGAACAGGTGCTCATGTCGCAGGAGAACCTCCATCCCGAGGCCGAGATCAGCTGGGACATGAAGCTCCCCATCATGTCGTTGCCGGTGCCGGGCCGCTACAAGCTGGTCTGAACCCGTTTCCCGCGCCGCGCCGATCCCGGCGCGGCGTTCTTCTTTCCCCCCCTTCTACCCGTCTTTGCTTATGGACCGCCGCTCCTTCCTCCAAATCTCCGTCTCCGCCGGCGCCATCGCCGCAATCGCCCCTCTGTCCACCGGTTGCGTCACCTCGGCGCCCGTGTCCCCGCTGCCGGTCTCGCTCGCGAAGCCGGGCCGGCGCCGGATCCGCAAGGGCATCATGTGGGGGACGATCGGTGCGCCCGGCTCCGTGATGGACAAGGCGAAAGCCGTCAAGGAGGCCGGTTTCGAGGGCGTCGAACCGATGGGCGGGATGGACGTGGACGAGATGCGTCGCGCTCTCGACGCCACCGGGCTCAAAGCCGGCAGCGTGTGCTGCCACACGCATTGGGCGAGACCGCTCTCCGATCCAAACCCCGAGGTCCGCAAGGTCGGGCTCGAAGGTCTCAAGCAGTCGCTCCGCGACGCAAAGAGCTACGGCGCGCCGTCGGTCCTGCTGGTGCCGGCCGTCGTCAACGAGAAGGTGTCCTATGCCGACGCCTACGTGCGCTCCCAGGCCGAGATCCGCAAGGCCATCCCGCTCGCCCAGGAACTCGGCGTCAAGATCAGCATCGAGAACGTCTGGAACAGCTTCCTGCTCGGCCCGATCGAGGCGGCGCGCTACATCGACGACTTCGGTTCGCCCTTGGTCCGCTGGCACTTCGATGTCGGCAACATCATCCACTACGCGTGGCCGGAGCAATGGGTGCGCATCCTCGGGCACCGCATCCAGACCTTGCACATCAAGGAATACAGCCGCGCCAAGTCGGACAAGCAGGGCAGGTGGGCCGGTTTCGATGCGGAGCTCCTCAAGGGCGACAACAACTGGCCGGCGGTGATGAAGGCGCTCGACGACATCGGTTACGACGGCTGGGGCATCGCCGAACAAGGCGGTGGCGGCAGCCTCGAAGGCCTGAAGAAACTGAGCCGCGAGATGGACCAGATCTTCGCGAGCTGAGCGCGGGAGCCATGCTCCGAGAGTCCGTGGTCGCGGAGGTCGTCTGAGCGGGGTCCGCAGGACAGATGGGGCCGCGCGGCAGCTCGGACCCTACCCACGAGGGTAGGGACGGGCTGCCGCCTGTCCGTGGTTTCTCCTCGCGTCGTCGGCGTCGGCAGCACGCCGAAGTGAGCCGAGGCACTGGCGCAGCCGGGCTCCGCTCCGTTGCGAGTTCCGCCCCCAGGTGCTTGGACCGCACAGCCTGCCGGGTCGCGTGGATGCGCGATCCCGGACACGACAAGCTCCGCTTCGAGGGCGGTTGGTCATGCCCCGGACGCCGAGGTCAACTCGGCCACACGGAGCACAACGTCGCGCCACTTCTGATCGCACCCTCCGGGACGCCTGCGCTTGCCGGACGCGCGCCGACTTCCCTAGTGTCCGGAGCCATGCTCGACATCAAGCTGCTCCGCGAGAGACCCGACTTCGTCAAAGAACGCCTAGCGACCCGCCTCGCCGGCGATGACGCCAAGGTCTCCGAGGTGCTCGCCCTCGACGAGCGCCGCCGCACCGCGTTGGCCGAGGTCGAGCAGCTCAAGGCCCGGCGCAATGCCGTCTCCAAGGAGATCGGCGCGCTGATGGGCCAGAAAAAGACCGAGGAGGCCGAGGCCAAGAAGGCGGAGACCCGCACCATCGGCGACCGGATCTCCGAGCTGGACAAGGTGGTCGCCGAGGTCGAGGCCGGCCGCGACGCCTTGCTCGCCACCATCCCGAACCTCCCCCACGCGAGCGTCGCGCTCGGCAAGGATGCCGCCGACAATCCCGAGGTCCGTGTCCACGGAGCGAAGGCGAACTTCGGCTTCAAGCCGCTTTCCCATGTCGACCTGTGCGAGAAGCTGAAGCTCGTGGACTTCGCCCGCGGCGCGAAGCTCAGCGGGTCCGGGTTCCTGCTCTACACCGGCTGGGGCGCGCGGTTGGAACGGGCGCTCATCAACTTCCTGCTCGACCTGCACACCACCGAGCACGGCTACCGCGAGGTGGCACCGCCCTACATCGTCGGCGAACATTGCATGTACGGTGTCGGGCAGTTCCCGAAGTTCAAGGACCAGGCCTACGCCGTGCAGGAAGGCCTCGACGCCTCGACGATGGGCAAGCTCTACCTGTTGCCCACGGCCGAAGCTCCCGTGGCCAACATCCATCGCGAGGAGATCCTCGGCGCCGCGCAGCTCCCGGTCTGCTACGTCGCCTATTCGCCCTGCTTCCGCGCCGAGGCCGGTGCGGCGGGGCTCGGCACCCGCGGCATGATCCGCGTCCACCAGTTCGACAAGGTGGAGCTGATCAAGCTGGTCACGCCCGAGACCGGCTACGAGGAGCTCGAGAAGCTGGTCGGCAACGCGGAGAAGGTGCTCCAGTTGCTCGGCCTGCACTACCGCGTCATCAGCCTCTGCACCGGTGACATGGGCTTCGCCTCGGCCAAGACCTACGACATCGAGGTCTGGGCGCCCGGCCAAGGAAGTTATCTCGAGGTCTCCAGCTGCTCGAACTGCGAGGATTACCAGTCCCGCCGGATGAACCTCCGCTATAAGACCGAGACCGGTGAGAACCGCTTCCCGCACATCCTCAACGGCTCGGGAACCGCGCTCGCAAGGTTGTTCGTGGCGCTCGTCGAGACCCATCAGCAGGCCGACGGAAGCGTCCTCATCCCCGAGCCGCTCCGGCCGTACCTGCGCGCCGATCGCATCCCGGCCTGAAGTGCCTTGAAAAATCGGGCAGCGGCTCTGGCCTGTCGGTTCCGGGGCTTCCAGCCCCACGCCAGCAGCTTGTCCTGCTGGGCCGTCCGTCCTTTTCAAGCAGGCTGTCAGCCGGAACGACGCTGTAGAGATCTGGGTGGAACAGGCCACCGGCCTGTTGTGGCGGGCGACTCGCCCGCCGCTGCGGGAGCGCCGGGAAGGCACCCTTTGGTGTGCGCGTTGTCGGTGCCGGAACTCGGCGGCAAGTTGCCGCCGAGAACGGCCAAGTTGGCCGTGCCACCCGGATCCAATCGCATGGTTCCAGCTGAAACTGAGCCGGAACGACGCTGTAGAGATCTGGGTGGAA
>Ga0209443_1002409_pt1 | contig 11075 bp, 8 predicted proteins | sample LauGreBMM110DCMD_2_FD_187571 | JGI IMG/M metagenome (GOLD analysis project Ga0209443, IMG submission 187571) | Freshwater lake microbial communities from Lake Michigan, USA - Su13.BD.MM110.DCMD (SPAdes) (version 2) | ecosystem: Environmental > Aquatic > Freshwater > Lake | place: Lake Michigan... | reverse complement strand
AAGTGAACATGGGTGGCTTTCTTCTGCCCCTCGTAGGGTCCGCTGAGTAAGCCAGATTTATCCCTAATTAATGAATTTTCTGCCATGACATCGGCACCAACTTTCCCGAGCGAATCTCTCTTGAGGCGCCGCCTCCAGGCGCGCCCATTTGTTTGGATGGCCCTGTTCGTTGGTATCCCCTTTGTTGCCGTGCCGGGCTATGCAATCTATTGCCTGTCATGGCGGCCAATCCTTAATTGGATCGGAGCATTTATTGGCGCATTTGCCATTTCTGCTCTCATTTATTTTGGCTGCGAATTGGCTGGATTTGCCTATGAAGACTCCTGGGCTGAAGGGGTTGTGACGCCGCTGATCTACGGGTTGGCGTCTGGCTTGGCTGGTCTGCAGGCGGCCCGCCAGCTCCGCTTGGCTTCGAAATCCCGCCAGCAGGTTCCAGGGGATTCCGCTTCGGTGCTGCCGAAGGGCCCAGGGCCGGCCCCCAAGCTGCGGGGGCTTGGTTTGCTCTCCTTGGTCGCTGTTGTGCTGCCAATTAGCTGCTATGGGGCCTACCGCATCGCCGAGGATCGCACCATCATGCAGAATCCCATTTTGGCATCGGTTGAATCAACGAGTACCAAGGTGCTAATTAAGCATTACGGGTGTGATGATACCTACGGTTACTACGATTTAGACTCTAATCAGTTGGTGATTTGCACGGCAATTCATGGCAACACCTGGGATACTTCGAAGGAATCAACGATTCGCCATGAGGCCTGGCATCTGGTGCAAGCTTGTGTGGCTGGCAGGGATAATGAGGGGAGGTTAGTTGATTTGGTTGTGGTTGACCATCCTGCCCTGATTGAAAAAAGTTTAGACGCTGATACTTTGGAAATCGTGAATGCCTATCCTGAAGATCAGCATTTGACCGAAGGGGAGGCCCGGTTGGCCGAGCTTTACCTGACTGACAAGCAGGTCATTGATGGACTGGTCGAGCATTGTGGCGCCAGCTGATCGCTATTCGCCTCGCCATTAAGGTTATGCCCTAAAGCCGAAAAAGGGAAAGCCCTGCAGGGGGACCTAGATAGGCTCCGGCAAGGCTTTTTTAACTGGTTATAAAGAATCTGGACTTCGACCCAGCAGATTGACTAGGCGGCCGTTTCTTCGGGCATGACACTAGAAGCGAGCAGGCCCTTGAGGTCATCGCCTTCGATCACCTCCTTTTCGAGGATCTTTTCGGCAATGCTTTCGAGCAGCTCGCGGTTGCCCCGCAGGATCGCCAGGGCCCGGTCGTGGGCCCGATCTACCAGGTTGCGCACCTCCCTATCGATCGCTTGGGCCGTGGCATCGCTCACCACCCGGCGGGGGTTGCTGGGGCCGCCAAGGAAGCGGCTACCACCCTGCTTGTCGTAAGCAAGGGGCCCGAGGGTCTCGCTCATGCCGTAGGTGCCCACCATCTGTTCGGCGATGTCGGTAGCCCGTTGCAGGTCATTGGCGGCGCCGGTGGTGATAGAGCCAAACACCAGTTCCTCGGCAGAGCGACCGCCCAGCAGGGTGGCAATCTGGCCTTCGAGGTCTTGCTTGGAGTTGAGGAAGCGTTCTTCGGTGGGCAATTGCAGGGTGTAGCCCAGGGCGCTCATGCCGCGGGGCACGATCGAAATCTTGGCCACCTTGCTGCCTCCGGGCATTAGGTGACCGACGATGGCGTGGCCAACTTCGTGGTAAGCCACCACTTTCTTTTCATCGGGCTGCATTACCCGGCTCTTTTTCTCCAGACCCGCTACCACCCGTTCAATCGCTTCGTTGAGGTCGCCCTGCTCCACGGAGGTGCGTTTCGCCCTTGCCGCCAGCAGCGCCGCCTCATTCACCAGGTTGGCAAGATCCGCGCCGGCAAAGCCACTGGTGGCCTGGGCAATGAGATCGAGATCGACACCTTCTGAGCGCTTAACCTTCTTGGCGTAAATCTCGAGGATCGTGCGACGACCGGAGAGGTCGGGGCGGTCGACCAGAACCTGGCGATCGAAGCGGCCTGGGCGTAGCAAGGCTGCATCCAAGACTTCGGGTTGGTTGGTAGCGGCTAGCACGATCACCGGCTTGTCTTTGGAGGCAAAGCCATCCATTTCGGTGAGGAGCTGGTTCAGGGTCTGCTCCCGTTCATCGTTGCCACCAACCACGCCCATGGAGCCAGAGCGGCTCTTGCCGATGGCGTCGAGTTCGTCGATGAAGATGATGCAAGGGGCCTTCTGTTTGGCCTGCTCAAACAGATCGCGCACCCGGGCCGCACCAGCGCCCACAAACAGCTCAACAAATTCCGACCCTGAAATAATGAAGAAGGGCACGCCTGCTTCTCCGGCCACTGCCTTGGAGAGCAGGGTTTTGCCCGTGCCAGGAGGGCCGACTAGCAGCACGCCCTTGGGGATACGGGCGCCGATGGCCGTGTAGCGCTCCGGGGTTTTGAGGAAATCAACGATCTCGGTCAGTTCGTCCTTGGCCTCATCCACGCCGGCCACATCGGCAAACGTGACCCTGGATTCCTCATCGGGCACATAGACGCGGGCCTTCGACTTGGTGAAGCTCAGGGCCCCCTGGGCGCCGCCCATGGAGCGGCGGGCGAAGAACTGCAGCACCAGGATGAAGATCAGTGGCGGCACCACCCAGCTCAGGGCCGTGGTGATGAAGCTGGGGCGCTTCGGTGGGGCAGCGGCGAATTCAACACCATGCTGCTCGAGCCGCTGGGGCAGCTCCATGTCGAAGATCGGCGTGGTGGCCAGCACCGAGGGGGCACCCTCTTCGGCGTTATTGAGCTCGTAGCGAATCTGGTCCTGGGTGATGAAGGCCCGCTTGACGGCGCCGTCATCCACTTGATTGATAAACAGGGAGTAGGGAACCCTTGGCACCTGCTGGATCGCCTGATTGGGTAGGAAGCTGCTGACCAGCAGCAACACGCCTAAACCGATCAAAACCAGGTTGATGATCCCGAAACGCCTGTTCGGGGGGTTCTCGTCCTGACGGATGGCCATGGGGCGAACGGGCGATTGGCGGGTCGGTGGGCTCAAACTAGATGGCCCGTGCCCCGGCGGAGCCCACCGTTGAGGGTGAGAACCGAACGCCTAGGGCCTTGCTGGTGATCGGGCGGGCTGGATTCAGGTTTGCCCCCGCTCAAGACTGTTCGAATTATGTGTGGACGCTTCAGCCTCACCATCCCAATCAGATCCCTGGGCAGCCGGCTGGGGGTGGGCCTGCCGCCGGGTCTGGAGCGCTATTACGCCCCGCGTAACCTGATCGCCCCTGGCGAACCGGTGTTGGCCCTGCGCCAGGAGCACGGCCGGCCGGAAGCGGCGCTGATGCTCTGGGGCCTGCTGCCGGAATGGAGTAAGGATGCCCTCTTGGCCCACCGTCCTTTCAACGCCCGCGGCGAAACCGTGCCGGAAAAGGCCAGTTTCCGCGGCCCCTGGCGCCACCGCCGCTGCCTGTTGCCCGCTGATGGCTTTTATGAGAAGGGTCGCCTGATCCGCCGCAGCGATGGCGCCCCCTTCTGGTTGGCGGGCCTCTGGGACCGCTGGATCGGCCCCGATGGCAGTGAGGTGGAGAGCTGCTGTGTGATCACCACCGCCGCCAATGGCCTGATCGGTCCCCTGCATGACCGCATGCCGGTGCTCCTGCCCGATGGCCTGGAGCAGGCCTGGTTGGCTGCCGTCGATGGCCCTGGCCTGCGGGCCCTGGAACCGCTCCTAGGTGGCTGGGATCCGGCGGGCTGGGAGATCCAGCCGCCCCTGCGCCCACCAATCGTCCAGGACGCTTCTGCCCAGTTGCCGTTGTTCGGTTGAATGAGCTCCTCTCGCGAGTAGCCCTCGCTTCGGCCCCAATCAGGCTGGTTGGGAGCCTGGTGCTGGCGGCGCCCTCGGTCACAATCAGCGCCAACCAGGCGGGGGGCCGGTGCCGGCAGAGTTAATTGGAGTGAGGCGGCGCCATCGCTGCTACACGCAGTTGCTGGCCCTTTGTCTGGCGGTGATGGTCACCTTTGCCCTGCCCGAAGGCCTGAACTGGCTCGGCATGGTGGGTTACAACTTGATGCCGCTGGTGATCATTCGCGGCCTGGGCGAACCGTTTGGTCGGCTGCCCTTTGGTCGGGTGCCCCATCGCCTGTTTCGGCTCCTGGGACTTGCGGCGTTCCTCTCCTCCTTGGTCTGGACCCTGACCCCGGTTTTCATGCGTGGCACAGGCGTGCCGATGTTGGTGCTGTGGGGTGCCTTTGTGGGCTGGAGCAGCCTGCGGCTGATCCGGGGCTTGGCCCAGGAGCCGGAGGTGAGTGAAAAGGTGTTGATGGGGGCCCTGGCCGGCTACCTGCTGGTGGGCCTGACCGCTGGCCTGTTATTTAGTGCCCTGGAAACGGTGGTGCCTGGCAGTTTTAGTAGTGCCAACGGCTCGGGCGGTGCCGCCATCATCCTGACGCCGGGGGCGGAGGAGGTGTTCAGTTCGGTGTGGACAATCAATTTCGTGCGGCTCAACTATTTCGCCTTTGTTTGCCTCACCACCGTGGGCTTTGGCGACATCGTTCCGTTGACGTCCCAGGCCCAGATGTTCAGCGTGGCGGTGTCCTTGATGGGCACCACCTATTTGGCCCTGGTGATGGGTGTGCTGATTAGTCGCTATCGGGGGTCTTCGGGGAATTAGGTTGGGGTCGATTTTAAAGTTTGGTTTTCCTCCTTCTGACAATTGACCTTAGTGTGGTTTTGCGATGCTGCCGACTTTGGTTTTTGCTGTTCTGTTTAATGGCGGGAAGTCTTTGGGAGGTTGGTATTCTTATCTAGTTTTGTTTGGCCCAGTGCCAGCTTTGCCAGGTCTTGATTGGCTTGGTGTGGGACGCAATCCAGGTGTTGATGGCTTGGCGTGATTTTCTGTTTTGTAATTTATCCTTCAAGGGGATGACCAGTTCTTTGGCATCATCGGAGAGGGCGCAAAGGGCTCTCATGTCGAGTTTGTCAGTCTCTTGCCAGCGCTGAATGTTACGCTTGGCGACCAGGGCATCAGGATTGAGTAGGTTCAAGCTGGCGACGTAACCAAGGCTGCAGATCAGCCCGCCAAATGTAAAACGTTGTGCCCAGGGGCGCGACCAAAGCGTGATTACCAGCCAGAGCAGGGCTGCTCCTAGCCAAAGGATGAAGACATCCACTTGGATTCTGGTCTGGGTCGCGCCATGCAATGCTGCGTAGGCGGCCATTCGGCTCCAGGCAGAGCAAAGTAGCACCAGGGTTTCGGCAACAATCACGGTTGCCAGGGCGGAGAAGCCGATGGTTTGTTGTCCCGTACGCCGGGTTATCGCTGAAAGGCCTAAAATCAGGATTAGGGTCAGCAGGGAAACCAGTACAAGTTCCGCGAAGCCACGACGTGCGTACTCCGTAAAAGTCATGCCCGTAATCGAAAGAACTCTCGTGGCGCTGCCAAAAAGATAGGTAATTTGGATCGAGAGAAAAGACCCAAAAACCAGTGCCACGATCGAGAGAACCGTCATGGCTTCGATAAAGCCAAGCGGGCGTGCATCCTCCGATTGGCTTTTCGGTGCAAACGGCTTTACTGTTAAAGCAAAAGTCAGTCCACCAAGCGTTAACCAGGTCACGAACCCAGCCCGGTTTAGGCGCCAGATGGTGTCGAAAATCTGCTCAGGGTTGAACCAGCGACCCAGCAGGAGCAGATGATCGGCAAAGACCGAATCCGCTGATGCTAGTAAGGGGACCAGAATCAATAGAACTGGAAAGCTAAACAGCAGACCCCGAAGCAGGGGCCAGATGGTGCTGCCTTTATCGGCGTTCTTGAGATGGACAAAGGCCGAGTCCAGGGTTGATGCCACGATCGGGGCTGCCCTGTACAGGCTGGCGGCCAGCAGCCGGCAGGGGGCGCTGAAGATCGCAGCGAATCGGACCTCAAGGAGTTGGCCGGGGAGGGCCAGGCAGGTCAGGAGACCCAGCAGAAGTAGGCAGGCCAGCCCATTGAGGGCGGTGACAAAGGCACTGGCGCGCACCGACAGCATGGTGGCAAAGAATCCATAGGCCCCCAGCAGGGGCCAGAGGCTCGGGCCGTGGGGACGCAGGCCGTGGATCCGCAGCAGCCCCCCGAATGCGGCAGGCAACAGCAGCAGGAAAAGGCTGGTCCCTAGTCCCGGCCCGGGGTTAAAGAGCAGCAGGTCCCCCAGTCCCCCTAGGGCAAGGGCCGTGATCGCCAGGGGCCAGGCACGCAGTTGCTTGGCGTCTAGTTGGATAGACCCAGGTTCGATCGCGCCAGCTAGTTCAGGATTCGCTTCCATGGGCACGCCCGCTGGGCCGTAAAACCATGCCCAAACGTTATGGCCGGCAACGGCCTTTCTTTGTTATTGTTGCAACAACAAGTAAGGTTTGATCTAATGAATTAGGCCGTGGTGGCTTGTTTTGCCTTAGGTCAAGGGGCGGCAGATTGCTGTGCTCTTGCTGACCGATGGATGGATCCGCAGGTTGGGCTCAGTGGCGCGTGCTGGCCATCGGGCGAGGGCCGATCTACGTCCTCCTAGGTGGCTGCCTTTGGCCTGGGAATGGGTCGAGCTAGGGCTTGGCCTGGTACCCAGTGCCTACGGCAAGGCGCTCAGCAGAGTTGAGCTGCTTGCTGGTGCCGACTAGCCCCGATGCCTGGCTTGGTGCCAGGCCCAGGCGTGCTGCAGGATCACCTCCAGCTGGGGATAACGGGGCAGCCAGCCCAGTTCCCGGCGGGCCTTTTCGGCGCCGGCCACCAGTTGGGCCGGGTCGCCGGGGCGCCGGGGGGCCACATGGGCCAGCAGGCCCCGGCCGGTCACGGCCTTGGCGGCTTCAATCACCTGTTGCACCGAATAGCCGGTGCCGTTGCCGAGGTTGTAGACGAGCGGTTCGGCTTGGGGGGGCTGGTTGAGCAGGCGGCCGAGGCCGAGCACGTGGGCTTCGGCCAGGTCGCTGACGTGGATGTAATCGCGGATGCAGGTGCCATCGGGGGTGGGGTAGTCGTCGCCGAAGATCTGCAGGTAGGAGCTGCGGCCCGCCATCACATCAAGTACTAGCGGGATCAGGTGGGTTTCCGGGTTGTGGTCTTCACCCAAATCGCCATCGGGATCGGCGCCGGCGGCATTGAAATAGCGAAAAATCACACTAGGCAGCCCGTAGGCGGAGCCAAAATCGCGGAGCAGTTGCTCCACCATCGACTTACTGCGGCCGTAGGGGTTGATCGGCGCCTGGGGATGGTCTTCTGTGATCGGAACTTGCTGGGGCACCCCATAGGTGGCGCAGGTGCTGGAAAACACAATCGGCATGGGCCCGCTGGCCAGGTTGGCGCCGGTGCCGCCAGCTTGATTGCTGCGCTGGCGATGGTGGCGGGCGTCAATCAGGGCCTCCAATAACACCAAGGTGTCGGCCAAATTATTGCGGTAGTACTTGGCGGGATCGGCCACCGATTCGCCCACATAGGCGTAGGCCGCGAAGTGCATCACGGCTCCGATCGGTTGCCCAGCTGCCGCCGTGCCTGCCAGTTGGGGATGCTGGCCTGAGAGCAGGGCATCGAGCAGGGCCCGGTCGCCCACCTGGCCCTCCACCAATGGCACCCCCAGGGTGGCCGCGATGTCCCTGTGGCCATAGACGAGGTTGTCGAGGATGACAGGTTGGTGGCCGGCCCGTTGCAGCGCTCGCACCGCGTGGCTGCCGATGTAGCCCGCACCCCCTGTGACTAGAACCTGCATCGCCTCAGCCCTCTCCCACGGTCCAGACATTCAGGCCGGCGGCCCGGGCTGCCGCAGTATCGGCGATCGCCCGGCCATCAAACAGCCAGGCCGGTTGGCGCATCAATGGGGCCAGGGCCGCCCAGTCGAGCTGGCGAAACTCGCGCCATTCGGTGAGGATCAGCACCGCATCGGCACCCCTGGCGGCCTCGTCGGCGGATCGGGCGAGCTGCCAGCGGCCCTCGCCCTGGCCTGGCTGGGTTGGGATCTGCTCCTGGCCCGCCTCGGCCTGGCCCAGGTCGGCAGTGATTTGGCTGCTGCACACCTTGGGGTCATAGATCGCCAGGTGGGCCCCCTCCTCGATCAGGTCGAGGCAGATGCGGATCGCCGGCGATTCGCGCGTGTCATTGGTGTCGCCCTTGAAGGCAAAGCCCAGCACGGCCAACCGTTTGCCCGTGACCGTGCCAAACAGGGAGCGCACCACCAGGTTGGCGATGCGGTGTTGCTGCCAGCTGTTCAGCTCCACCACCTGTTGCCAGTAGTTGGCCACCTCCTGCAGGCCGTAGTGGCCGCAGAGATAGACCAGGTTCAAGATGTCTTTTTGGAAGCAACTGCCGCCAAAGCCCGGGCCGGCGGCGAGAAACTTTGAGCCGATGCGGCTATCGCTGCCGATCGCTCTGGCGACTTCGCGCACATCGGCGCCGGTGGCCTCACACAGGGCGCCGATCGCATTGATCGAACTGATGCGCTGGGCCAGAAAGGCGTTGGCGGTGAGTTTGGAGAGTTCACTGCTCCACAGATTGGTGCGCAGGATGCGCTCCGCGGGCACCCAATGGCCGTAGATCGCTGCCAGGGCATCGATCGCTTCGGGGTCCTCGCCGCCAATCAAGACCCGATCGGGATGTTCCAGATCGTTGATGGCCGTGCCTTCGGCCAGGAATTCCGGGTTGGAGAGCACCGCAAAGGTTGTCTGGCCCCCGGCCCCTTGGGCCGCGGTGAGGATCGCCTTCACGGTTTCGGCCGTGCGCACCGGCAAGGTGCTTTTTTCAACCACGATCGTGTGGCCCTGGGCGCAGGCGGCCACCTGGCGGGCCGAGGCTTCGATCCAGCGCAGGTCACTGGCCTGGCCGGCACCGATGCCGCGGGTTTTGGTGGGGGTGTTCACCGAGAGAAACACCATGTCGGCGCTGGCAATCGCCGCTTCCACCGCCGTTGTGAAGTGGAGGTTGCGGCCCCGGCAACGGCCCACCACCGCATCAAGGCCAGGTTCATAAACCGGCAGGCGGGAGAGATCCGGATCGTTCCAGGCGGCAATGCGAGCCTCGTTGAGATCGACCACCGTCACTTGGATGGCCGGGCAGTGGTCGGCGATCACCGCCATGGTGGGCCCGCCCACATAGCCAGCCCCAATGCAGCAAATCTGGCGAATGGGCGCAGGTTGCCCGGACAGGAACTCGGCGAGCTCGGGGGCGGAGCTGCTCATGCGAGGGCGGCGCGGAAATGGGCGATCGTGGGCTCCAGGCCCTGGTCCAGGCTGACCGTGGGCTGCCAGCCGAGCTGCTCGCGGGCCAGGTCGATCACCGGTTGACGTTGCAGCGGATCATCGGCGGGTAAGGGTTGATAGATCAGCTCAAGGGCAGGATTAATGCGTTCGCGCACCTTTTCTGCGAGTTGGCGGATCGTGAATTCGCCGGGGTTACCAATATTGATCGGTCCTGGATGGGAGCCATTCATGAGGCGGATCAGTCCCTCAACCAGGTCGTCCACGTAGCAGAAGGAGCGCGTTTGGGAGCCGGTTCCGTAGAGCGTCAGCGGTTGGCCGCGCAGGGCCTGGACGATGAAATTGCTAACCACCCGGCCGTCATCGGGCAGCATGCGCGGCCCGTAGGTGTTGAAGATGCGCACGATGCGGATCTCCACGCCATGCATGCGCTGGTAGTCAAAACAGAGGGTTTCGGCCACCCGCTTGCCCTCGTCGTAGCAGGCGCGGATGCCATGGGTGTTGACGTTGCCGCGATAGCTCTCGGGCTGGGGATGGACCTCGGGATCGCCGTAGACCTCGGACGTGCTGGCCAGCAGCAACCTCGCCCCGACCCGGCGGGCCAATCCCAGCATGTTGTAAGTGCCGATGAAGCTGGTTTTGGCGGTCTTGATCGGATTGTGCTGGTAGTGCACCGGCGAGGCGGGGCAGGCCAGGTGCCAGATGCGGTCCACCTCCAGGCGGATCGGCTCGGTCACGTCGTGGCGGATCAGTTCGAAATTGGGGTGGCCGATCCACTGGGCCACATTGACCTTGCGGCCCGTGAAGTAGTTATCGAGGCAGATCACCTCTTCACCAGCCGCCATCAGCCGGTCCACCAGGTGGGAACCAACAAAGCCGGCGCCGCCGGTGATCAGGTTGCGCTTGGGGGAAGCCACGGAACAGGAGCGACGGGGAAGGATGGACGGGGAAGGATGGACGGGCTGGTCTGGCTTGTCGGGATTTAGCTAGAGCCTTAGTTCGCCAGTGGCCAGCTGCTGGCGGAATAGGGCCACCGTGCTGGCTAACCCCTGGGCCAGGGGAATGCGGGCCCGCCAGCCCAGGGACGCCAGGCGGCCCACATCCAGCTGTTTTTTCGGCGTGCCATCGGGCTTGCTGGTATCCCAGTGAATCTCTCCCTCAAAGCCCGTGGCCCCGGCCACCGCCTCGGCTAGCGCCTTGATCGAGAGATCGACCCCCGTGCCCACGTTGAGGTGTTGGAGTTGATCGGCAGCGGGCTGCCACTGCTCGAGGGCGAAAACGCAGGCGTCGCCCAGGTCGTCCACATGCAGAAATTCGCGCAGGGGCGTGCCCGTGCCCCAGCAGGTCACGCTCGGCTCGCCAGCTGCCTGGGCTGCGTGGAAGCGGCGAATCAGGCCTGGCAGCACATGGCTATTGGTGGGGTGGTAGTTATCGCCCGGGCCATAGAGATTGGTGGGCATCAGGCTGATCGCATCGAAGCCCACCTGCTGGCGCAGGGCGCGGCAGAGTTCGATGCCGGCGATCTTGGCGATCGCATACCACTCGTTGGTGGGCTCCAGGGCACCGGTGAGTAGGGCCTCTTCGCGGATCGGTTGCTCAGCGAATTTGGGATAGATGCAGCTGCTGCCTAAAAACAGCAACCGCCTGGCCCCATGGCGCCAGGCGGCCTCAATCACATGGTTCTGGATTTTGAGGTTTTCGAGCAGGAAATCGGCTGGGTAGGTGCTGTTGGCCAGGATGCCGCCCACCTTGGCGGCTGCCAGCACCACCACATCGGGCCGCTGGGCCCCAAACCAGGCGTTCACCGCCGCTGCATCGAGCAGATCAAGGTTGGTGCGTTCGGCCGTCAGCAGGTTGGCGTAGCCGCCCGCCCGCAGGGCCCGGACGATG
>Ga0209443_1002407_pt1 | contig 11088 bp, 5 predicted proteins | sample LauGreBMM110DCMD_2_FD_187571 | JGI IMG/M metagenome (GOLD analysis project Ga0209443, IMG submission 187571) | Freshwater lake microbial communities from Lake Michigan, USA - Su13.BD.MM110.DCMD (SPAdes) (version 2) | ecosystem: Environmental > Aquatic > Freshwater > Lake | place: Lake Michigan... | reverse complement strand
GCCTTCCAGCCGAGCTCCTTCGCCGCCGGCGAGAACCGGAAGCTCACGCTCGAGGACGGTGATCGCGTCCTGCTCATCGGCGACGTGCTCATCGAGCGCGAGAATAACTACGGCGTTCTCGAGACCAAGATGCGCCAGGAATTCCCCGGCAAGAAATTTGCCGTGCGCAATCTCGGCTACTCCGGCGACACCCCCCTCGGCGCCTCGCGCGCCAGCTTCGATCCGGTCACCAAGGGCATCGAACAGCTCGAGGAACAACTCGCGGTCGTGAAGCCGACTGTCGCGATCATCGGCTACGGCATGGCCGCATCGCTTGAAGAACTCACCTATCGCAAGAACGACCCAGCCCTCAATCCGGATCCGGCCCGCTACGGCACCGAGCACACTCCGGCCCGCCTGAAGCGTGAAGTCGCTCAGCTGATGGATCTCATCACGAAGCACAGCGCGGGCGGCAAAGTCCGCTTCGTCATCCTCGGCCCGATCGCCCACGAAGACCTCCGGGGCTCCCGCCCTGGCCTGCCCAATCCCGCTGAACACAATGCCCTGCTCGCCGCCTACGGACGTAGCCTCGCCGAACTCGCCACGGAAAAGAACGTGCCTTTCATCCAAGCGGAATGGAAGTCCCAGGGCATCGCCCTCGACTTTGGTACCGACAACGGCATCCACCTGACCGAACGCGGCTACCGCGCGCTGAGCGAAGGTGTCGCGGCCCAACTCGGCTGGAACGTGAACAAGACATCTTGGGACCAGCCAGCCACGGCCGCCGAAGCCCTGCGCGCCTCGGTTCTCCGCAAGAACTCGCTCTTCTTCCACCGCAGCCGCCCGGCCAACTACACATACATCTTCGGCTTCCGTAAGCGCGAACAGGGCAACAACGCTGTCGAGATCCCGAAGTTCGATCCACTGATCGAAACGGCCGAAGCCGACGCCGTCGCGGTCTCCGCCGGAAAGCCGAGCACTTTACCTCCTGAGCCGAAGACCCCGTCGAAGCTCGAGGTCCGTACCTCCTTGCCCGCCCCTGAGTTCAAGATGTCCGACGGCCTGCGTATCGCGCTCTTCGCCGAGAACCCGCTCCTCGAGAAGCCGGTGCACATGAACTGGGACACCTCCGGCCGCCTCTGGGTCGCGACCTCCAACACGTACCCGCAGGTGAACCCCGAGGACCTCGCCGCACAGATGGCCGGCAATTCCTCAAAGTTCGGTCCGTCCACCGGCAACGACAAGGTCATCCTCCTGGAAGACACCAATCGCGACGGCATCGCCGACGTCTCTCGTATCGTCGCCGACCGACTGCTCATCCCCTCCGGCGTTGCGCCTGATAACTTCGGCGGCGTCTACGTCGGCGCCAGCACCGAGCTCCTCCACCTCACAAACGCGAACACCGACGGCGTACTCGCCGATCGTCGCATCGTGCTGAGCGGCTTCGGCACCGAAGACACCCACCACATCATCCACACGCTGCATTGGGGTATCGATGGCCGTCTCTATTTCCACCAGACGATCTACATCCACTCGCACCTCGAGACCCCGTGGGGCCTCGTGCGCGCCAACTCCGGGGTCGCCTTCGCCTACGACCCGAACACCGAACGCCTCGAAGTCCACTCGAAGGGCCTCGTCAACGCCTGGGGCCAGCAGGAAGACGCCGCCGGTCAGACCTTCCTCACTTCCGGCGCCGATGGCACAGGAGTGCACTGGGCCTTCCCCGGCGCGGCCTTCCCGCCCTCCGAAGGCGCCCGTCGTCTCGTCGGCAGCATCAGCCCCGGCTCTTATCCGAAGTTCAGCGGACTCGAACTCATCAACAGCCCAATCTTCGGCCCCGATTGGCAAGGTAACGCGATCACGTGCGACTTCCGTGCGCATCGCATCGTCCGTTTCGGCTTCAACGACTTCAGCTCGGAAGCCACGCCTAAGTCTGGCTATGTGACCAAGGAGCTTCCCGATGTCGTCCGCACCAGCGACGTCGCCTTCCGTCCGATCACCGTCAAGATGGGCCCGGACGGTGCACTCTACGTCGCTGACTGGACCAACCCCATCATCAACCATGGTGAGGTCGACTTCCGTGATCCTCGCCGCGATAAGATCAGCGGTCGCATCTGGCGCATCGTGCCTGAAGCCGCCAAGCCCCTCGCCTGGCAGCCGGTCCTCGGTAAGCCGACCAAGGAACTCCTTGCCAATCTCCTCTCGCCCAACCGCTGGACGTTTGAACAGTCCCGCCGCGAACTCGCCAAGCTTCCCGTAGCCGAGCTGCAGGCCGCCCTCAAGAATTGGACAACGGACGACACCACGCGACGACACGCCGCCTGGCTGCTCAGCGGCCGCACCGACGACACCGCGCACCTCGCCGAACTCCTGAAGAGCAAAGATCCGGTGAGCATCCAGGTCGGATTGCGCGAACTCGGTAAATCCCTCGGTGCCCGGGGCGCGACGGATATCGGCCTAATCACTCCTTTCCTCGCGCACATCAATCCGCGCGTGCAGCTCGAAGCCCATCGCGCCCTCGCCCGCGTCCGCACGCCAGAAAGCGCCCGCGCTGTACTCGCGCATCTCCCGAAGAATACCGAGGACACCTTCCTCGATTTCGCCGCCTGGACGAGCATCAACGAACTCGCCCGCCCTTGGCTCGAAGATGTCGCTGCTCAGCCGTCTAAGATCGATGGCCAGGAAGCCTCGCTGGATGCCATCGTGAAAGCGATCGACCCCGGCATCGCCACGCCTTACGTGCAGCGCCTCTTCGTGGGTCGCAAGATCGACGCCGCTGGCACCGGTCCGTGGATCGAGCTAGTTGGCAAGGCAGGTACGGCCGATGAGGCCACCCTGCTCTACCAGGCGCTCATCAACGACGCCTCCCTCCAGCCAGCGACCCGACATCGCGTGGCCCGCGCGCTCGCTGAAGCCGGCACCCGCAACGTCCGCCCGAAAGGCGATCTCTCCGGTCTGGGTGCTCTCCTCGGCTATGAGACCGAGGCGCAGCTGCTCATCGAATGCGTCCGCCTCACCGGCCAGTGGAAGCTCGTGCAGTTCGTCCCGAAGATCGGTGACTTTGCCGGCCGCGAGAAACAGGCCGCCCTCCGCCAGGCAGCGATCGGTGCGCTCCGTGCCATCGGCCAGCAGCCGTCGCTCAACGCACTCCGCAGCCTGACGGCCGAAACGCGTCCGTCGGTCGTCCGTCGCGACGCCCTCCCCGCCCTCGCCGTCCATGCCCCCGGCGAAGCCTTCAAGGCCATCCCGTCGGTGTTCGCCCAGATTGAGACGAAGCAAGAAGCCACGGCCGTGTGGACCAATCTCTTTCAGATTGGCGGTTTCTCTCAGCGACTCGCCAAGGAATTCCCGCAGGGCCTGAGCGCAGAGCACCTGGCCGCCGCCCTGCAATCTGCGCGTTCGCTCGGCCGCAACGGCGTCGCGCTGGTCAAGACCATCGAACCTCTCACCGGACTCAAGGCCGGTCCCCGCGACTACTCCGCGGAGATCGCCGGCATGATCAACATGATCAGCCGAGGCGCCGACCCCGCAGACGGCGAAATCCATTATCGCAAGAACGGCTGCGCAATCTGCCACGCCATCGGCGGTGCCGGCGGCAAGCTCGGTCCTGACCTCAGCAGCATCGGCGCCAGCGCCCCGCTCGACTACATCATCGAGAGCGTGCTCAATCCCGCCTCGAAGGTGAAGGAAGGCTACCACGGCTTCTCCTTCAAGATGAAGGACGGCAGCCAGATGGTCGGCATCCCAGCGCGCGAGAACGCGACCGAACTCTTCATCCGCCCCGGCCCCGGCGTCGAACTGGCCATCCTCAAGGCCAACATCGTGAGCCGCGATAATATCGGCAGCATCATGCCCGCCGGCCTCGCCGACGGCATCACGGGCGTATCGCGTCGCAACTTCTACGCCTTCCTCGGCGAGATCGGCAAACCCGGTCCCTTCGACGCCAGCAAGGGCAACGTCGCCCGTCTCTGGGTCTTCGACGACCAGCCGCCCGGCGCTCTCGCTAAATCCGCCGTAGCCACGCCCGTCTACACACTCGTCAACGGACAGCTGACCAAGGAATTCAACCCGGGGCGCCTCTACGCCACGGCGCGCTTCACGGCTGCCGCCGCGACGACCAAGCCGCTACTGCTCACCGGCGTGAAAGCCGCCTGGCTCAACGGCAAGGCCCTCGACCTGAAGGCCGGAGCCTTCGCCGCCTCGATCCCTGCCGGCAACCACTCGCTTACGGTCGAAGTCGACGGCAACGCGCCTTACTTCAAGGCGCAGTGCGACGACGCCAGCTTCCTGGGCGACTGATGTCCAGGGGCGCGCTCATCCTGTTAGCGATTCTTTCGGCGGGTTGCCGTGACGCCTCCCCTGCGGCCCCGGTCGCAGAGGCAGAGACGTTACGCCAGCGCGCGACGGCTAGCCGCAGCGAAGGACGGGCGGATGAGGCGGCTCAACTCCTCGCGCAGGCGATTACACTTCAGCAGACAAAGACTCGCGATGAACGCGCCGCCTCCGCCGATCTCCGGCGAGAACTCGCCGCCTTACGGATGTCCGCCGACGACTTAGCGGGGGCAGAGAAACTCTATCGTGAAGCACTGGCCTTACTCGAGGCCGCCCCCCGCGGCTCCGAAGCCGCGATCATCAACCTACGGACCCAGCTTGCGGGACTCTGCTATCGCCAAGCCCGCCTCGACGAGGCCGCCGACTTCTACCGCTCGGTGCTGGCGCTCGAAGTCGCCACGCTCGGCGAAGGCCACCCTGACCCACTGGGCACGATGAGCATCCTAGGCGGACTCGAACTCAAGCGCGGTAAGCTCGCCGATGCCGAAGCCCTCTTTCGCCGCCAACTCACCGGGGTCCAAAAACTCCACGGAGCCGAGAAACGTGAAACCACCTCGGTCCTGGACAACCTGGCCGACGTCTTGGAGAAGGCCGGCCAACCGCCCGAGGCCGCCCGCCTGCGGGAAGAGGCCAAGCGGATTCGCCATAAGCTCTGCGACGAGTGCTGAAAAGGGGGCCGGCCCCTTGTGAAACCAGACCCCCTAGGCATACCACAGGGGAACGCCCTATCGCCGATTGGGAATTATTTTCGTTTGCTCCGACCCACTTGACAGACACCCCTTGACAGCCGTGGCCCGTATTTCCCGCAAATCCATCGACGAGCTCCGCCAACGGGCCGATATCGTCGCGCTCGCCGGGGACTACACCCAGATGAAGCAGCGCGGACGTGATTGGTGGGGCCTCAGCCCCTTCAAGTCAGAGAAAAGCCCCTCGTTCAAGGTCAACCCCGAGACCGGCCTCTGGTATTGCTTCTCCACCCAGCAAGGCGGCGATGCCTTCAAACTGGTCATGACCCGCGAAGGGCTCGACTTCCCGGAGTCCATCGAACGCGTAGCTACCCGCTTCGGCTTCAAGCTGGACTACGAGACCGGCGGCGACGGCAAGAACGAGAAATCTTTCCGCGGCCAGCTCCTCGAGATTCACGAACTCGTCACCGACTACTGGCGCCGCTGCTTCCTCGAGGATCCCGTGCACGGCGAATGGATTCGCGACTACTGGACCCAGAAGCGTAAGTTCTCCCTCGAGGTCGCCGATGACTTCGGTATCGGTTTCGCGCCCGTCGACGATTCCAAGCTCATCCCGGGACTGCTCGCCAAGGGCTACGGCAAGGACGCCCTCGCCCAGACGGGCCTGTTCTTCGGCGTCGACCGCGTGCCTGACCCGCTCCGCTGGCGCTGTCGCTTCCGCGGCCGCCTCGTCATCCCGATCCGCGACATCCAGGGCCGCGTCATCGCGTTCACCGCGCGCACGCTCGACATCACCCCGCAGGACGACCCGTCCCGCGAAGCCAAGTACGTCAACTCACCCGAGACCGAGCTGTTCAAGAAATCCCGGACCGTATTCAACATCGACCGGGCGCGCATGACGCGCAAGGACGCCGACCCGTTCGTGCTCGTCGAAGGCCAGCTCGACGCCATCCGCTGCCACTCGGCCGGCATCCCGGGTGCGATCGCCGCCCAAGGTACCGCCGTCACGGAGGAGCACATGCAACAACTCCGCCGCTTCACGCAGCGCCTGATCGTCTTCCTCGACTCCGACGCCGCCGGCCAGAAGGCCGCCCTGCGCCTCCTGCCCATCGGCCTGCGTGAAGGCCTCGACATCCGTTTTCTCTCCCTCCCCGGCGGCAAGGATCCGGACGAGTATTTCTCCACCCACGACGCCGCCGGCTGGGCAGGCCTCGTCGCTGGTGCCCGCAGCGCGATGCAGTTCTGCGTCCAGTCCCTGGTCCCCGAGGGCTCGGTCAACCTACCGCTCGCCAGCCGCCTCAGCCTCCTGGAGGCTATCTTTCCCATCGTCGAGCAAGCCGGGGCCGAGGAGATCGTCCGCGAAGCCCTCAACGAGGCTGCCCGCCACGCCGGTATCGGCATTCGCGAGATGCACATGGCCTACGAACGCCATCGCGCCCAATCCCAGGCCCAACGCCCCGCCGCCCAGCTCGGCGGACCCAACGACCCACCCCCCGCCCTAGTTGTCAAGGGGGGGGGCTTGACAACGCCGGAGGAGGATTTGATACTTTTCCTTCTGCGGCATGATTCCTACTTCGTCCCCATTGCCCAGTCGCTGCCGCTCGAATGGATCGACCAGTCCGGCCGGGGTGGCCAACTCCTGATGGCGCTGCTCAACGAAGCCGCTCACGGTCATTTCGCCGGCCTGCGCGAAGCCATCAGCACCCTGGACGACGAACTGCGCACCGAAGCCGCCCGCCTCTCCGCTGAGACCTACGCCGGCCGCGACGACGAGAAGGACATCCTGCCTCGCGCCAACACGATTCTGAAGTCCTTCCACGGCCGCCATGTCCAGACCCTGATGCGCAGCCTCGACTCCCGCATCGCCTCCACTTCCCGCGACGACGTCGCCACGCTCAACCAGCTCCAGTCGGAGAAGATCGCTCTGCGCAAATCGCACGCGACGCCTCCATCGCTCACCACCGCCTAAATTTCCCAAGATGACCGACAAGAAAAACAAGAAGACCACCGACAAGCCGATCAAAGCCTCCAAGCAGGCCAAGCCCGTTGTCAAAGCCGCCGTCAAGCCGGCCGCCAAGCTCGCCCCCGTGCCCGCCGCGAAGACGCCCGTGAAGGCCGTCGTCGCCAAGCCGGTTCCGAAAGCCTCGGCGCCCGTGAAAGCTGCCCCAGCCGGCAAAGCCGTCGCTCCCGCCAAGGCGGCTCCTGCCGCCAAGGTGGCCACTCCCGTCAAGGTTACTCCTGCTGCTAAAGCCCCCGCCACCGCCAAGGTCCCCGGCAAGGGGATGCCGAGCCCGCAAGTCAGCCGCGACATCAACGTGAAGGTCCAGCAGCTTGTCAGCCTTTCCAAGAAGAACGGTTACGTCACGGTCCAGAATATCAATGAGATCATCCCCGACAGCGCCACTGACCCGGAGCTGATCGAGAACATCATGAACATCCTCGATAATCTCGACATCAAGCTCCTCGACGAGGACGAGGTCGAGACCTACCGCAAGAAGGTCGAGGACTCCGAAGAAGAAGCCGCGCGCACCGTTCCGGCCGACGCCCCTTACGACCCATTCAACGTCTACCTGAAGCAGATGGGCCACAAGCCGCTGCTCACCCGCGAACAGGAAGTCGAGATCTCCAAACGCATCGAGGACGCCGAACTCCGCGCCCAAGAATTCCTCTTCTCCTGTTGGCTCACCCTCTCCTACCAGCTCGACCTCGCGCTCAAGGTCCTCCGCAAGGAAGAACGCTTCGACAAGGTCGTCATCGACAAGAAGGTCGAGTCGCGCGACGCCTATTACAAGATGCTCCCCAAGGCCACCGAGGAGTGCACCAAGCTCAAGGCCAAGCTCGACAAGGCCTGGCAGAAATACCTCGACGAGACGGACGCCCCCAAGAAAGCCAAGTCCCGCGAGGCTTACGTCAAGATCGAGAAGACCCCCAAGGAAGGCTGTAAGGACATCCTCCGTAAGTTCTGCTTCAAGATGAAGCTCTTCGAAGAATGGCTCGAGCTCCCCGATATCAAGGGCGACATCGACGACTCCCGCAATCTCGTCGAACCAACCATGGTCGCCCGTGGCCCGGTTCGCGCCAAGAAGGCTATCAAGCCCGAGATTTCCGCCACCCGCACCCGCGAGATCGAACTCCGCTGGCGCCTCACGCCGACCGAGCTCCTGCACCTCTCCCGCAACGTCCGCAAGCACCTCGACGAAGCCCAACGGGCCAAGACCGAGATGGTTGAGCATAATCTCCGCCTGGTCATCTCGATCGCGAAGAAGTACCAGAACCGCGGCCTGCTCTTCACCGACCTTATTCAGGAAGGTAACATGGGCCTCGTGAAGGCCGTCGAGAAGTTCGAATACCGCCGCGGCTATAAGTTCTCCACCTACGCCACCTGGTGGATTCGCCAGGCAATCACCCGCTCCATCGCCGACCAGGCCCGCACCATCCGCATTCCGGTTCACATGATCGAGACGCTCAACAAGGTGATGCAGGTCCAGAAACAGCTCACCCAAGAACTCGGCCATGAGCCGACCGCTGAGGAAGTCGCCAACGAGATGAACATGGCGATCGATCGCGTGCAGCAGATCATGAAGATGGCCCAGCAGCCCATCTCCCTCCAGTCGCCCGTCGGCGACGGCGAAGACACCTCGCTCGGTGACTTCATCGAGGACAAGTCCGCGGAGAATCCCTCCGACACGGCCTCCACTCGTCTCCTCCGTGAGAAGATCGATTTCGTCCTCCGCTCCCTCGCCGAGCGTGAGAAGGAAGTCCTGATCCTGCGTTTCGGTCTCCTCGACGGCGTCCAGCGCACGCTCGAAGAAGTCGGCCGCCACTTCAAGGTCACCCGCGAACGTATCCGCCAGATCGAAGCCAAGGCGCTCCGCAAGATGCGCCACCCGACGCGCATGCGTCAGCTGCAGGGTATGTTCGAAGGCGAACTCGATACCTCCGGTCCGGGCTTCGACCAGTTCATCTCGGAAGAAGACAAGGCTGAGCAGACCCCGGGCCCGCTCTCTCCGGGCGGCCTCCCCGGCGGACTCCCGCCCAACTCCGCCCTGGCCGCCTTCATCGGCAAGCCGCCCGAAGGCCTCGGCACTTCCAGCCGCGCGTGAACCGCTTCCGCCCAGTCTGTCTGCTGCTCGCGCTGCTGACAGGCTGTGCCGCGACCAACCCGAAGCCAGCCGAAGAGCCGAACCCGTTCGCGCTCCCGGCGGGTGCTCCGCGTAATGTCCGCATCGGCTTCGTCCAAGGCTACCCGCTGACCAGCCTCTCGGTACCCGTCCTCCTCCTGCCCGGCACCCTGGTGCAGGACAAGATGATCGTCGTCTCCCGCGACCCACGCCTCAACCCCACGGCGGTCCTCGAGATCACTGGAGTGCGCGGCCGCATTGCTGTTGCCCGCATCGTCCGCGGACAGCCTCAGCCCCGGGACGAAGTCGTCCTGCCGTCAACGGACCTCAGCGAACGTTCGCAGGAGCTGCCGCCCTGAGTTCCGACTCTTGACCTCGGCGGGGCGGATGCCCACGGTGCACCTTCCATGGCAAAGACTCAGGCAGGCATCGTCGGACTTCCCAATGTGGGCAAGTCGACCCTCTTCAACGCCCTCACGCGCTCGCGCAAGGCCGAGGCGGCCAACTACCCCTTCTGCACCATCGAACCCAACGTCGGCGTAGTCCTCGTCCCCGATGACCGCATGCTGAAACTGCAGGTCATCGCCGGCACCAAAGTCGTCATCCCCGCCACGATCGACATCGTTGATATCGCGGGCCTCGTCGCCGGAGCCTCCAAGGGCGAAGGCAAGGGTAACGACTTCCTCTCCAATATCCGCGAGTGCGACGCCATCATCCACGTGGTCCGCTGCTTCGACAATGACGACATCGTCCACAGCATGGGCAAGGTCGACCCCATCCGGGACATCGAGGTCATCGAAACCGAACTCATCCTCGCCGACATCCAGTCGGCCGAGCAGCAGCTCGACCGTAACCAGAAGAAGGTCCGCAGCCAGGACAAGGACGCCATCGCCAACGTCGAACTGCTCGCCCGTCTGGTGAAGCACCTCAACGAGAACCAGCCGGCCTCGTCGATGGACGTCTCCGACGACGAACGCGCCCGCCTGAAGACCTACAACCTGCTCTCCTCGAAGAAGGTGCTCTTTGCGTGCAATGTCGCCGAGGCCGACCTCGCCGACCCTTCCAAGAACCCGCATGTCGCCAATGTCGCCGCCCTCATCGGCCAGCGCCACGGTTGCGAGCACGTCGTGATTTGCGCCCAGGTCGAAGCCGAGCTCTGCGATCTCTCGCCCGCCGAAGCCACGGAGTTCCTCCAGTCCCTCGGCGTCACCGACTCCGGCGTCTCCTCGCTCATCCGCGGAGCCTACCACCTACTCGGCCTGGCCACCTACTTCACTGCCGGCGAAAAGGAAGTCCGCGCGTGGACCTTCCGCAGCGGCATGACCGCCCCGCAGTGCGCTGCCGTCATCCATACCGACTTCGAGAAGGGTTTCGTGAAAGCCGAAATCGTCTCCTACGAGGACCTGGTGAAGAATGGCTCAGTCGCCGCTGCCCGGGATGCGGGCCGCTATCGCCTTGAAGGTAAGTCTTACCTCTTCAAGGACGGCGACGTGGCCCTCTTCCGCTTCACGGACTAAGGATCGGACCGTAGGCCGAACACCCTACCCCCTCGAAAAGGACGCCAAAAAGCGTCCTTTCTTTTTGCTTTGGCCGATTACCCCGCAACCATTGGCTAAGGACCCTGTCCCACCCCCATGCCCCGTTGCCTCCTCGCCCTAGTCGCCCTGCTGACCGCCGCCCTCGCCAGCGCTGCCGACTCCCGCCCGAACATCGTCTTTGTGATCGGCGAAGACATGGGACCTGACACCGGCGCTTACGGCTGCAAGGACGCCATCACCCCGAACATGGATCGCCTCGCCAAGGAAGGCGCCCTCTTCACCCGCAGCTTCACCCACACCGGCGTCTGCGCCCCCTCGCGCAGCGGCATGGTCACCGGCCAATACCCGCTCAAGTACGGCGCGCAGAACATGCGCTCAAAAGTCGTCAACCCGCCCCACCCGTTCACCGAGAAACTCCGTGCCTCCGGTTAC
>Ga0209443_1002406_pt1 | contig 11089 bp, 9 predicted proteins | sample LauGreBMM110DCMD_2_FD_187571 | JGI IMG/M metagenome (GOLD analysis project Ga0209443, IMG submission 187571) | Freshwater lake microbial communities from Lake Michigan, USA - Su13.BD.MM110.DCMD (SPAdes) (version 2) | ecosystem: Environmental > Aquatic > Freshwater > Lake | place: Lake Michigan... | reverse complement strand
ACTTTTGCAACAAAAAGATGTTGAAATTTTATATGTACAAACAAAGAGTGATGCTTTGGATGTGAATCTAAATAAGAAGATTGGTGAACTCGCATCGACCGCAAAAAAGCAAGCAGAAATCGCGGACGATAATAAAGTAATCATAGATAGCGTCAATCAATATTTTGGCCTGGGTGCTGTATTTTATGGTGTTAAACGATTCATAACAAGCTGTATTGTTGGCATTTTAATATTTGGTGTGATTTTTTTGGTGCTGCGTTTGCTTGCTGCAAGCAATCCAATTGCCGCCACAGTGTTCTCGGTATTCAATATTATTGGTGCGGCAGTCATACACATAATTAAAGGTGTTGCTCCAAAATCACTAAATTTTAGCGGATTTTCAGCATCCGTAGAATTGGAAAAATACAAAACAACACTTTCAAAACTCATTGTATCAATTGAAGAAATTCGCGCCATGGCTGATGCTGGCAAACCAATTACTGTCGCCGACCTGCTGCAACATTTTGATACAGAATTAGATCGATCCGATAAAGATTTAATTAAAGAACTCAAAACAAAGTTGCGTTGAAAAATAATTGACAATATAGAGTATCCAACATACAATTGTGACATGAGTGATGCACAATATTGTGATACTTCGTTGATACATCTACAACCGATAAACAAATCAGTGGCACGTACAATGATTGAAAAAAATCATTATAGCCACAAGTGGACAAGTTGCACAGTGGCATATGGTGTATATTACAAAGACTATGTGGAAAGCACATTCTTTGGTGGATTCAACAATAAACTTATAGGTGTATTGGTATATGGCAACGCCGTGGGACGCAGTGCCAGTAAAAGTATCAGTGAATTATTGACCAATGACCATGTGTTGGAATTGACCAGACTTTGGATCGCCGATGGTTATGGTAAAAACATAGAAAGTTATGCATTGGCCGAAAGCTTTCGGTTGCTCAACAAGGATTATCCAAACGTCAAATGTATTCTTACGTATGCCGATAGTGAAGAAGGTCACCGCGGCACAATTTACCAAGCCACCGGGTTTTTGTATCAAGGTGACAACTACATTGATATAGCATTGATGCCCAATTACAGCGTTAGCCTTGAGGGTCCATTAAACCATAATTGGATTCATAGTCGCAGTGTGTATAATCGATGGAAATCACACAACGTTGATAAACTAAAAGAACGTATCGGCAAAACCTTTTGGCGCAAACGTGAAAGTGGTAAACATCGTTACGTTAAGTTCATTTGCGGCAAGATTGAAAATAAAAAGCTTGCAAAATCATTGAAACACAAAGTGTTACCATACATCAAAACAACCATATTCAAGGAAGTGGTCACAGAACACACCGTCGATACTTCAACATCCTTCTTCTAAAATAAAAAACCCACCAGTCGAAAGGCTGGTGGGTTTGTTGTCTAATTTAATTCCCGTTTATATCGTTTAATCGAGGTCAACGATATTCCATACTTGTCACGCAATTGAGACCCACTGAAATTACCACTTATCAGATCAACCATAAAGTCTTTCTTTCTCAACGCAAAGCTCTTTTTTTGTTCACTGATTTTACGCTTCATTTCATCACTCATAGGTCCACGCTTTTTACCAGTTAATCCATTGTCATAAACATGATTAATTTTACGATCCGATAATTTCTTGTTTCTCCCTGCATATTTAACAACCCCAACTTCTTCTCCATGTTTTGCAACGAACCATGATAGTGTATAGCGACCAATGGCCTTCTGCTTCTGCTTATCAATCGCATCAGCAGAATGTTGTTTACCATGCATATGCCCAACATTATTTGCTTCGGTCATCCTACTTAGTATATTTTCTTTGTTTGGATTGTGTGTAAAATTGTCTCCACCAGATGCTTTATCCCCAATGTTGTACCCAACGTTACGTTTATATGGAGCAAACGTGGTCAAATAATATTGTTCTCTTTCTATAAGTTTATCCACAGCCACGTTTTCCAATACTATGAAATCAAACGCCGCATCACCATAATAGTTCCATGCATGTTGAAGCTTTGGATTTTTATGTTTATTTTTCTTCAAATCATTAGTATGTTCCCACCATCTTCGGTCGATATGTTTCGACGATCCAATGTAGAACTTGCCATTTGTCTGGTTTGTAATTTTGTATATTCCGCTGTTACTCATAGTGTATATATATCAGAGTTTTATGGTAAAGTCAATTCTTTTTGATACCAACAACAAAAAACCCCAGCTTTTGCTGGGGTTTTGTATTGATTTAATTCGCTGCTGTGAATTATACGGTGTCGAGATCGGCGATCAAAACTTTTCCGTAGAACTCGGGCCTAACTACCTTCTTAGCGTAGCGGGTCATCACACCACGACGTGGTGTGAAGTTCACTGGATCATAGACCAATGGGGTCTGGATGAGTGGGATGTATGGAGCGTACACTGCGCCGGTTTCTAGGAAGTTGCTTCCACGGAAACCAAGTAGAATGACGTTATCGGTCATGTATGGGTTCTTGTAGACTTGGAAGCGACTTGCGAAGCTACCAACGCGGGCAACGCCCATTGCGAACTTAGCACTGTCACCATCGGTGCTGACTACGTATCCTGGGATTGACTCCAGAATAGTTGCAACATCTGGTGAGCAGACCAAGAAGTTAGCACCGCCACGCAGCGTCAGCTGGTGAATCTTGTTGCTGACCTTTTGGATCTTGTTACCAAGTGTTTGGAACCAGGTTGACTTGACGTATGCAGTACGGTTTGCTGATACGTTGGTCAAACGTGTGAACGATGCTACACCGGTGTTGTTGTTCAGAGTTTTGGTGAACTCGGTGCCGATTTGAGCACTCCATGCCTCGGTGGTTACACCGGTCACAGACTCGTTTAACATGTCGAGGATTTCCAAGTCGATTTCCATTGATACATACTCGCTCAACAACGCAGTCAATTCTGCTTCTGCATCGATTGAATGGTATGCATTCAAATCTTGAGCAAGTTCTGGTGTCCAGACTGCCTTCAACTTACGAGTCTTAGCAACGATTGGTTCGCTCTTCAACTCAAGGTTGACCTCAGGAATACCAATATCAGTATCAATTGCTTGGGTTGCGGTTGCGGAACTGTTACCGGAACCTTCACCGGCTGTCTTACCAGCTTCAAAGTCACCACGAAGATTATCCGTAGGTTGCAGCGTGTAATTCAAACGCAATGTGGCTGGTGACGCAATCAAACCTGTGGTTGTGGTAAACAATTTGATTTGATAGTATGGGTTTGCAATACTACCACTGTTGGTGGCCACAGCATAGGTGTTCAGAATGGTCAATCCTGAATTGGCAGCTGAAGCTTGGAATGAACGAACCGCGTTCAAATCAATGTTCCATGCGTAACCGGTAGCCGCAACGGCACCAGCTTGAGTGTTGTCGTCAACGTTGAATGTGAGCTTGAACACACCAGTAACGTTTCCGCCTGCAATAACTGATGAGCTAAATGCTGAATCAAATTGCAGATCGTTCCAACTTGCGCTTGCAACGGTTGCATAACCAGCACTGAATGCAGAGCTAGTTACGGTACGCTCAGAGTACGCATAGCGACCTTGACCGTACAAACCATTCACTGCTGCGTCGGTTGAACCTAGCTTCTTACTGTTACCACCGAACAGGCTTGTGCCTTGGGTTTGACCCAAATGGTTACCAGAACCGTACTTGAAGTCGAGATAGAAGATCAGACCGCTTGGCAGATTCATTGGTTGAACACTGACAAACTCCTTAGCAGCAATCTCCGCAAACACACGGCGAACCAATGGAAGAGCTACGCCCGCCCATTGTTCAGAACTGGTACTGGTACCAGTCGTGGTTGCTTCGTCAAGCAATTGCTTGGCTTGATTTTCCAAGAGGATCGACATGTGTGCCTTTTCAATACCTTTGGTACCTTCGAGCAGACCTGTTTTTTCCCACTTACCTTGTAGACCACGGGTTTCAGCCATAAGCTTAGCCTGTGGATTCATGTTGTTAGTTAATAGACCTTTAATATCCATATAATTTTTTCCTATCTTTTGGTTTGTTTATTTACTCGCAAACTAATTTTACTTCGTGATTCCTGCGAGCAGTTGGAATCTTGAAGTCATCTGATCAGCGAGCGGTTCTACAATGGTAGATGCAGGCTTAGTTGATGATACTTGTTTGCTTGCCAAACCTTCGGTGATAGCTGAGACAGTTGCATTGGTCTTTTTCTTGGCAACTGATCCACCGGCATTAAACGATTCGGCCAAAACTGTATAAGCCAACTTGATCTCACGCAATGTTCTGGTGAGGTCAAATGTGCTGATGACCTTGTGCTTTTGCACTTCGGTCAAATTCTTACCCTTGAATAGCTTGTTGGTGTAAAGCAACTTAGCATTCAATAAATTGGTTTCCGCAAGAACATCCTTCATGTACTTAACGGCGTTCATTGCTTCGTCAACTTGTGCTTTCAATGCTTCATTTTCTTCACTCAAGGCAACAAGTGCTTCAGCCATCTCTTCGGTGCTGATGTCGGTGTCATCCATATCCTCACCCTCAGATGGTGATGGAACTTGACCTGCCACTGGAGCCACTGGAGCCACTGGAGCCACTGGAGCCATTGGAGCCATTGGAGGTTGTGCAGCGATTGCTGGATCCATTGGAGCAGCAGCAACTGGTGCCGCTTGACTTTCCTCGCCCAATTCTGCGAGTAATTCATCCAGATTCAAATCATCTGAATCAGTTTCACACATGCCGCCAGAGTTATCGTTGTCGTCGCCCATCATCTTTCCTGTCGTGACATCGTAGTTCGAGTCCGTGTCCATCATCTTGTTGTCGCCACCCATCATCCCGCCCTCGGTTTCAAGTTCCGCGAGGATTTCATCCAATTCTTCACTGGTGATTTCGGTTCCCTCTTCCATGGTGGCATCAAATTCTTGCTTACCACCTGATTCGGTACTTGAGTCGGCCGCTGCGGATGGCTTGGTAGGATGTTGCTTTGAAGCAACATTGCCCGTTTCGCCACCAATCTTTGAAGTTGCAAGTGTTTCTTCCATCTTGCCTTCTTCGTCTGATGCTGCGGTTTCTTCTGATTCTTCCTTGAGCTTTTCCGCAAACATTTCTTTCATGCTTTTTGCGAAGTTTTCTTCGAGGAATGTTTTTGCGTTTGCAATTGCGGTTTCACGAACAGCCTTTGCGTCTGCGATACTTTGTTTCAATAGATCACTCATATATTTATATCTTTCCTAATTTAGTGGTGAAGTTATTATAGAACTCCAAAGAAGATTACGTTGGTGTGGCATCAAAGACATTGATGCATTTCATAATAAATATAACTAAAAAAGATAAAATCATAAATTTTTTGCTATTTATAGGTGTATGCCAGCAAAATCAGAAAAACAAGCACGCTACTTTAGACTCGTAAGAGCAGTGCAAAAAGGTGATGTATCGCCCCAAAAGGTATCAGCCAATCTGAGAAAAACGGCGCGCAACATTAGTACCAAAGCTGCAAGAGACTTCACAAAAGTAAAAGAGATTGTGAATAGACTCAGAGAAGCAGAGTATAGTGTTAGCAAGATGCGAGAAGTAGATGATAAAAGTTTTGATCAACTGCTGAACGAAAATACAGGCGTACCATTTGATAAACAAGAACTGCTTACTTTTCAAAACAAACAAAATGGATTTGGTGGATTTGGTAAAGTCAACTTTGTTCACAAGAAAAGCAGCAACGAGTTGAGTGCCGAAGTATTCAGCAACGAAACCACCAAGACTTATGTTTTCAAGAAGTTGAAAAATAATCAAAACGACGGTATGTACAATTATGCTTGCTTTGTGGAAATTCGCGGAGCGAGCACAGCAAGTGACAAACCCAAGATCGTTTACACTTTAAGTACCATTTTTAATCAACCAGATGCACAAAAGGGTAAGATATTGGCTGACTTTATTGACCGAATCAATTCATATGGACTCTAAAAATTATCATAATCATTACTCCCAAATCAAATTGGGCAATTTTCTAAATCGTGCAAATGGTGATGCACCAGTAGAACTAGATAAATTCAAGTTGATTGATATTGACCACCCAAATGGTTGGAACTTTCATGAGATTGACACGTTGGGCGACATGGGATTCACGATCGATAATGACACCGATATGGTGAGTGAAATTAAAGTGCCAACACTTGAAATGATGGATCAGATTGTACCAGTCAAAATATACAAAGACGAAGACGGTTATGTCCTTGAGACACACCGTCGTTACGTCTTCGAAAGTTTTGAAAAGCTGCTGTCCTTTATTGAATCAGTACCATCAGATGGTAAGTTAAAAGGATTGAAGTAATTACTTACTTGTAGTCCGAACTTGCCATCGGCGTGCCGGGTTTTGAAGTGGGTGTTGCAGTACCTTGTTGAACTTCCATGGGATCTGCAATTTCAAAATAACGCTCTAGTTTCAAGCCAATTTCCTCATACAACATTTCAAGTTGTTGCTCCACACTCTTGATTTTGTGTGCTTCTTCATACAATTTTTGAGCCATCTTCTTGATATCCTTCATGTCACGCTCAACCATCTTGGCTTCCATCCACTCATTGCATTCCTTGATAGCATAACGCTCGGCAAGATTCACAGCCTCCATAATCTTGTTGGCTGTTTCGTACACAGAGGATGCCTTTAAGCTCTTACGATATTCATTGTAAGACTTGACAGTTTCACGCAACTTAATCTTTTCTTCCTTGCTCAAGGGAGCATATGCCGTCTCGGTTGAATTTTCTACTAGATGTTTTAGCTTGATCATATGCTATAAATAGGTTTCAAATTATAATTCGGAGATGATATCACGAATAATTCTATCAATATTTTGGTAAGGATTGATGATGGTGCTGGACTGATTTACACTTTCGGTGATTTTACCAGCAGGATACATAAATGCTCCCTGAGTACTTGGATTACTAACAAAATCAAATGCGATCAAGTCAAAGTCGTCTTGTACAACATCGGCTGCTTCTCGCATATCTTTTTTGACACTACCCAATCCACGACTACTGATTCCCAACAAAATACCTGCCTTGAGCAGATCCTTGAGAATGTTGCCACTTGGAGTAGGTAGAATTTCTACAGTGCCAACAAGATCATCACCGTCCCAACCCATGTCAACAATGTTGTGACTAACGTTCTTGAGGTTAACGACGCTGCTCTCTGGGTGATCCAATTCACCCATCGCACGACGTTGTTTAACAAAGTTGTCCATGTACTTTGTTGCTTCACGTTCCAAAATTTCTTTTGGGTAAATTCTACCGTTTTGATTTTTTACTTTGGCACGTTGTAATGTGCCCGTTACAAGAAGCTTTCCGTCGCCCAAACCTTCAGTGAGTGACGCCTTCTTAATCTTAAACTCAAATGGTAATACATCAATCAATAATGTGTTCATAATTTATACTGGTGGTGGTTGTGTACCACCTTGATCATCTGGTTTTGTCTCGGCAGAAACCTTGGATGGTTCCTTGCTGGTAACCGTATTGCTGGGTGTTGCAGCTGCTTGTTTGTTGGGATCAACCAATGCTTGAGACTTGGCAATTTGATATCTGTCTTTAGGTTTTACATCGGCAGAACCCAAGATTTTAAGTTTGAATCCAGGCTTGATAAAGAATTTAGCTGTTTTTTGCTTACTCTCTTCACGACCAACAATAATAATTACATATCGGTCGTAATAATAATCAATATTTACACCAGTAACATTAAGAGTGTAATCGGACTCTGGTTGTTTATACCCCTTGCTTGCTCGAACCACAATTTTTTTGTTCAAAATTTGATCTTGAATCTTTTTTTGAAGACCTGTTTTAAGAGCCTCGGTACTATCCTTTAACTTTGTATCAAACTCGCTAAAATCGGGTTGTAAACTATAACTCTGAATTTGTACATTGGGCGCGGCGGATGTCTTTGGTTGCGTCGCTGGTGCTGGTGCTGTCACCGTTGCTTGTGTGGTAGCAACATCTGCTTCATTAACTCGGCGACGGTGGCGAATACCACTCAATCCCTCAAGCATTTTAGCTACTTGATTGATCATCTTTTCAGCTTCAAACATTGGTAGAGCACCTTGTCGATGTCCAGCAAGACCAGGATCCAACTCTGGATCTCCATGCTGAACCAATCCGTTGGAATCACTATATGTATCAACTGGTTCAATATATTGTGCTGGAGTAATATATGCTGGTTCGCTATACGCTTGATTCTCCAATGATAAATTTTTAGAATGAGCAACTGGTTTTACCAACTTGAAACCCAACTGAGTTGCTGCTTTTACATTGCCAGGGCCCCGGCGACTAAATGCGAATGGTGTGGACACTGGACCAGCGGCACTACTTGTTGAAGCTTCGTTTTTGCTCTTGATTGTGGATTGTACTTTTTTTTCAATCGATGCTCTGGTCGCAGGATTTATTTTATTTGCGTGAACTTGTAGCCATTTTGAGTAGTGTTCTTTATCAATACGTGCAAGTTCACTGTCACGGTACATTTTAGCGTACTGCTTGACAATATCTCTAAATGGATCACCAGATTCGTTTAGTTTAATTTTCATTGGCTAATTTGTTCAACTCATCAATTAATTCGTATGCGCTTAATAGGCTACCCAATTGATTTTCTTTAACAACACCGGTTATGGTCTTATTCGAAAGTTGAGCAACAGTTTCATTGAGCTTGATCTTGATGATGTTGTTCTTGACAAGAATTGAGCGTTCCTTCAAAGCATCAGAAACCCGCTTGTATTCATCATTGACAAATTCAGTAAACTTGTTGGTATTGGAGACGTTTGTGATGTACTCCTTGAGCAAAGTTTTTTGAGCGGGTAATAGTGACGAGTATTTTGTATTAAAATTCTCAATCAAAAATTTATACGCAAGTAATTTAATATCGGCGGGTTGTGAACTATACACGTCCAACGTCTGAGAGTCAGTTTTCTTTTCTTTTGTTAAATTCTCAATGACAAATTCTCGGGCCTCAACAACGTCTTCAACTCCGATATTTGCTTCATCAGAGCTTTGGCTTTCAAACAGTTTGTATACACTTGCATACAATTTATAGTTTGAAATTTTATTTTTCAAAAAGTCATCAATATCAAATTGATCCTTGATCTCTTTGATCAAATTATACTTTTGGCTATTTAGATCACGCTCATTCAACTTGGCGCGTGTTTGAAGAACCACACCAATTATACGATCGGCTGACTCAGTATTTTTAGAAGACTGATTGACCAAGAAGTTATATAGTTGAAATTCTTTGCCCAAAGCAGTACTTTCGTTAAAGTACTTGAACATCAAATTCTTTGTAAAGGATTCGTCGCGCCCCGCCAAGATATCTGCGGTAATTTGGCGTGTGAGTAGCTCAAATAATACGCCACTGTTCTTAAACTTAGAATGTTTAGCTTTCTTACGCATATAGTTCCATTAAATATAAATATGTTTTACTTTGTAAATTGTTCACGAATTGTGTTACTCTTTGATATTTGTTTCATCCATAAACGATCCACTTTTGCCCTCTCTTAGTACTTGTTTAGTCTTCTCAGCACCCTTGAGTAATGTATCCAACGATACCAAAGATTCCAAAGATATGGGTGAGTTATTCTTATATTTGTGAGTAGGACTCAGATCGTTGCTAGAATTTAATTCTAAAGTGCCCAGTGGATCTTCACCGAATGGATACTTTCTAGCTTTCTTTCTACCAGTCTGATCGCGCGTCTTTTCAGTCAATTTAGGAGCAGATTCAGCACCACCTGTTGGAGTGGCTGGTGGAGTGCTTCCAGCGTCACCACCAGCGTCACCACCAGCGTCACCACCAGCAGCGTCACCACCGGCCGTGTCACCAGCGGCACCACTAGCGTCACCTCCATCTTCACCACCGTTGGTTTTAAGGAATTGCAACGCGGGATCATTACCCTCTTCTTCAATTTGCTTGAATCGATAATTACCCTTGGCATCGTCAACAAGTTGTTTTTGAAGAACAATCATATCCTGCTCACTCATACCAAACACATTTTCATAGATCCACTTCTTGCTGAATATTTTGTTTTCTTGCATGTCCTTACTGAGTTCCACCTTGCTCTTCCAAACATCAATCTTTTCCTTTTCAAAGATTGTGGATGGGTTGGTCAGTTCCAAACTAAAGTCCACAAGGGATTCATCTGTATATCCTTGTGCATACAAATGTACCACCGCAATTTTATTCAATTCACTAACAATAATACGTTGCACACGCTCAATGGTACGTGCAAATCGAATATCTTCCGCAGCCAAAGTTGCTTTGCCGCTCAAAGTTTCGTCATATCCCAAGAATGCCTTGGGAATCTTGAGAGCAGCCATCATCTTGTTGCGCAAATACTCGATATCGTCGGTGCCGGTCCATTCAAGACCTGGCAAATTACTAATATCGGTACCACTATCACTACCACGAACCGGCAAGAAAAAGTCCTCGGCCATGTTTTGAAGATTGAAACGTAAATTATAATCACCCGTTGCTTGATCCAAATACGGTGTCTTCTTCATCTGCGTAACAATCCGTTCCATGTGGTTATCAACTTCATTTGGGGGAATGTTGCCAATATCAACCTTGAAAATACGCTTTTCAGGTGCTCTCATAATACGGTGGATCAACATTGCGTCTTCCATCAAACTCAACTGTTTCCAAACACGCCTAGCACCTTCCAACATACTTTTTCCATACGGCAAAAAATTACTATCGTTCAACAAACGAAAGTGTGCCATTTGATAGTTCTCAAGATCTTCAATCTTATTTCCGTATGGTAGATTGACTTGGAACTTAACGAAATTTCTGTTGGTCAAATGCGAATTCTCAACACGAGTTACATAATAACTGCTGAGTGGTTCAACCATGTATACACCATACTCTGGACTGATGTGTAATCTCAAATAAAAATCACCATACTTGACCATACTACGAGTCCAACTCCAAAGGTTGAATTCAATGTTGAGGATGTCATAGAACAAATTGTTTAATATGCTCTTGATATCATCGTTGCTGCTACGAACCGTGATTATATCTCCCATCTCATTTCTAGTGGTACATTCATCTGAATAAATGTCCAATGCACTGGCTA
>Ga0209443_1002400_pt1 | contig 11104 bp, 6 predicted proteins | sample LauGreBMM110DCMD_2_FD_187571 | JGI IMG/M metagenome (GOLD analysis project Ga0209443, IMG submission 187571) | Freshwater lake microbial communities from Lake Michigan, USA - Su13.BD.MM110.DCMD (SPAdes) (version 2) | ecosystem: Environmental > Aquatic > Freshwater > Lake | place: Lake Michigan... | reverse complement strand
GCAGTTTCATCAGCAGATACAGGTGTTTTTAGTTCTGGAATTGAACTAAATGCTATTCAACGCTCGAACCCAGAAATGCAAAAAAGAGCTGCAAACGCCATTCGTGGATTGGTTGAAAGCGACTTAAATCCAATAGTTTCCATTCACGATCACGGTGCTGGTGGACATTTGAATTGCCTTTCAGAATTAATTGAAGAAACTGGAGGTTTAATTAATTTAGACAAATTACCAATTGGCGACCCAACACTTTCGGCAAAGGAAATTATTGGAAACGAATCTCAAGAAAGAATGGGATTGGTAATAGCGTCAAAAGATATTGAATTACTTCAAAAAATAGCCGATAGAGAACGTTCACCAATGTACCAAGTTGGCGATGTTACGGATAGCAATCGCTTTACATTTGAATCAAAAACTACGGGTCAAAAACCTATGGATTTTGCTTTGGAAGATATGTTTGGAAGTTCCCCAAAAGTGGTTATGACTGATAAAACCATTTCCCGAAATTACTCTGAATTAGTCTATTCTCAAGATAAAATTTCAACCTATTTAGAGCAAGTTTTGCAGTTAGAAGCGGTTGCTTGCAAGGATTGGCTGACCAATAAAGTGGATCGTTGTGTGGGTGGAAAAGTTGCCAAACAACAATGTGTAGGACCGTTACAATTGCCATTGAATAATTGCGGGGTAATGGCATTGGATTATTTAGGAAAAGAAGGAATTGCAACTTCTATTGGACATTCGCCAATAGCCTCGTTAATTGACCCAATAGCAGGAACCAGAACGGCAATTGCAGAAGCATTATCAAATATTATATGGGCACCAATAAAAGACGGAATGAACGGACTTTCGTTGTCTGCCAATTGGATGTGGGCTTGTAAAAACGAAGGAGAAGATGCCCGTTTATATGCCGCTGTAAAGAGTTGTTCGGATTTTGCAATCGAATTAGGAATCAATATTCCAACGGGAAAAGATTCTCTTTCGATGAAACAAAAATATCCAAATGACGAAGTAATTGCGCCCGGAACGGTTATAATTTCGGCTGGAGGAAACTGTACTGATATTCGAAAAGTAGTGGAACCAGTATTACAAATTGACGGCGGTTCCATATATTATATCAATCTTTCACAAGACAATTATAAATTGGGTGGTACTTCATTTGCTCAAATATTGAACACCATTGGAACGGAAACGCCAACAATTAAAGATTCAAAATTTTTTAAAAACGCATTCAATTCAATACAAGAGTTAATATTAGAAAACGAAATTATTGCTGGTCACGATATTGGAAGTGGTGGATTAATTACCACTTTGCTAGAAATGTGTTTTGCAGATATTGATTTGGGAGCTAAAATTGATTTTTCAAATTTTGAAGAAAAAGACTTAATTAAAATATTGTTTTCAGAAAATATCGGAATTGTATTCCAAGCCAAAAATGATGCTGTTATAGAAAGTAAATTGAAATCAAATAATATCATTTTTCATAAATTAGGAAAAGTTACCAATGAAGGTACTTTAGACTTTGGACATTTGACTTTAGACGTAGATAAATACAGAGATATTTGGTACAAAACATCGTATTTATTAGACCAAAAACAATCTAAAAACGGAATGGCGAAAGCCCGTTTTGAGAATTATAAAAACCAACCTTTACACTATACTTTTCCAACTCATTTCACAGGAAAAAAACCAGTAATTGATTCGACTAAACCTCGTCCAAAAGCGGCAATAATCCGTGAAAAAGGAAGCAATTCAGAACGTGAAATGGCAAATGCAATGTATTTGGCTGGTTTTGATGTAAAGGATGTTCACATGACCGATTTGATTTCGGGACGTGAAAATTTAGAACAAATTCAGTTCATTGGAGCTGTTGGAGGTTTTTCAAATTCAGATGTTTTAGGAAGTGCCAAAGGTTGGGCGGGAGCATTTTTATACAATGAAAAAGCAAAGACAGCATTAGCTAATTTCTTCAAAAGAGAAAACACTTTGTCCGTTGGAATTTGTAATGGTTGTCAGTTATTTATGGAGTTGGAAGTCATAAATCCTGAGCATGAAGTTCATGGAAAAATGAAACACAACACGTCAAACAAACACGAAAGCGCCTTTACATCCGTGACCATTCAAGAAAACAATTCCGTAATGTTATCCTCATTGGCGGGAAGCACTTTGGGTGTTTGGATTTCTCATGGCGAAGGGAAATTTAATTTGCCAATGGCTGAAGAAAACTACAATATTGTTTCTAAATATTCCTATTCCAATTATCCTGCAAATCCTAATGGTTCTGACTACAATACAGCAATGCTATGTGACAAAACCGGAAGACATTTGGTAATGATGCCGCACATTGAGCGTTCTACTTTCCAATGGAATTGGGCAAATTATCCAAAAAATCGAAATGACGAAGTTTCACCTTGGCACGAAGCTTTTGTGAATGCAAGATTGTGGATTGAAAAGAATTAAAATATTTACATAAAAAAACTCATAATTTAATTATGAGTTTTTTTATACCAATTGGAAAATTACTATTTTTCTATATTCAATTCTTTTCTACTTTTATAATTGTGAAGAAAATCACCTTTAGGTTTACCTAAATCAAAGGAGCTCCATTTTGTCAAAAAACGAGTACTCGTTCTTGCTTCCTCTTTATTCATGTTCTCATATTCAATTCTGTAAATTGCCGAATACATTTCGGCTCTACCAACTCCATGAAAACAATGAATTAAAACTGGATAATTTGCAGGGTTGTCCATAATTTTAAAAAAAATATCTAGATTTTTCTGATCTGGAACTTGGTCAGATCCATTGTTGAAATAATTTACACCCTTTATTTTTTCAACAGCAATTTTTTCAGCTGTCAATTCAGCAGGAATTTCAGGATTATTTACATCGTCACCTGTTCCAGGAAAACGAAGGTCAATAATTGATTTTATATGATGTTTTTTTACATAGGAATCAATTTCATTTGGTGGAATAACACCCGATTTATATACTTTTCCTTCGGTAATGGTTTCAAAATTATGATTTATATTTATGTCATAAACATACTTTCCAACCAAAACAAAAATAACTGCTAGTAGTAAGAAACCGAATTTTTTAATGTACTTTTTCATATTGTAAAATTATAAACTAATTTTAATAATTTATGTTAATTCTATAAATTTAAAAATATGTTCTTGAATTTGTTTATTTTTCATTAATTTGCAACTATTAATTATTAAGTCAAAATGACAAATGTAACCCGCTTATTCGAATTTCCATATTATCAATTAGAAAAATACAATTCTATTCCAGATGCTTTAGTTACAAAGCAAAATGGAGAATGGATAAAAACTTCAACCCAAGAATATATTAATAAAGCGAATGCTATTTCAAGAGCGTTACTGCGAATTGGAGTTCAAAAAGACGATAAAATTGCTATAATATCAACCAACAATAGAACCGAATGGAATATCGTAGATATTGGAATTTTACAAATTGGAGCGCAAGATGTTCCCATATACCCAACAATTTCTGAGGATGATTATGAATACATACTTAACCATTCAGGCGCTATTTATTGTTTTGTTTCTGATTTAGAAATAGTAAGAAAAGTAAATTTAATAAAAGAAAAAGTCCCTAGCTTAAAAGATGTGTTTTCGTTTGACCAAATTGAAGGGTGTAAAAATTGGGCGGAATTATTAACTTTAGGAGAAGACAAAAGCAACCAAGATGTTGTTGAAGACAGAAAAAATAGTGTTAAAACTGATGATTTAGCAACAATAATTTATACTTCAGGCACCACAGGAAAGCCTAAAGGAGTTATGCTTTCTCATAATAATATTGTTTCAAATGTATTTGCTGGAGCATTGAGAATTCCACTTTCTCCTGGTAAAAGCAGAACAATGAGTTATTTACCAGTATGCCATATACTAGAAAGATTTTATCTCTATCTATGTCAATACTACGGAGTTTCAATATATTTTGGGGAATCTATAGATAAAATTGGTGAAAACCTCAAAGAAGTAAAACCAAATTTAATGACGGGAGTACCAAGAGTACTTGAAAAAGTCTATGACAAAATTTATTCCAAAGGAATTGAATTAAAAGGGATTAAGAAGGTTTTATTCTTCTGGGCTGTAAACCTAGGTTTATGCTATAAACCCTATAAAGAAAATGGTTGGTGGTATGAATTTCAATTAAAAATCGCAAGAAAAGTTATCTTCAGTAAATGGAAAGAAGGAGTTGGAGGAAATCTTGAGTTTATCGCTTGTGGAAGCGCAGCATTACAACCTCGATTAGCAAGGATTTTCGCAGCTGCTCAAATCACAATAATGGAAGGATATGGATTAACTGAAACTTCCCCACTAATATCTATAAATGATATGAGAAATCGCGGATACAAGATTGGAACCGTTGGTAAAGTAATTGATAAAGTTGAAGTAAAAATAGCCGAAGATGGAGAGATTCTTTGCAAAGGACCTAATGTAATGCTCGGTTATTTCAAGGATGAAGTACAAACAAATGAGGTTCTTATAGATGGCTATTTTCATACTGGCGATATTGGAGAAATAGATAGTGAAGGTTTTCTACGAATAACAGATAGAAAAAAAGAAATGTTTAAAACATCCGGAGGCAAATACATTTCACCACAATTACTAGAAAATGCAATGAAACAATCGCGTTTTATTGAACAAATAATGGTTATTGGAGACGGTCAAAAAATGCCATCGGCTTTAATTCAACCCAATTTTGAATTTGTAAAAGAGTGGGCAAAAATTCATAAATTAGATATCGAAACTACAAACGAAGCCATTGTTTCAAATCCTAAAGTTATTGAGAGAATTCAAGAGGAAATTAATGTGCTAAATGAAAAATTTGGTAATTGGGAAAAAATTAAACGCTTTGAACTTACCCCGGATCTATGGACAATTGACGGAGGACACCTCACCCCAACTTTAAAACTAAAACGAAAAATAGTATTAGAAAAATATAAAGATTTGTATACTAAAATTTACGGCAAATCATAATATTAAAACTCCTCAAAATTGAGGAGTTTTTTTTTGTTATAAAATTAACAATTAGATACTATGCACGCATACTATTTTTCATTATATTTGAAAAGAATTCAAAAAAAGTATGAAAGATAAAACTATAGATTATATACTTCGAGCAACTTGGCAAGCAGTTTCCAGAATGTATAATGAAGAAGCGCAAAATTACGGTGCAACAATGGCAACGGGTTTTGCTTTGTTAAGCATGGATAAAGATAAAGGAACTCCTTCAACTTCATTAGGTCCAAAAATGGGAATGGAAGCGACGAGTTTAACAAGAACTCTTAAATCTATGGAAGAAAAAGGATTGATTATTAGAAAAAAAAATCCTGAAGATGGTCGTGGTGTTTTGATTTACTTAACAGATTTTGGTAAAGAAAAAAGAGAATTGTCGAAAAACACCGTTCTGAAATTTAATGAAACCGTGAAACAACATATATCTGTAGAAAAATTTCAACATTTTATGGAAGTTTCTGAAACTATCAATGAATTAATTTCCGAAAAGAAAATATTTAACATTTAAAAATTGTAATCCAAAATAAAAAATGAAAAGAGCTATTAAAAAAGTTGCAGTAATTGGATCCGGAATTATGGGTTCGGGAATTGCTTGTCATTTTGCCAATATTGGGGTCGAGGTACTGCTTTTAGACATTATTCCAAAAGAACTTACTGATGCTGAAGCTAAGAAAGGACTAACTCTTGAGAGTAAAATCGTTCGCAGCCGTTTGGTAAACGAGCATTTAGCCAATTCATTGAAATCTAAACCTTCTCCTATATATAATCAAAAATTTGCAAGCCGAATTACTACTGGAAATACTACCGATGATATAGCTAAAATTGCCAATGTTGATTGGATCATCGAAGTTGTAGTGGAGCGTTTGGATATCAAAAAAATGGTCTTCGAACAAATTGAAAAATTCAGAAAACCTGGAACGTTAGTAACATCAAACACCTCCGGAATCCCAATTCATTTTATGAGTGAAGGAAGATCTGAAGATTTTCAGAAACACTTCTGTGGAACACACTTTTTTAACCCGGCGAGATATTTAAAATTATTCGAAATTATTCCTGGTCCACAAACTTCAAAAGAAGTATTGGATTTCTTGACCATTTATGGAGAAAAATTCTTGGGTAAAACTTCAGTCGTCGCCAAAGATACTCCGGCTTTTATTGGAAACCGAATTGGAATTTTCGGAATCCAAAGTTTGTTTCATTTGGTTAAAGAACTTGGCTTAACAATAGAAGAAGTCGATAAGTTAACTGGACCAGTTATTGGAAGACCAAAATCGGCGACTTTCAGAACCGTTGATGTGGTTGGATTGGATACTTTAGTTCATGTTGCCAACGGAATTTACGAAAACTGTCCAAATGACGAACAACACGAATTATTCAAATTGCCAGATTTCATTACAAAAATGATGGAAAATAATTGGCTTGGAAGCAAAACAGGACAAGGTTTCTATAAAAAAGAAGGTAAAGAGATTCTGTCTTTGGATTTAAATACTTTAGAATATCGTGCTGCAAAAAAAGCGTCGTTTGCAACATTAGAATTAACAAAAACCATTGACAAACCTATTGATCGATTCAAAGTTTTAGTAAAAGGAAAAGACAAAGCAGGTGAATTCTATAGAAAGAGTTTTGCAGCAATGTTTGCTTATGTTTCCAATAGAATTCCTGAAATAGCAGACGAATTATACAAAATTGACGATGCCATGAAAGCCGGTTTCGGCTGGGAAAATGGTCCTTTCGAAATTTGGGATGCCATTGGTGTTGAAAAAGGAATCGAAATTATGAAAGCCGAAGGTTTAGAACCAAATGCTTGGGTTAATGAAATGCTGGCTTCAGGAAATTCGAGTTTTTATACCATAAAAGAAGGCGCTACCTACTTTTATAACATTTCAAATAAAATGCACCCGAGCGATAGAGAACAGGCGAAGCAAATTAAAGTTCCAGGACAAGATGCCTTTATCATCCTGAACAACATTCGAGCGAGCAAAAAAGTGTGGAGTAATAGCGGTGCCATTATCCAAGATTTAGGCGATGGGATTTTGAATTTAGAATTCCAATCGAAAATGAATACCATAGGTGGTGATGTTTTACAAGCCATCAACAAAGCGATTGATTTGTCTGAAAAAGAATATCAAGGTTTGGTTATTGGAAACCAAGGAGCAAATTTCTCTGTAGGTGCCAATATCGGAATGATATTTATGATGGCTGTCGAACAAGAATATGACGAACTGAATATGGCCATCAAAATGTTTCAAGATACGATGATGCGAGTGCGTTATTCAGGAATCCCAGTAATCGTTGCACCTCACGGAATGACTTTGGGTGGCGGTTGCGAAATGAGTATGCACGCCGATAAAGTGGTTGCGGCTGCAGAAACGTATATTGGTTTGGTTGAATTTGGAGTTGGAGTAATTCCTGGAGGTGGTGGATCAAAAGAAATGGCATTGCGAGCTTCAGATTTGTTCCGTAAAAACGATGTCGAACTGAATGTTTTGCAAGAATATTTCTTGACTGTGGCAATGGCAAAAGTTTCTACATCAGCTTATGAAGCCTTTGATTTAGGAATATTGCAACACGGAAAAGACATTGTTGTAGTCAATAAAGACCGCCAAATTGCAGAAGCCAAAAAACACGCATTAATTATGGCAGAAGCCGGTTACACCCAACCTATTCGCAGAAATGACGTGAAGGTTTTGGGAAAACAAGCCTTGGGAATGTTTTTAGTGGGAACGAATCAAATGGAAGCTGGAAATTACATATCGGAACACGACAAGAAAATTGCCAACAAACTGGCTTATGTAATGGCTGGTGGCGATTTATCCGAACCAACATTCGTTTCAGAGCAATATTTATTGGATATCGAAAGAGAAGCTTTTTTATCGCTTTGCACCGAAAGAAAAACATTGGAAAGAATTCAGTTTATGTTAACGAAGGGAAAACCCTTGAGAAATTAAAAGCCCCCTAACCCCCAAAGGGGGAACTTAGAGAGGAAAAAAATAATAATTTAAACCCTATTTACCCCTAATAGGAATTCCCCCTTCGGGGGTCAGGGGGCTTATTTATGAAAACAGCCTATATCGTAAAAGCATACAGAACAGCCGTTGGAAAAGCACCAAAAGGCGTATTTAGATTTAAACGCCCTGATGAATTGGCAGCTGAAACCATTCAGTTTATGATGAATGAATTGCCCGATTTTGACAAAAAACGCATTGATGATGTGATGGTAGGAAACGCCATGCCAGAAGCAGAACAAGGACTCAACATAGGAAGATTAATTTCCCTAATGGGATTGAAAATCGAAGACGTTCCTGGTGTTACGGTTAACCGATATTGCGCTTCAGGATTAGAAACCATCGGAATGGCAACAGCTAAAATCCAGTCAGGAATGGCCGATTGCATCATTGCTGGTGGTGCCGAAAGTATGAGTTTTATTCCAATGGGAGGGTACAAACCGACCCCGGATTATGCTGTAGCAAAAGCGGGAAATGAGGATTATTATTGGGGAATGGGCTTAACTGCCGAAGCGGTTGCCCAACAATATAAAATATCGAGAATCGACCAAGATGAGTTTGCTTATAATTCGCATCTAAAAGCGTTGAAAGCACAAGCAGAAGGGAAATTCGACAAACAAATTGTTCCAATAACAATAGAACAAACGTTCATCAATGAAAATGGCAAAAAAGAAACCAAATCATACATTGTAAATAAAGATGAAGGCCCAAGAGCTGGAACTTCGGTAGAGGCTTTGGCAGGTTTAAGACCTGTTTTCGCTGCGGACGGAAGTGTAACTGCTGGAAATTCATCGCAAATGAGTGATGGAGCAGCTTTCGTTTTGATAATGAGTGAAGAAATGGTAAAAGAATTGAATCTCACTCCTATTGCGCGTTTGGTCAACTTTGCATCCGCAGGCGTTGAACCAAGAATTATGGGGATTGGTCCTGTGAAAGCCATTCCAAAAGCTTTAAAACAAGCAGGTTTGACAATAAATGATATTGATTTAATCGAATTGAACGAAGCTTTTGCATCACAAGCATTAGCAGTAACACGAGAACTAAACTTGAATCCAGATATCATCAATGTAAATGGTGGAGCAATTGCACTAGGACATCCATTGGGTTGTACAGGTGCAAAATTATCCGTTCAACTCTTCGACGAAATGAAGCGTAGGGGAAATAAATACGGAATCGTTTCTATGTGCGTGGGAACTGGACAAGGAAGTGCGGGGATTTATGAGTTATTATAAATTTATTTTAAATGATGAATTTTAAATTTTAAATTGGATGAAAGAGAATATTATTGTTACGAAAACTTTTGATTTTGCATTATCAGTAGTAAATCTTTTTATTGAACTTAAAAAAGAAAATGAATTCATTATTTCTAAACAAATCTTAAGATCCGCTACTAGTATTGGAGCTAATGTAGAAGAAGCAATTGCGGCACAATCCAGAAAAGATTTCATTCATAAAATGTCAATTGCATCAAAAGAAGCAAGAGAAACTAAATATTGGTTGCGTTTGTTAGACAAATCAAACCTAACTACGATTTCTATGTCAAATTATTTAATAGAAATTGAACATATTCTGAACATCATTACCAAAATAATAAAAACTTCTCAGGAAGCCAGTCTAAAATAATTTAAAATTTATAATTTAAAATTCAAAATAATGGATATTAAAACAAGAGGTGGTCAATTCATCGTAAAAGAGACAAAATGTGAAGACATCTTCACGCCAGAAGACTTCAACGAAGAGCAATTAATGATGCGAGATTCTGTTAAGGAATTTGTGGATAAAGAAATCTGGCCCAATAAAAGCCGATTTGAAAACAAAGATTACGCTCTAACGGAAGAAACAATGAGGAAAGCAGGTGACTTAGGATTTCTAAGCGTGGCTGTTCCTGAGGCTTATGGAGGAATGGGAATGGGATTTGTAAATACGGTTTTGGTTTGTGATTATATTTCGGGAGCGACGGGTTCTTTCTCGACTGCTTTTGGAGCGCATACTGGAATTGGAACGATGCCAATCACTTTGTACGGAACCGAAGAACAAAAACAAAAGTATGTTCCAAAACTCGCTTCTGGCGAATGGTTTGGAGCTTATTGTTTAACCGAACCAGGTGCCGGATCAGATGCCAATTCGGGAAAAACAAAGGCAGTTTTGTCAGAAGACGGAAAATACTATAGCATCACTGGTGGAAAAATGTGGATTTCTAATGCAGGATTTTGTTCGGTATTCATTGTTTTTGCTCGGATTGAAGACGATAAAAATATTACCGGTTTCATTGTAGAAAATGACCCAACCAACGGAATCACTATGGGTGAAGAAGAACACAAATTAGGAATTCGTGCTTCTTCAACGCGTCAGGTTTTCTTTGCTGAGACTAAAGTTCCGGTTGAAAACATGCTTTCCGAAAGAGGAAATGGATTTAAAATTGCAATGAATTCCTTGAACGTCGGCCGAATCAAATTGGCTGCCGCCTGTTTAGATGCGCAACGAAGAGTTACTTCTGGTGCTATTAAATATGCAGTTGAAAGAGTTCAATTCAATACCTCCATTTCACAATTTGGTGCTGTAAGACAAAAAATAGCGGAAATGGCAACTTCCCTTTATGCAGGAGAAAGTGCAACTTATAGAGCCGCAAAAGATATTGAAGACCGAATCAGTGTGCGCGAAGCAGAAGGTTTGACACATCAAGAGGCAGAGTTGAAAGGGGTTGAAGAATATGCTATTGAATGTTCGGTTCTAAAAGTAGCTGTTTCTGAAGATGTACAAAATTGTGCCGATGAAGGAATACAAATTTTTGGAGGGATGGGATTCTCAGAAGATACACCCATGGAAAGTGCTTGGCGTGATGCCAGAATTGCACGTATTTATGAAGGAACGAATGAAATAAACAGAATGCTTTCGGTAGGAATGTTAATTAAAAAAGCAATGAAAGGACACGTAGATTTATTAGGTCCTGCTTCTAAAGTTCAAGAAGAATTGATGGGAATTCCATCGTTTGAAACCCCTGATTATTCCGAATTATTTGCTGAAGAAAAAGAAATGATTGGTAAATTGAAAAAAGCATTC
>Ga0209443_1002399_pt1 | contig 11105 bp, 10 predicted proteins | sample LauGreBMM110DCMD_2_FD_187571 | JGI IMG/M metagenome (GOLD analysis project Ga0209443, IMG submission 187571) | Freshwater lake microbial communities from Lake Michigan, USA - Su13.BD.MM110.DCMD (SPAdes) (version 2) | ecosystem: Environmental > Aquatic > Freshwater > Lake | place: Lake Michigan... | reverse complement strand
AGGCTTAAGGAAAGCAGACAAATTGCCAAGAATTTAGGAGGCAAACATGGCACTCTCAGATCGCGAGCAAGAACTTCTTGAGCAGATGGAACGTGCACTTGCCTCCGAAGATCCAAAATTTGCTTCGGCACTTCGAGTCCCAATGATTAGTCGAACTGCCCCAAAAAGTATTGGAATAGCAGTTCTAGGCGTGGTAATTGGTATCGGAATATTGATCGCAGCCGTTACTTTGGCTATCCCTGCCCTTGGAGTATTGGGCTTTTTAGCGATTGTGGCCGGTTTTTACTTTGCCCAACTTGGAACTAAAGCTGCAGCAGCTGGGCAGATTCCCACAGCAACACCGAAGCCAGCAACTAATGGTGGGTTTATGCAAGGTCTAGAAGAGCGCTGGGATCGTCGCCAAGACAACGGCTAGTTAGGCGAGTCGGATATAGGTAAGGCATTATTTACACATGACTATTCACAAAGCTGAAATTGGAAATTTTGCCGAAGACTTTATTGTTGGAGATGTTTACCAGCATGCATTGGGTCGCACCATAACGGAGGCCGACTCAACTTGGTTCACGTTATTAACGGTAAACACCAACCAAAACCATTTCAATGAGCACTACGCACAAATGAATCCAATTGCCGAAGGCCGCATCATTGTAAATTCTGGCTTTACTGTTGCGTTGGTTTTAGGAATGTCAGTCCTGGACATGAGTCAGCACGCTGTTGCAAACCTTGGTTGGACTGACATTAAATTAAAAGCGCCAGTTTATGTAAACGACACTTTGTACGCCGAAAGTAAAGTTTTGGAAATGCGAAAGTCATCCTCACGTCCAGATTTTGGAATTTTGACCATGCGAACCCGTGGAATCAATCAAGATGGCACTGAAGTTTTATCTTGGGTGCGCTCGGTAATGATTCCTACGCGAGCCTCGGGTATTGGCCAGGATTATTTCCCAGAAGCAAATACTGGTCCGATCGAATAAAGTTTGCGTAGGTTTTTTGGGTTTTTAGTAACCGCGGGTGCACTGGCACTTGCTGGGCTAGTTGGATACTCCTTAGTTACTTCGTGGTTGTATCCAGAACCTTTAACTATTGAAACAGTCGACGGCCGAGCACTAATTAAAGCGACCCAACCGGCGCTTATTCCATTTTCGCAGCCCCTTGATAACAGTGGATACGACGTTAGCTACCCGCAGTGCAAAGGTGACTTGCCAGAAAAATTCGTCGGGTTTGCCATAGTTGGTTTGAACGGTGGCAAACCGTTCGCTGGAAACAAGTGCTTTTCTAAGCAATGGGAGTGGGCTTTAACGCACGACGCAGTTGCTGTCTATATCAATACTGCAGACCCGGGAAATGAATCACCGATTCGTTATGGCAAAAAAATTGCGAACGATACCTTGGAACGATTAAACAAATATGCGATTGCCCCTGGTACGCCAATTTGGTTAGACGTGGAAACTTACAACACTTGGACCAGCCCAGATCGTTCAGTTCAACTCTTAACTGAACTTGCAATTGCTTTAACTGCTGCCGGGTATCCAGTCGGTATTTATGCGCCGCCAGCGCACTGGTTGGAGATAACCGGAAATGCAAACCTTGCGCTACCAACTTGGCTGGCACTTGGTCCTTATACCGACATCGCAGCTGGGGTAGCGGATTCCAAAGCTGCCTGTTTACAGGGCTCCTTTGGCGGAAAAACACCGGATTTGGTGCAATTTGTCGCAACGGTGAATGGCGTTACCTTAGATCGAAACATTATGTGCGGGGATCCAACGGGCCTTGTTGCCCCCACAAAGTAATAAATTTTCAAATTCACCCCACTTCACTCCACCCTTATTTTCTTGGGTAAATTTCAAATATTTGTTAATGCTGAGGAAATTGTGGACTAATTTGGGTTGACAGTGGAGCAAAAGGGAGTAATCTGGGACAACGCGGTGACTCGGGGAAGGGTCGCCATTGTTTTAGGTAGGTGCCCTGAATGTTTCTAGGTACGCACACCCCAAAACTTGATGAAAAAGGCCGGGTAATTTTGCCCGCAAAATTCCGCGATCCGTTAAGTGCTGGCTTAGTTATGACTAAAGGCCAAGAGCGCTGCGTTGTGATTTGGCCAAATGAGCAATTTCAAGAATTTGCTGAGAGCTTGCGGCAACGTTCGCAAAATAATGAAAAAGTCCGCGCTTACACTCGCGTGTTTTTTTCCTCAGCATTTGATGACATCGCAGACAAGCAAGGTCGGGTAACGATTCCCGCTTCACTTCGCGAATGGGCCGGACTTAATCGCGACTTAGTTGTCGTCGGCGCAGATACCCGAGTTGAAGTGTGGGACACGTTGGCTTGGAGTCAATACCTTGCCGTACAAGAACCTGGTTTTGCGACTTTGGATGAAGGCGTTATGCCATGACATCTAAAAAACTTTTAATCGTGTCAACTTCAATTGATGTTGCCTGTGGCCTCTGGCCGTTGGCTAGATCCTGGCGCACCTTCCCCGGTGCCAGGCTCTCCAACGGCCAGGGACTAGAGGTAGCAGTGAGATTTGACGTGGCCTAATGGCGACATTTACCCACGTGCCGGTTTTGCAGCAAAGGTGCCTAGATCTATTGGCGCCCGCTATCAGTGTCGAGAATGCAGTTTTAGTTGATGCAACTTTAGGTCTTGGTGGTCACGCTGAATCCGCATTAATTGAGTTTCCGAACTTGCGGGTAATTGGAATTGATCGTGATCCAGAAGCTCTCGAGCTTTCTAAAACTCGGTTATCTCGGTTCGCTCCGAGAATTGAGTTTGTCCTAGCGGTGTATGACGATATCGCAGAGGTATTAGCAGACTTAAACATTGCGCAGGTACAAGGAATTCTCTTCGATCTTGGCGTTTCTTCAATGCAGCTTGATAAAGACGAACGTGGCTTTACTTATTCCCGAAATGCGCCACTTGATATGCGAATGAATAGCGCAGTCGGCCAAAGTGCAGCTGATGTGGTCAATACCTATGACTTCGCAAACTTATGCAGAATCCTTCGCGAATATGGCGAAGAACGATTCGCTAGCCGAGTTGCAAATGCGATTATTCGCGAGCGGCAAACTAAGCCATTTACAAATAGCGATCAATTAGTAGCAGTTGTGCGCGATGCGATACCAGCAGCAACTCGGCGCACTGGTGGAAATCCTGCAAAGCGCACATTCCAAGCACTTCGTATTGAAGTAAACGATGAACTTGCCGTACTAGAGCGGGCAATCCCAGCAGCTCTTGATTGCCTGGCACTTGACGGCCGAATCGTTGTGCTGTCTTATCAGTCACTTGAAGATCGAATTGTAAAGAATGCATTGCGAGTTGGCACTATGTCTACAACTCCAGTTGACATGCCATTTGTGCCAGACACAGATAAGCCTTGGCTAAAGATATTGACACGAGGATCTGAGCCAGCAAGCGATTTAGAAATCGACCAGAATTCGCGCGCCACCTCCGTCAGGTTGCGCGCTGCCCAGCGCACTGGAGTTGCTGCATGAGCGCTATGCCATTAAGGACTCCTACACTTAAGCCAATTTCGCGCAAATCTGTCACGATGCGAAAGTTGGCACTAGTTAAACCGATGCTCAAGCCAATTGTCTCGCCAATTGCGCAGGCTATTCCAGTTGGTGTCCCGCAAGGAAGAGCAAGTAAGCGAACATTCATTTTCATAATTCTTGGGATGATCATCTCGGGCATGATGACTTTACTTTATGTAAATACGGTAGCTGCGCAAGCGTCATTCCAAAAGTATGAATTGCAGATTCAACTAAGCCAGATGACTGCGCTAGAGCAATCAATATCTAGCACAGTGTCGCTAAGTGAATCCCCAGGTATGTTGCTGGAAAGCGCAAAGACTATGGGAATGGTACCTGCGCAAACTCCGGTATTTTTGCGTCTTTCCGATCGTGAAATTTTAGGCACTCCAGTTGTTGCCGCGCCGCAGGTTGTGCCATGAGCATTAATGGCCCACAACTAAGTCAACGGCCAAGACCAGCTCGACCACAGCCAATGGCGCCGCAATATCCAGTGATGATTCCACTTGAAAGTCCGCGCAAGAGAATTAGATTTACCACCATAATATTTCTGCTGGTCATGTCGCTTTACGTAACACGGCTAGTTGAAATCCAAATTGTTCGCGGACCTGCCCTTGCCACCGCTTCGCAAAATTCCCGGATTCAAACACTGCTGTTGCCAGCATTGCGTGGCGGCTTTACTGATCGAGACGGTGTGCCAATCGCAATTACTATTTTGGCTCGTAACGTCACAGTGGATCCAAAACTAATCACGGATCCAGTTGGTACCGCGGCAGCGCTGTCCCCAATCCTTGGAATCGACCAAGCCAAAATAATCGAATCCTTAACGGTTGATTCGAGATTTTCATATGTAGCAAAACGAATCACGCCAGAAACCTGGAAACGAGTCGCAGAACTTGGGATTCCGGGTGTATTCAGTGAGCCAACTACTAATCGGGCGTATCCAAATGGCACGCTCGCCGCGAGCATTGTTGGTTATGTCGGAGCCGAGGGCACAGGTCTTGGCGGTTTGGAATTTGGGCTCAACAAACAACTCAGTGGCGAGGATGGAAAGTTAACTGTCGAGCGAGTAAATGGCCGCGAGATTCCCGCGAGTGAAAGACAAAGTATTGACCCAGTTAATGGGCTCTCAGTCCAACTCACAATTGACGCTGATCTGCAAGCAACTCTTGAGCGATCATTGCAAGATCAAATAGTTGCAACTGGCGCAGAAGGTGGCGTTGCGGTAATTGTGGAGCCAGGAACTGGCGACATTTTAGCTCTTGCAACTTATCCAACATTTGATCCCAACGTCCCATTTGATTCCTCAGATTATGACAAACGTAATTCAGCCGTTACGGATGTTTTTGAACCCGGTTCGACGAGCAAAGTTATGACAATGGCTGCTGTGATTGAAGAAGGCGGCGCACGGCCAGAAACTCCATTCACAGTCCCAAATCGACTTTCCCGCGGTGGTACTTCATTTAAGGACTACAACGAACACGGCAACTTGCAGTTAACACTTGCTGGTGTGTTAGCTAAGTCGAGTAACATCGGAACGATTTTGGCATCTGAAACTATTGGTGAGAAAACTTTCTATAAGTACCTCCAGAAATTTGGCATAGGCGAATCAACTGGCATGAATTTTCCAGGAGAAAGTGCTGGTTCACTTCCAGACATTGAAGATGAAAACCAGTGGTCAGATACAACTTTCCCAACTTTGGCATTCGGGCAAGGATTATCGGTGAATGTTGTGCAAGCAGCCAGTGTCTTTGCCACGATTGCAAATGATGGCATTCGAATGAAGCCACGCTTGATTTCAGGTTATTCAAATTCGCAAGGGGTATTTGAGCCAAATGCATTAAGCGAAGGCCAGCGGGTAGTCAGCGCAGAAACTGCAAAGACTGTGCGCGAAATGCTTGAGGGTGTTGTTTCAGAAGATGGCACGGCTCGCAGTTTGCAAATCCCGGGATACCGAGTTGGCGGCAAGACTGGAACTGCTAATCGATATGATCAAGCAACTGGCGGTTACAGCGGATACACCTCGTCCTTCATTGGAATGGCGCCAGCTGAAAATCCAGCATTCGTTATGGCGATTAGTGTGCATAATCCCAAGACCAGTACTTACGGAAGTGTTGTTGCAGGTCCAGTGTTCAAAAAAGTTATGACCTACGCGCTAGCCAACAACAAGATTCCACCGTCTACTTCAAAGCCGCCTAAGCTCCCAGTTGCATGGTAGGAGCTTTACCCAATGGACCTTCGCCCAGTAAAGATTAATTCCGCACTTTCCGAGTTGGCGATACTTGTTTCGGGAAGCTGCAAGGGGGATGCAACTGTTACTGGAATTACGCACGACTCTCGTTCAGTGCGACCAGGGGATTTGTATGTTGCACTCCCTGGTGCCAATACTCATGGGATCAAATATGTAGATCAGGCAATGAGTAATGGCGCAGTGGCGATCGCAACTGATTCCAAGGGGTATGAATTTCTAGAAACTAATCCAGTACCTTCGTTGGTACTAAGCGATGCTCGAAAAGATATGGCAAAGTTGGCAGCCACAATTTACGGTCACCCAGAAACCAAACTTAAAATAGTTGGCGTAACGGGAACGAACGGCAAAACTACAACTACGCACATGTTGCGCTCAATGTTTCTTGATTCTGGCGCCCATGTTGGCGTGATTGGAACATTAGGAACTTTCTTGGATCTAGATTCAATGCCAACTGCCCGCACAACACCAGAATCCACCGATTTGTATGCGGTCCTAGCGGTCATGGTCGAGCGTGGCATCACTTCGGTATTCATGGAAGTTTCTAGTCATGCGCTGGAATTAAATAGAGTTCTGGGTTTGCAATTTGATGTTGCTATTTTTACAAATCTGACACAGGACCACTTGGATTTCCATAGTTCTATGGAACATTACTTTACTGCTAAAGCTAAATTATTTACTTCAAGTTTCGCTAAAACAGCTGTGGTCTGTGTCGATGATGACTGGGGCAAAAAGCTTTTTGCTCAAATAGAAATCCCGGCCATCTCAATTGGCACAACTGGGGATTGGAAAACCCAACTTGCCAACTCAAATTCTGCTGGATTCACTACCCAAGAAATTCAGCGCTCAGATGGTTCACAGATCTCAATTGCGGTAAACATGTTGGGCTCCTATAACGCCATGAATGCAAGTTGCGCTTTAGCAGCAAGTGAGATACTTGGCCTGCCATTAGCAGAAGGCATTGAATCACTTCGAAACATCAGAGCAATTCCAGGTCGACTAGAAAGCGTTAAGACTGCAAGTGCGGCCTCGGTATTTGTGGACTATGCCCACACTCCAGACGCCGTGGCTACTGCGCTTAAAGCAATTAGCGAATCTGGTGCTGATCAACTTATAACGGTGATTGGATGCGGTGGTGACCGAGATGCCATGAAGCGACCAATTATGGGTCGTGTCGCCGCACAATTGTCGAACGTTGTCATTATTACTGATGACAACCCTCGATCAGAAGATCCTGCAAAAATCAGGCGCGAGATGATGGCAGGAATAGATTCTAAGTCAACTAAAGTTTTTGAAATCGATAATCGACGTGAAGCAATTGCGATGGCGCTGCGAATGGCCCAGCCAGGTGACGCCGTTGCCATACTTGGTAAAGGTCACGAAACCGGGCAAGAGATAAACGGCGAGATATTTCCATTTGATGATCGCTTGGTAGCAGCGCAGGAGTCCGAACTTGCTTGATTTAACGCTTGCCCAAGTTGCTCAAATTATTGATGGAACTCTAATTGGTAAACCAAATATTCGAATTACAGGAATCTCCACTGACTCTAGAACTACTAAACCTGGTGATTTATTCTGTGCGATCTTAGGTGAGCGTACCGATGGCCATGACCACTTAATTCAGGCTAAAGAAAATGGCGCAGTCGCCTTCCTAACTTCGCGAGAAGTGAATGGTGATCAAGTAATTGCTCCAGCTAGTTCTAATAATCTTGATTGCGTCATTGTCGCATTAGGAAAACTTGCAGCACACATCCGGAACCAAATGAGAAATGTCGAAGTAATCGGGGTAACTGGATCTTCGGGAAAAACTTCAACTAAAGATATGATCGGACAGGTGTTATCGCACGCCGGCCCAACGCATTCACCGATTGGTTCACCAAATAACGAACTTGGTTTGCCACTTACCATCCTGGATGCTCCACTAGGCATTCGCTATTTAGTGGCTGAGATGGGAATGCGAGGTTTGCATCATATTTCGTTACTTTGCAATATCGCCCGTCCGACAATTGGTGTTGTAACAAATGTTGGGCAGGCTCATATTGGTGAGGTTGGAAGTATTGAAGGAATAGCAATAGCAAAGTCAGAGTTAGTTCAATCTTTGACTGATTCGGATGTTGCAATTTTAAACGCGGATGATTCCCGCGTACTTGCTATGCGCAACTTAACTAAAGCAACCGTTTTTACTTACGGATTTTCCGATCAGGCCGACATCCAGGCGCAAAACTTGGAGTTAACCAGTAACGGCAGTTATAAATTTGATTTGGTTTATCGTGGCTATCGGACATCGGTGAGTGTTTCCATCCTGGGCGAACATAACGTGATGAATGCGCTGGCGGCAGCTGCTGTTGGTATCGCTGTAGGAATGGAACTTTCGCAAATTGTTGAAGCGCTTGCAAGTCTGACGCAAGTAAGTAAGTGGCGTATGGAAGTTCACAACTTGCCAGGGGACATAACGATAATTAATGACGCGTATAACGCAAATCCAGAATCTATGGCTGCTGCACTTGATACTTTGCGAAAGATTCCTGGCCGCGCAAGGACTTGGGCTGTTTTGGGAATGATGCATGAACTTGGGTCGCAAAGTGCTGACCTGCATCATGATGTCATTGCTTATGGCGCACGAATTGGAATTTCACATTTAGTAGTAGTCGGAGCAAACGGACACATCTACGGAGTCCCTGAACTCGCAGAACCATCGCAAAAAGCGGTGTGGTTACCCGATTTTCAAGCAGCAACAGACTACATTTGCAATGAAGTCAATTCTGGGGACGTCGTCTTGTTTAAAGCCTCACGGTCTGAACAATTTGAAGTGCTGGCATCAGATGTCCAAGCTTGCCTGCAAAAGAAGTGGAGCCAACAGTGAAGCTCGTAGTGCTTGCCGGCGGCCTCGCAACTTTGTTTTCGTTAATTGGAACTCCGTTACTGATCAATTTTTTGCGTCGTCGCGGTATTGCGCAAGCAATTCGAGAATCAACAATTGACGTTAACTATCCAGAGCACGGAAGTAAGCGTGGCACGCCTTCGATGGGTGGCGTTGCAATTGTTGGCTCGGTAGTTCTTGCTTACTTCTTGGCGCATTTAATTATGATGCGTCCACCAACAGTTTCTGGCTTGCTCGCCATTTATCTGATGTTCACGCTGAGCCTGGTTGGTGTTGCTGACGATTACTTAAAGATTTTCAAGCAACGAAGTACGGGAATTCGAGCTAGAACTAAGTTACTGGGCCAGGCGATTGCTGCGCTTTCATTTGGATACCTAGCGATGCAGTTTCCGGACGAGGCAAACAATATGCCGATCAGTAACGCAATCTCGTGGGTAAGAGACACGAATTGGATTTTGCCTTCGGCAGTATTAATTCTTTGGATTTGGTTTCTGGTAACTGGTATTTCAAATGGCGTAAATCTCACCGACGGACTTGATGGCCTTGCAACGGGCGCAGCGCTCGTTGCATTCATTGCTTACACCGTCATGTCCATCTGGCAGTATGGCCAAAGTTGTTTTTGGGGAGAAATCCCAAGGTGTTACACAGTTCGCGATCCCCTTGACTTGGCCGTGTTCGCTGCTGCGTGCGCGGGAGCTTGCTTTGGTTTCTTGTGGTGGAATTCCAGTCCAGCGCGAATCTTTATGGGAGACACCGGTTCCCTTGCTTTAGGCGGCGGCCTAGCTGCCCTAGGATTAATGACTCGAACAGAACTTTTACTTGTACTAATTGGTGGCTTGTTTGTTTTGATCACACTTTCAGTGATCACCCAAGTGGGAGTGTTTAAAGCAACTGGACGTCGGGTATTTCGGATGGCGCCGCTGCATCATCATTTTGAGTTGAAGGGCTGGCCCGAAGTTCAAATCGTTGTCCGCTTCTGGATTATTCAAGGACTTTGCGTAGGTGCTGGAATGGCATTGTTTTACGCCGAATGGGTGCGTCAGTAAAAATTATGGCTTCCCTTGATATCTCGCAATTAACAAGAACTAGTGACTGGACTAATGTTCGTGTTTGCGTGGTGGGACTTGGTATTGCTGGCTTTGCCGCAGCCGATGCATTAGTGAACTTAGGCGCCCAGGTAATAGTGATTGACGCCGCATCCAAAGAGCGTCAACAGGAGCGCGCAACGATATTGGAAATTCTCGGCGCTGATGTTCGCCTCGGCAATGACACGCAGTTGCCAACTGAGATTGATCTACTCGTTTTGTCACCAGGGGTATCGCCACTTGCACCTATCGTTAAGGCTGCGCAACTTGCCCAGTTGCCGATCTGGGGCGAACTTGAACTTGCTTGGCGCTTAAGAGATCCAAAGCATCCCGCTCCTTGGCTGGTAGTAACTGGTACAAATGGCAAAACCACCACGACATTAATGTTGGAATCAATTTTGTTAGCGGCCGGAAAGCGCACAGTCGCAGCCGGAAATATCGGCAGGTCCCTCGTTGAAGTTGTCATGGACCCAACGCCATGGGATGTGCTGGCAATCGAAGTTGGCGCTCCGCAACTTCCATTCGTGCACACTATGTCGCCGCAGGCTGCAGTTTGCTTAAACTTAGCCTCGGATCACATCGATTTGTTTGGCTCTTTCGAGGCTTATCGCGATGCGAAAGCCCGGATTTATGAACGGTGTCAGGTAGCTGCAATATTTAACGTTGCAGATGATGAAACGATTCGTATGGTTGAACAGGCCGAAGTTGTCGATGGTTGTCGGGCGATTGGGTTTACCGCAGGAATTCCAGACATATCAATGGTCGGAATTGTTGAGGAATTTCTTGTTGACCGCGCATTTCTCGATAATCGAAAAGATGCTGCATTTGAACTGGCAGAAATTGCGGATATAGCAACTCCAGCGAAGCACAATATTTTGAATGCTTTAGCAGCCAGCGCATTAGCTCGCGCGCACGGAATTGATGCTCGAGCAATTCGAGATGGCTTGCGAGCTTGGCAGCCAGCACCACACCGAATCTCTCAGGTCGCAATCATTAACGAGGTGGATTACGTAGATGATTCCAAGGCAACAAATACCCACGCCGCCGCAACATCATTAACTGCATATGAATCAGTGGTTTGGATTGCTGGTGGCATGGCTAAAGGTCAAGATTTTGATCAACTTGTTTTAGATACCGCTCATCGAATGCGCGCTGTTGTACTGCTTGGAGTTGACCAAGAACTAATCGCTGCAGCGCTTACGCGACACGCACCGAATGTCCCAATTCATCGCATAACGACAAAGGAAACTAATGTAATGGAGTTAGTTGTAGGCATGGCAGCAAGTTTGGCGCAAGCTGGCGACACTGTTCTTCTTGCTCCCGGGTGCGCTTCTTGGGACATGTTTACCGATTATGCGGCTCCC
>Ga0209443_1002396_pt1 | contig 11112 bp, 12 predicted proteins | sample LauGreBMM110DCMD_2_FD_187571 | JGI IMG/M metagenome (GOLD analysis project Ga0209443, IMG submission 187571) | Freshwater lake microbial communities from Lake Michigan, USA - Su13.BD.MM110.DCMD (SPAdes) (version 2) | ecosystem: Environmental > Aquatic > Freshwater > Lake | place: Lake Michigan... | reverse complement strand
TGCTAACGCCAAGCCTAGGGGCGCTTATTCCACCCGGCAAATCCAGCCGCTAGAGGCTGACCTGCTCCACCTTCAGGCTCGAATCAGCGTCAAAGGCCCCTCGTGTGGCAGGTCTGCCGGCGCTGACCATCAGGGCCCCCAGTGAGGCCACCATTGCCCCATTGTCGGTACACAGGGCCGGGCTCGGGATGCGAAGTTCTATCCCGGCCTTTTCACAGCGATCAGGTGCCACAGCTCTAAGACGTGAATTCGCCGCTACCCCACCGGCAATCACCAGTGAATTGATCCCGGTTGATTTACATGCCGCCAGTGCTTTGAGCAGCAGGACATCAACGATTGATTCTTGAAAAGAGGCTGCCACATCTGCTCGAATAAATGCCGGCGTATTTTCGACATATCTTGCCACTGCAGTTTTAAGTCCTGAGAAAGAAAATTCATAAGGGCGAGTCTGCCAATCTTGGGAAGTTGTGAGCCCTCTTGGAAAATCAATTGCAGTTGGTGATCCGCCCACCGCTTCACGATCGATCGCAGGCCCGCCCGGAAAACCTAACGCCAATAACCTCGCAATTTTATCGAACGCCTCACCTGCCGCGTCATCCATCGTTGCACCGAGTTTGGTTATTGAACCCGTGATGTCATCGACTTGCAAAAGTGAAGAGTGTCCGCCGCTGACCAGCAGCGCGATAGTTGGATCAGTTGGCTTTTCATGGGTTAAGTAATCAACAGCGACATGTGCAGCCAAATGATTAACGCCATAGAGTGGGCGGCCAAGACCTTGCGCTAGCCCACTCGCCGATGCCACACCCACAAGGAGTGCTCCCACAAGTCCAGGGCCAGCTGTGACAGCAATGGCATCGATATCTTTAAGTGAAATCTTCGCCTCTGTTACTGCGCGTTTAATGCTAGGCAGCATCGCTTCCAGGTGTGCCCGGGATGCGATTTCAGGAACTACTCCCCCGAAACGGGCATGTTCTTCCACACTCGATGCAATGACATTGGCAAGTAAGGTGCGACCGCGCACAATTCCGATTGCGGTTTCATCACACGAAGTTTCAATGCCAAGAACTATCGGCTGCATCATGTGAACTCCTTACGCATGACAAGAGCGTCACTGCCAGGACCGTAATAATTCATGCGTACCGAAATCTGCAGATATCCCAAGGCCTGATAGAGCGAGATGGCAGCGGCATTGGTATGTTCAACTTCCAGCATCATGGCACTCGCGCCACGTTCTTCTGACCATTGTTCAATCTGACGCATAAATTCGCGGGCTATTGCCTGCCTGCGAAATTCAGGAAGTACAGCCACGGTGAGAATATCTGCCTCCACACCTGGTGCTGGCAGAAATACACCGCAATAACCCACGATGCGGTTATCACTTTCGGCCACCGACATAAAGCGTGTGTGCGGAATGCCAGCAAACTCTTCTTTAAATTGGGCAGAGTTCCACGGTGAATAGGGAAATAACTCTTTCTCATATCCAACAAGTACCGGAATATCTAGTGCGATGGGCTGGCGATAGGTAATCATGGCCGCTCCGCAGTGGGCACAGCGTCAGGGCGACGTAAATACATGGGCTCAGTTACGTTCTGACTTTGCGCTAACGCAACCAGCTTCTGCATATCGGGATAGAGATCAATGATGAAATTAGGAACCTCAGCCGGCTTACTCACTGCTGGGCCAGCAATGCGAAGACCATCTTTGTAGCTAGCCCAGTAGATCTCTTTCCGGCGGGCATCGATGGCAACGGTGTACTGATCTTTATCAATAGCAATCGCATCAAGTGAACAGATGCCGATCATGGGAATCTGGCGAGAGAGTGAAAAGGTCTGGGCAAAGGCGATACCTACTCGAAGTCCGGTAAATGGCCCCGGCCCCATTCCCACAACTACTTGGTGGGGAGGCTTGGCAACTTTGAGTGCTTCGGCAACTAGCTCTGAAAGTGCGCGTCCATGATCAGTTGCTCCCTCATGTGATTTCTCAAAGAGAACTACGCCATCTTCAATAATTCCAACTATGGTCTTTGAGGTAGATGTATCGATAGCAAGTGAGATTGTCATAGCTCAACACCCTGCCATCGCGCGCCAACTTTATTAATTGTCACTTCTCGCACTTCCTGCGTGCGATCAATGGTGATCTCTAGCCGCTCATCACTTAAACGTGCAGATTCAGCCCCGCCCCATTCAATGACAGTCACGGCATTCTCGCGGGCAGTATCGATATCTAAATCATCTAAATACGCAGCTGCATTGCCACCTTCGAGAAGACGGTAGGCATCGACGTGAATAAGTGAGAGCGCAGCTGCGTGAATTCGTGAAATGACAAAGGTGGGCGATGTGACATCGGTGATTCCCAGCGCCTGACCGATGCCCTGCACCAGCACGGTTTTACCAGCGCCCAATGGGCCGTTGAGCAGTATGAGATCTCCGGCGCGGCACTGTGCACCTATGCGAATACCCAGTGCGTGCATATCGGGCGCTGATTGAATTCTCACTCGTGAAGGATAGTTGATAGATAAAAGCAAGAAGGGCCCCGGTCTCCCGGAGCCCTTCTTCGTAACTAGCTAAGCTAATTAATAGCCGAAGTTGTACTTCAGATCGGCTGGGCGATAATCAAGATCACCATTTAGGTAAGGAACCTTCTCTGCGATGTATTGAACATACGCACTTGTTGGAACCTTTCCTGACTTAGCAGAGACTGCGAGCATATCTACCCACGCCTTCAACTGCTTCTTTGTAAAGGATTCATGGTCTACCCCAGATGCTGCAACTGGCCCCGTTAAATCTGGAAGACCGGCAGCGGTGAACTTTGTGTAGGTCTCTGGAGTCAAAGTCCATAGAGCGAGAGTGTTCCAGATTGGCTTCTTGCCAGTCCTTGTCTTCTCCCACGATGAAAGAGCCTTCTCGTAGACTTCGCGCTTGCGATCTACATAGCGATTAGTTTGACCTGGAAAGACAAGGCGATCTGCTTCATTATGAAGCAGAATCGTTGGATGTTTTGAGGTAAACGAAGACTTATCAAGTGCCTTGAACTTGGCAATTGCAGCGGCATCACCTGTAACACGAGGAGCCATTGCTAGCACTCCTAGCATTGCGTTAATTCCGTCATCACCTGATAGGCCAAGGTTGTAACGACCAGCATCGCCTTCATCGAGCAGCGATGCCCAGTTTGTCTTGGTGTTGTCATAGAACCCTGCTCCAGTAATTTCAGAGAGCGACTGACCAGCAAGCACGCCACTTCCAATAGCTGAACCTATGTTTTCTAGGATTGCCACTGTTGCATTGATACTGTGTTCAACAATCACTGCATTTGTCGAGATTCCATCCATGTGGGCACTCTTCGTTGGAACTCCCGTAAGGAGGCCGGTAAGAAGAAGTGATGAACGTTGTGGAATCCCAGAACCCTTCAGGGCTGCGGGATATTCAAGTCCTGGAGCACCAAGGTTCGTACTCCAAGCACCGAGAAGAGCAACTACCTTCTGCAATTCACCGAGAGATGCCATGTGACCAGGTACTCCCTTAAGACCAAATGCTGTGCAACCTTTAATGGTTGGATCAGCAAAGACGCTCAGGATGTAGAAGATGTCGCAAGCAGATTGAATTGCGTCGGCAATTGAAGGAGTTACACCAGCCATGATTCCGACTGAATCCGCATACGTTGGATACTTCTCAACGAATGGAGTAATGGTGGATCCGGCTTGTGATGCACCGTACAGAACTTTCTTCTCAATCTTTGGATACTTAGCGCTCGCTATATCAATGACCTCTTTAATCATTTCAATTCGGTAGGCGCTGTTCCAGCCTCGAAGGCCCTTAACTGTTCCATCGTAGGCGGCTAGTCCGTAACCTGCCAGGAGCATCTGCTTTGAGATATCAAAATTGCCGTTGACACTCGATGGTGCAATTTGCTCTACACCCGTAGGAACTGGGGATGCGCCCGGATAAGTCCAACGGATTCCATGCTCCCAGAAGAACATAGTTCCCTTGAAGTTAAATGGCATTTTGAATTGATAACCAGCACCATTGGCAAGCGTGCCGGTACAGGTTTCAAATCCGGCAGCGATTGCAACAGGACCGGTTGTACAGGTTGGCTCTGCCGCGTTTGCTGCAGGAACAGATACAAGAACACCTGTTGCTACAAGTGCTGCCGCACCCAAAGCTGCGATTGATTTACGGATTGATAGTTTCATCTGATTAACCAACCTTTGGTAGGGCATCGGCTGCAATTGCAGGACGTGTGTATTTGAGTTCGGTTACAGGACCTTTAGCTGAATCAGTTGTCCACAATTTACGTGTGCCATCGATTGGCTTAAGAACTGTCGCTGCATCATATTTTCCGATCCAGAAGCCGGTATATGCCTCATGGGTCTTGGCAGAGTATCCAAGTGGAGCAAGGGCTGCACTCGATAACTTAGCTGGATTATTTTCGATGTATTTGATGATTCCTGGACGTGTGAGGTCCTTGCCTGCACCCATGAGGGCCGCGGTCATGGTGTAACCAATATTCATACCCTGCAGAACATTGTTATCCCAAGTCTTACTTGGACCCTTGTTGAATTCATCATTGATCTTCTTAAATGCCGTAACAAATTCGTCATCTGCTTCACCTGGTGATGGGGCATGTGATGCTGAAATCGTTCCAGCTAAGAGCGCAGCAGATGTTGCGAAAGGAATTCCCTTTGTGAAGAGAATTGTCTGGAAGGTTGTGGCATCTGAGCCCACAGAGATAACTATGTACTGTGGCTTGTAGCCGATCTTGTTTGCTGAACCCACAGCAGTTGCAAATGCTGAGGCAACAGCGCCGATTACAACAACTTCAACGTTATTGTCTTTGAGTTGCTGCATCTGAGCATCGAGTCCACCAGCTTGAGTACCAGCGATAAATGTTGCGGCATTCTTCTTCGCTGTGAAAGTAACTCCAGCAGTTGCTAGACCTTCCACAGTGTTACGACCGAAGTCATCGGTCTGATAGAGAATTCCGACATTCTTAGTGGCCAGATTCTCCTTGATGTACTTTCCAAGGATCTTCGCCTCTACAACGTAGGTTCCCAAAGAACCGAAGGTTGTTGGATACTTCTTAGGATCTGTGTAGAAACCGCTATATCCACTAAGTACGAAAAGGTCAGGGATTCCACGACGGTTAATATCTTTGATAACAGAGATGTGTGTCTGGGTTCCAATAGAGCCAACCATCGCAAAGACTTTATCTTTATTGATGAGTGCCGACGCAGTTGAAACTGTGAGGCCAGCCCTGTATGTGTCATCTTTGGCAACCAAAGTAATCTTGCGGCCATAGACGCCGCCCTTTGAATTTACATAATCAAAGTAGGCGCGCATGGCGTCATCTACCTTGTTATATCCCGGGCTCGCTGCGCCTGTCTGTGGCAGCTGCATTCCTAAAACAATTTCAGTGTCGCTTACACCTGGTGTGCTCGCACCCTGAGCCGGCATCGCTGAGAGCGCGAGGGCTCCAACGAGGGCGGCAGAGATAACTGCGGCGAATTTACGAGGTGATCGGGACAGAGATGCACGATTTTTCACTGCATTCACTCTTTCTCTTTGCCTTATGTGCAATGGGCCACATTTGTAGCCCTAGTGCCGCCAGCCCCGAGGTGGGCTAGAACGGGGCCACGCTAACAGATACTGAACCGTAAGTGAACGGAAAGTGTCCTCACGGGCGAGTCCCTGACTACGGGAATCCCTATAATTTTTATTTATAACAAAAATTTATAAATCTTACTTATGCTTATGTAGGCGTGCTCCCGCTACCCCCGCAGGGTTTATCACCACTGTCAGAATCAGTAAGAGACTTGAAATCAGCGCCGGTAAGAAGTTGGAGACCTGCTCACTTAATTCGAAGTTTCCAAGAATTAGCTCAATCCAATCAGGTAAGAAAACAACAATGACAGTTCCGATAAAGGCGCCAGTTATGCTGCGAATTCCACCGAGCACGGCAGCTGTCAATAACAGCAGTGAGAGTGAAACTGGATAGACGCTCGGGCCTACTAAGCCACGGAGCCCATAGAGGGCGCCAGATAACCCGGCAAAGGTTGAAGAGATAATAAAAACATAAATCTTCTGACGAGAGAAGTTCACTCCGGCCAGCGATGCCGCACTTTCATGATCGCGAATGGATCGCCACATCCGCCCGGTGCGCGATAAGAGAAGATTGGAAGCAAAAAAGAGTGCTACCCCTGCAAATGGGAGCGCCACATAGAGTTGCCACTGTTCGTAGGTGGGTTCACCAAAGACAGTGGTGAACCACTGTGGTGGGTAACCCACATCTACTTGCAGTCCTTCATCGCCTTTAAAGACTGACATAAATCTATTTGCAATTGTTGGAATTGCTAGTGCAATCACCAACGTTGTTCCAGCTAGGTAGGGGCCACGTAATCGAGCCGCAGCAACACCGAGCAGAAGGCCAGCTATGGCCGAGGAGATAATCGATAGCGGAACTGCTACCCAGAGCGAAAGTGTGTAGTTAGTAATCAGCAGCGCAGTGGAGTAGCCGCCCACCGCCATCAACGCACCCTGACCTAAAGATAATTGCCCCGAAATTCCAGTGAGCAGCGTGATTGATAGAACGCCAATAAACAAGATGAGAACTACCGCTAGTTGCGCTTGGTTATAGGCATCAAATTGTGCAGCAACGAGCAGAATGAGTGCAGCGAAAACGAAGGTACGAATAAGGCTGGTGCGCGCAATTGATTTCACTTTGAGATTAGACACGGCGCGCATCCTTTGATCCGAGTATGCCGCGAGGCCTAATGATCAGAACTGCAAGCAGTACCGCCAAGATTGCCAAGAAGACATCTTCTGGTGTGTCATAGAAGGTCACAAAAGAGATGACCATTCCGAGAATGAAGCCTCCAAGTACCGCCCCCACCGGACTATCGAGTCCGCCAACAACGGCTGCGGTGAAGCCCACGATAAGAACGAGATCAAGTGTGTTCGGCGATAAATTTGATGTGGGAGTAATAAGAAGTCCAGCAAGTGAAGATGCCGCACCTGATATAGCCCAACTGATTGTGCGAGTGCGATTAGTGCGAATTCCGCTAAGTTTTGCTACCTCTTGATTAAGCGCTGTTGCGCGCATGGCAAGACCAATACCAGTCTTAGTAAAGAAGAGGGTTGTGAGAATTAATGTAACAGTCACAATTGAAACTACAAATAAATCAAAAGATGTAAAGGGAAGAACAGTGCCAGCCAAGGTAAAGCCTTCCTCCTTTGCAGGTGCCGGAAATCCTCGCTCTTCTGCCGCCCAGATAATTCCGGCAAGTGCTTGCAGGGCCCCAAGAATTCCAAGAGATGCAATCACAGGAACTGCTGCGCGCATCGATTCACTGCTCAGAAGCTCACTCTGCTTCTTATTTGATAGCGGTCGCATGATGAAGATATCAAGGAGTGCTCCAAGTACCGCTCCTGAAAGCAGGGCAGCAAAGAATGCAATCCAATATGAATAACCGTTGGTAATCAGCGTTGAAGCGATGTAAGTACTAAACATGGCCTGACCCATTTGGGCAAAGTTCACAATTCCAGCACCGCGCCAGACGATTACAAGCCCGAGCGCAACGAGTGCGAAGATGGCGCCACGAGACGTTCCTAAAGATAGGGCTGCTAAGAAAGTATTCATCAATACCCCAAATATGCAGCACGTAGTTTTGCATCGGCTTTGAGCTCTGATGCCGGGCGATCTGCCACAACTTTTCCAAGTGCGAGAAGTACACCGTGGTCTGCAACACCGAGTGCGGTATTGGCGTTTTGCTCAACGAGCAGAACTGAAAGCCCGGTGCTGCGGCACAGAATGTTTACGGAATCAATAATTTGCTCAACAACAAGAGGTGCTAATCCCAGCGACGGTTCATCAAGAAGCAGCAGTTGTGGACGTGATACCAAAGCTCGGCTGATAGCCAACATTTGACGTTCTCCGCCAGAAAGCGTGCCTGCTAATTGTTTACGGCGCTCTTTAAGTCGCGGAAAGAGTGCATACATCTCATCTATCGCAGGTGTGATATCTGACTTAAATTTTCTACGGCGAAACAGGGATCCCATAGAGATATTTTCTTCCACGCTCAGCTCTGAGATAACTGCATGTCCCTCAGGAACATGTGCGATTCCCAGACGAACAATATCTTCCGCGCGCTTTCCTATGATTGATTGCCCTTTCCATGTGATGGAACCGGAACTGGGATGTTCAAGACCTGAAATCGTGCGCAGTAGCGTGCTCTTTCCCGCACCGTTGGCGCCAATCACGGTTGTGATCTTTGATTCCTGCGCCTGCATTGAAATGCCATCAATGGCAACAACTGAACCGAAACGAGTGACGAGATTTTCAATCTTAAGCATGCTCGCCTCCCAACTTCTCACTGCCGGTTTGCTGTGAGGTGCCCAGGTAGGCAGCGAGCACAGCTGGGTCGCGCTTTACTGTGTCAAAGCTTCCGCTCGAGATAACTTTTCCAAAGTTTAAAACATAGACCTGGTCTGAAATTGATCCAATAAAGTCCACATGATGTTCAACAATCACAATTGCACAGCGTTGCTTTAATTGTTTAAGAAGTGCTGCAAATTTATCGATGTCATCCTGACCTAGCCCAGCAGCAGGTTCATCCAGGAGTAGGAGCTTCGGTTCGGAAACTAGCGCCCGAGCGATGGATACTCGCTTGCTCTCTGGATATGTAAGCTCGCCAGGCATCTTCTCGGCTAAATCCAGTGCCCCAGCCCAAGCAAGTGCATCACTTGCACGCCGGCGCAGCTTTGCTTCTGCTCGCCCTGAGAGTCCTAATAAATCTCTAAAAAAGTTGGTGCCACTGCTGTGATTGGCGCCCATCATTACATTTTCAATAATGCTAAGTCCGCTAAAGAGCCCCACGCCTTGCAGTGTGCGACTTATACCTAGTCCGGCCAAATCATGACTTGCTGGCCATTTCATATCTTTGCCATGAATTGAAATTTCTCCGGAAGCAGGCGTGACAAGTCCTGATATCGCATTAAAGATTGTTGTCTTACCTGCGCCATTAGGGCCAATAAGTCCCACAATTGTGTTGGGTGCGATCTCAAGAAATACATCATCGAGTGCGGTAAGACCGCCAAATCTCACAGTGAGATTGGAAATTGATAGAGCTGGTCCAGCACTCATAGCAACCTCTCTTTCTTCACCATCGAGCAATTAAATATGAGATCAGTAGACATGGGGCGCGTAGATTCTAGGCACACGCGGTCCCAATCGTGTGACTATTTCGTAGTTAATTGACTGGGATGCCAATCCCCAATCATCGGCTGAGTATTCACCGTGTGAACCGTTACCGAAAACTGTTACCCAGTCCCCGGAGCGGGCTTTGGAATCGGCCCCTAAATCAACCACAAATTGATCCATGGATACTCGCCCAATAATGGGTGCGCACTTTCCATTTACCCATACCCCCGCAGTGCGTGCGATACGTGGAATTCCATCGGCGTAACCCATCGCAACTACACCTAACTTAGTGTCGACGGTCGTGCTCTGCGTGGCCCCATAACCAACAGGTGAACCGGCTGGAACATCTTTAACCAAATACAGAGCAGCACGTAGTTGCATGGCAGGGCGTAGGCCCAGGGATGTGGAGTTACCCAGTGTCTGCACATCGGGAGAAAGTCCATAGAGTGAAATACCCGTGCGCACCATGTCAAAGGCAGCAGCACCATTTTTTAGAGTGGCAGCTGAATTCGATAAATGCCGAATGACCTGGCTGTGACCTAAAGAGTGCAGGTAATCAACTGCGGTGTTAAATCGCAGCAGTTGATCGCTATTTTGTTTCTCATCTGGCTCATCTGCGCGGGCGAAATGCGAGAAGATTCCAACAACTTCCACGGCCTTTAGATGTTCTGCAGTTAGTTGATTCCACTCATTTAGAAAACCTCCACGGCTCATTCCAGTATCGACTTCCAGGTGGATGCGAGCCGGTTTTGACTTAGCTGCTGCTTGAATTTCTTGCAGCGCAGCTATTGATGCCACAGCAATTTCAATATCTAAATCAATAGCTTGCGCGAAATCTGAACCGGGCTGCAACAGCCATGCGAGTATGGGCGCAGTGATTCCTGCCTCGCGTAATGTCACGGCTTCTTCCAGGAGTGCAACGCCAAGGTATGTGGCACCGGCTGAAAGCGCTGCTTTAGCAACTGGAATCAGTCCATGACCGTAAGCATCGGCTTTCACAACTGCCAGAAGATTTGTTCCTGAACGCTCTTTAAGAAACTGCACATTGTGCTTAATGGCGCTGAGATCAACTAGCGCTTCTGCCCTCATCGCTCAATCACCACCATCGCCGATGCCATGCCAGCATCGTGTGAAAGTGAAAGATGCACGGTTGCGCCGTCAATAAGTTCTGCAATCTCTCCTCGGAAGAGAAAATCTGGTTTGCCATTCTCATGGTTAATAACTTCGGCATCGTGCCACTGCAATCCGTGTGTTGGACTCAACGCTTTATAGAGCGCCTCTTTGGCGGCGAAACGGGCGGCAAGAGAAGCTACCGGTTTGGTTCGCTCGGATTCGGTAAATAGTTTTTCCGCCAAATGCGGGGTGCGCTCGAGGGATTCTTTAAACCGGGCAATGTCTACGACATCGATGCCAATCCCATCAATCATGACGTTGAGTCTATTAGTGGTTAGTGAAGTTGGCTATCAGATGGAAAGAATCGGTCGATAGCAATAATGAGAACCAATAAGGCGGCGCCCAATAGCAATCCGCCGAATAAGTCTGAGAACCAGTGGGTGTTACGAATGAGCGAGACGACACAGACCGTCAGTGCAAGTGTGCCAACGCCGGCGCTAGCGAGCCTTCCTTTATATCTGTTGACATGGGCATATCGGTAAATCAAATATGCAACCATGCCCCAGATAAGAATGGCATTTGATGCATGACCGCTGGGATATGACATTCCACCAGCGTGCAAGATATCGAAACCTTCCTTTGGTTTTGTGCGACCTAGTCCATATTTAAATGCGCCAACTACAGCGTTGAGAGCCAGAAATGAGAGCACTCCTAAATTAATTGGCCGCCACGTCTTAAATCGTCTGGATATATAGAGGGCAACAATCAGGAGCGAAATTCCGGAAACACCACGAAGCCCAAGATCAT
>Ga0209443_1002395_pt1 | contig 11116 bp, 12 predicted proteins | sample LauGreBMM110DCMD_2_FD_187571 | JGI IMG/M metagenome (GOLD analysis project Ga0209443, IMG submission 187571) | Freshwater lake microbial communities from Lake Michigan, USA - Su13.BD.MM110.DCMD (SPAdes) (version 2) | ecosystem: Environmental > Aquatic > Freshwater > Lake | place: Lake Michigan... | reverse complement strand
GTTAGTTCATTTGTTAGTTCATTTGTTAGTTCATTTGTTAGTTCATTTGTTAGTTCATTTGTTAGTTCATTTGTTAGTTCATTTGTTAGTTCATTTGTTAGTTCATTTGGTTCTAAAGAGTGTACAACAGGAATAAGTTCTTCATCTAACATTATTTTATATATGTTTATTATTTTAAAATTTAAAACAAACTAAAAAAAATATTTACTTAATTTATAATACAATAAATGACTTACATTAAATTATTTTAAACTTGTATAAGTATTACTACTATTTAAACTAACTACTAGTTCAACGTAATAATATTTATTAAGACCAAAAATAAGACTTATACATACTTCCATTAATTTTTTATAATTTAAACATTCTACAACAAATCCCTCAAGAGCTCCTTCATATTCTCCATGTATATCAACTACAGCATTGTAATAAAACTCATTAATTAATTCATTAATTTCTGAAACATTAAATGTATAATATTTTAATACATTTTGAAACTCAATTATTTGTTCTTCCGAACTATAGGGATAGAAATTCCAAGTCAATGTCTTCTCTATATCATCTTGCAAGAAATTATTATTTTTATACAATCCTTTATCTATTATAGAGATTAAATATTGCGAGGTTAGTTCCATCATTTTATCGCCTAATTCAGAGTTTAAGTATTGAGACATTATAGTTATTGAATTTTAAATAAGTATTTTAAAATTCAATTTTTTAATAAATAAGTTATTTTTTAAAAATTGTATACAGGTTAAATTAATTCTGAACTTAGCATTATTTCTGGCGTTAAACTTAATTCTGATGTTAAATTTGTGTCTTTTTTAGAATAAAAATGTTTATTCATGTATTTTTGAATATTAAAATAAGTGAGTTCATTTACTTCTTCACATTCAATTCCTAACAAATTTTTTAATTTTTCGTCTGGAACAATTTTATTTTTTGTAGTTTCTCCTAATTCAATCAAATTATTTGATTTAATGTAACTTACTAATGCCTTTGTTACCTCTGTTCTAGCAATTTCTGAACCTTCTGGTTGATTCATAAATTCACACAACTCTTTTGTTACTTTTGTTGGTTTTGCAAATCCAGATGGTGCTCTTTTAGTCTTTGTCTTTTCCTTTTTTTTATTTTTTTTAATATTATTTAACTCTTTTATTACATCTTTTTCTACATTTTTTACAACCTTTTGAAGTGTGCTTATTTCCATTTTAAATAAAGTTAAACTATCATTGATTGTATTAAATTTTTCCATTATAAAATTGTATTGTGTTTCAATATTGTTACTCATCTATACTACAATTATGTAGTATATGTTTAAGTTGTTTTTATAGTATTTATAGTATTTATACATAATTAAGTATTTTATGTAACGCAATTTATTTTTAGTTAATTGTATTTTAAGTAAGTTTTTAAAAAATTGATTTATAATTGTATTTTATAATTAAATATAACTATAACTATAATCAATACAATAAATGTATAAATCACAATTTTGGGCGCTTCGTCAAAATCCATGTGCTAATACCAATCAAGAACAAATGCGTAATTTTATTATTACACAACAATTTGTTACTTGTCCTTTTGGGCATATATCTAATGCACGAAATAATGTTTTAAATTGTAGGTATAATGAATCAGACCCCGAATGGAAATCTAACTCTCAAGACCGTAAATTTATTGAAAATATGAAAATAGGCGATAAATGTATAATACCATTCAAAGGAATAAATGAATGTCTTATCGTGGAAATAATATCAGACCCAATGGTTCAATGGACTGGTTTATTTACAATTCAACAAGATGGAGAAGAAATACAACTAGCAAATGAGGGTGAAATCCCATTTCAACCTGTTGGAAGACAAATTAGAATTCTTAACAATAACAAAATATTTACAGATAAAAGAGTTTTGCCAAGAGCATCTTTAGCTCATACAAATGAAATACATTTTAGATAAGAAATACATTTATAAAATTAAATAAATAATTAAGATAATAAAGTGAAGACCATTTGGTCTAATATCTTTTTTTATTTTTGCTTATTTGTCACTTAATTCTAACATTTATTTATTTATTATCTAAAATGTATTTTTATTGTATACTAATATATTATGTTAAGTATTTTTTTAAAAATTAAATTAATGTTAAAGGTGCTTACAATAATTTATATTTTAATATTTTAAATAATTAAGTATTTTAATATATTTAGTTAAAAGTAATTTAAAGACAATTGTTTAATGTATAATAGTATAGTAGTATACTCATTGCTCTGGTAGCTCAGTTGGTAGAGCGTTCGGCTGTTAACCGAAAGGTCGAGGGATCGAAACCCTCCTGGAGCGCCAAATTTGCTCGTATATTTCAGTTGGTTAGAATGCGATCCTTATAAGTTCGTGACCCCAGTTCAAGTCTGGGTATGAGCACATAAAATGACATATTGTCGTATGTTATTTTATACATTATTTACATTTCAAATACTAATTATAACCTTATTTATTTTTCCCTAATATGTTGTAAAAAAAATTGTAATCCTTTGAACGTTTTTGCAAACCATAACGGAAACACTCTCTCAGGATTATTTTTCATATCCTCTTTTAATTTTCCATATGTTGTTCTTTTTTCATATTTTTCCTCTACTAAATCAAATATATTTATAACAACCATTTCTTTTAATAATTTTCTTGCTTTAGTCTTTGATGGTTGTGGTTCTTCTTTAAATATAATTAATAACTCATTTAATCCTTTTAAATTTAACAACATGAGTGATAGTTTTGTCGCAATTAATACTAATTCATTTAATATTTTTTCTATTAATTCATCTTCGTCTAACATTTGTTTAATATTTTTATTTTTTCTAGTTATATCTTTATTCATTATTTTTTTAAAATTTTTTGTTGTAAATTTAATATTTTTTAACTCAAATTTTTTTTTTAATTCATTTATAAGACCTTCATATATGGTTGACATTATTATAATATATTGAATTGTCTTTATATTATAATATATTGAATTGTCTTTATATTATAATATCTGCTTAGTAAATAAAAAAATGAAAATGTGTTAATTGTCTAATTAAAATAACCTAAACGATAATTATCAATAAATTCTTTAAACAACCCTCCCTTTTGTACCTTAATACAGATTTCAGCTATTTTTTTTATTTTTCTTTGAATTTTTTCATTCTCGTAATTTTCACTATTTAATTGAGATTCAGATAAATATTGATTTTGTTTTTCACTTACTAATTCGAATACATCATGAGTTAATATTTGTCTTATTATATCAACCGTAAGGGTTTCTTCTTTATAAGAGTGTTTCCACTCAGGAACAACTTGATTACAACTGTCTAATCTAGGGTTATATTTATAATTTTTTAAACAAATATCTTTATAAATACAAGATAGGTTATATTCTTGGAGAGAATACAGATTATCTTCTATAGCAGACATAAATTCTTGAATATTTTCCATTTCTATATATATATATTAAGGTATGTCTTTAATATGTTTAAAAATATAATTAAAAAAGTTATTTATTTTAACACTCATTTCATAATATAAAATAAAATATAATTCTATTTTATGACACATAATACAAAAAAAATAAATAAAAAATTTAACAATAAAACAAAAAAACAATTTTTATTCAATCCAAAAAATCCTAAAAAATCATTTGATGTATACATTGATAAAAATCCAAAAGATACAATACATATAAAATATACAACATTAAAAGATGTTGAAAATACCATTGATAAATTAGAAAAATTATACAAAAATAAAAAATATACACATCAACGTATTTGGCAAGTAGGAATGATTATGAAAGTTCGTTTAGAAGTATTAAAAAGTAAAAAACAACAACAATATGCTTTGGCGAATAAATATTTTAAATTTTTAGGAAAAAGAACAAAATTAAGTGAAAAAGATAGATATAATGTTTCATTCAAATAGAATAAATGAAAAAAGTTATTTATTTTAAAATTACATTGCTAGTTACATATTCTATTTGTTCCATAATAAATTTTTTATTTGTTTTTGCAAACAAGTACGCTATCATAAATATAAGATCATTTTTATTATCTAACCATTTATATTGTCTTTTTTTGCTCCATCTAATGGCGGTACAATAATCATTATAATATTTTTTTACTTCATTTTTATCTTCTTCGTTAAAATAATTATTTTCTATTTGGTTAAATATCATTACTTTATTATATTTAGGAGATGCATCATGAAACAAAGTATTTATTATATATAAATCATACTTTAAATTAAATTTATGTATCTCATAATATTCTTTTGCATTTTCTATTATACCTGCCTCATGCAATTCTCCAATATATTGTGAAATTACAAATTCCATTTTTTCTTGTAACTTTTCTGAAAATTGATTTGTCATTTATTTTATTGTTATTTATAAATGAATGACAATATTAATATTTAAAATCAATTTTTTCAAAAATCGCTTCAATATTATTTTATAAGTATTTTATTATATATTTATAAAACTACAAATTATTTATTTTAACTATACCCTAGGATGACTTTGTCTTGGAGGACGACCTGCTCCACGCCCAGGCGCTTGTTCAACTTTTCTTGGTTTAGCAACATAATTCCATCTACCTTGATCGTCGTGATCTCTTTCTCTTGAATATTCTTGACTTCTACTATCATTTCTTGAAAATTCTTGTCTTCTATCTTTTGGAGGGGCAACCGATCTTGGCATCTTAACTTGTTCAAACGATTCCTCTTGTTCTGGATATTGCTCTTGTTCTGAACTTGAGTAACGATATTGAGAGCGAGCAACACGAGATTCGTGTCTTGTTTCACACATTAACTTACCTCCCTTAATTCCATATACCTCTCCAGCTTGAAATTCATGATCACTATTCTTAGTGGTAGACAAATTAAAATCAACATATTCTCCTTGAACTAAATACTTGTATTGTTCAGAATCTACTTTAATTGAACTATGATGAACAAATACATCACTTCCTGACTTGTCTCCATCGGTTACAGTAATAAAACCATAACCTGACTTATTATTAAACCACTTTACACGACCAGTTAATGTCTCTGAAGAGGTTGAAACGTTGGGAGTTGAAACAGCACTAGTTGACATTTCTTTATAATTATATTGTTATAATTCTCTTTATATTCTTTTATAATTAAAAACTTATTGTACCAATTCAATTCCATTCAAATTTATCATTATTTTCAAATAAATTGGTTTTAAACGTTTCAATTATTAAATTAATAATATAATTGTAATCCGGAGTTTCAACAAATTTCATTTTTCTTACATAATTTAATAAAATTTTAATAAAAGTCGGTACTTCTTCCGATAATATTATTTGTTCTTTTAACTTATAAATATCATTTAAATCAGATTTATCAAACCATACTAATTTTCCTAATAACATTGATAACATTATATAAATACAAGATTCCAAATCATCTCTACGACTTGGTTCTATATGATTATGAATATTTAAACTAACAAAATTTGGAGAACCTAATATTTTTGTTATATTTTTTTCTTGTATATGATTTCCATTATATATGTATCTTTTTGAAAATCCAAAATCAACCAAATATAATTTGGTAGTATCTTTTTCTAATCCAAATAAAAAATTACTTGGTTTTATATCTCTATGCAACAATTGGTTTTCATGTAAAACTTTAATTCTATTAATTATTTGAATGCCTATTAATAATGTTGTTTTTAAAGATAATTTATTAAAATATAAAATTGTATTTGACAGCGATTTACCTAACAAATCTATAACAAGATAATTTACTTTATCAGTTGTTCCAAACATTTTAAGTTGTGGAAATCCATTTATTTTACCTAAGTATTGATAAATTTTAGCTTCGTTTTTTAAACTTTTAAGGTTATCTATTTTTATTTCAAATTTAATTGCAACATTTTCCTTAGTTCTAATATTTTCTGCTTTAAATACACTACCAAATGATCCTTCACTTATTTTTTCAATTAAATTATATTTGTTAGATATCATTTATTTATATCTAATAAACTTTTTATATATTACAAACTATTTTATATCAATCTATTTATCAAAATAATATTAATATATATATTAAAATTGAAATTCTTTTCATAAGTTTTTCAATTTTATACAATAAATGGAAACTAAAATCATTGAAAAATCTTTGGGTGTGTCTAAAAAAGTTAAAAAGGGTGTAGTAATTGAAATTAATTTAGTTGAAGATGTTGAAACTTTTGCGAGTATTAAATTTTCTGATAAAATTTGGAATAATATTAAAGAATATATGTTTATAACAGAATATATGTGCGATAACGTTAATATTAATATAATATCTCCTAAACAAATTATAACTGAAGATTTAGGTAAAATGTTTGAAATGGCAATATGTTTATCATATGAAGTTGAATATGATGGAAAATATAAATATAGTATAGAAGAAGCAAATATTATTAAAGAAAGAATATATAAATTAAAAGACGTGTTTCCATATAAAATTAAACATATTGCTAAAAATGGAAATAAATATGATTTTGTTAGTCTAGAAAATGAAGATATACATTTAAGTGCTAAAACAACAAAAAGGGATGGAAAAGTATGTCCTCAAGTTATAGGACAACCATCAAAAAAAAAGTTTTGCGAATTCTTTGGAATAGATTTGCAATATAATTTAGAACAAATTAAAGAATACATTCAACATAACGTAAACTCATTATTAAATATTTACGCTTTAAATACGTTTGATTGTCCTGTTGTGTATTATAATAAACATAAAAATTTATTATTATTTATCAAATTAAAAGAAAATATTAATTGGACAAATTGTGATATTACGTTTAGTCATGTTATTAAAAATAAAAAATGGAATGAAAGTTCATGTATTATAATTAACAATAATACAATTGGAGAATTTCAAATACATAATCATCGAGATTGTATTAAATTTCGTTGGTCATTTGAAAAAATGTTAAATTTGTTTAAAGACAATTTTGAAATTATATATTTATAATAATTCCATAATTTTATCATAATATTCACTTGATAATTCACAACCTTTAAAATTTCGTTTAGTATTTTTGCACGCAAACGCTGTTGTTCCACCACCCAAAAATGTATCTAATATTATATCATTTTCATTTGAATGTTTTTTTATTAGTTCTTCAAATAAACTTAAACTTTTTTGAGTTGGATGAAATCTATTTTTTCCACCTTGAAGTGGAAACATATATATACCATTATCATATTTACTATTAAATGTAGGTTTTGCTCCTTTTATTCCCAATAAAGCAATCTCGCGACAATTTGTTAAATAATTTACACTTGAATTTAATGGTTGAGGGTTTGTTTTTATCCATTCAATCAACCTAATTTGTTTAAATTTGTGTTTTTCCATAATTTCTTTTAACAATGAAATTTTCCATAAATCAAAGAACATAATTAAAGTTCCACCTTTTTTTAATTTGTTATAGTATTCGCATATAAATTGTTCCAGTTTGTCCATACTAAATTGCATATCCCATTCCCCATAATCAGTTTTTACGCAATATTTTTTTCCATATATTGTTCCATATTTCATATAAATTTCTTTCTTATCATCATTTACTATATTATTTTTTGAATTATTTTTATATTTAACCCAGTCTTCTTCTGTTTTTACTTGTACAATATCATTTTCCTCGTTAAATTTAACATTATTATAATGTTCATTCATTCCACTATCTTTTGAAATAATATATGGCGGATCTGTTAATATTAAATCAATGCTATCATTATTTATAGTTTTTAAATATTCTATACCACACACATTTTTAACATCTATATTAATTTGGTTTTCATTATTTATAACTATTGGTTCTTTTTCATCTATTATTAATTCAATTTGTTTTTTTTGAAATTTTTTATTTTTAGTTTTTTTAGAATTTTCTAAAATATTTGTGTTTGATAATTCAGTTAAATTCATTTTATAACAAGTTATATACTAATATTAATCATATTGTATTTAATTCAATTTTTTACTTATTTATATCTAATAAACTTTTTATATATTACAAACTATTTTATATCAATTCTATTTATCAAAAATAATATATTAATCCATTGAATTAAATAAAAAAGATTTTAATTAATTAAATTACAAAATAATAACTACTCTAATCTACATTCTTCATAAATATCATCTTCATCGTGTTCATTATCTTCATCATCTATTATTAATTCAATTTGTTTTTTTGGTTTATTAGTACTAATCTTCATACTCAATAAATGTTTTGTTCTTGCTTCTAATGCTTCAGAATTAAGGTTGCGTTGCGCTCCAGCGTCAAGTTCTTTAAAAATTTTACCTTTATCTTTATTTTGAACTTGATTTGCAAACCACAAAAATCGTTCAGTTGAAAATTTTTGTTGTTTTTTAGTTTCATTCGGTCGTATTTCTAAATACCAATATAACCAAATACCAAACATATTACTTAATTTAAGATAACATTTTTTTGGTTTATTTATGTCGTTAGTATCCATTGATTTCTCAATACATTTAAAATATAAATCAAATGCATCAATTACTTTTAATTTTGTTTCATCAGTAAAATCTTTATTTGTATTTAACAATAAATTACCACCTATACGTTCATACGAGGTAGTTATATTCTCAACCTTATTAGAGCAAATTGATATTACTGCTCCTACTACATCACTTAATTCGGTTCTTTTTTTATTTTTTTTATTTTTTATATTTAGGTTAGTATACATTTTAAATTGTTTTTCAAATTTAGAGTTAAGTTCATTAATGGTAAAATCAATTATAGGATCATTTTTTCTATTGTAGAATTTATCATTATGACTAAGAGTCTTGCCTTTGTTTAAACGTTCAAATATATCAGCAACCTGTGCATCTGTTGGACTTTTTATTATTGAACACGCTATTTGGTATCCCAAAAATCCCAACTTTTCGCTACCATTAAAACATTCAAATGTTTTTCCATTCCACTCAAACTTACCTTGTATAAATCTTTGTATTGTTGTTAAGCGTTGCTGACCATCTTGAACATGCCAAATCTGTTTGTTATTTTCAATATATTCTGTAAATACTAACAGAGGAATTGGATAATTGTTCATTATAGAGTCTATTAAGGATTTTTGGTGAGATTCAGGCCATACAAAATACCTCTGATTTTGAGGTATAAATATTGAGGCATTATTAGTATTATCTCTATCAATATCTCTATCACATTGAAAATACTCTGCCGACTCGCCTAATATATCAGAAATTGACTTTATTTTTAGATCTGTTGATCTACGTGATACTTTATTTGACATTTTGATGCTTTTAATAGTAAATAGTTACTGATTTATATATCTAAATAAATATTTCAATTTTTTATTTTTATAGGTATTTATATCAATAACTAAAAATAATATAATTTATTTTTCACTATAAATTTATCTATAAAATAGATAAACAAATAATTTAAAGATACATGTATATATTATGTAAGTTTATATAATGGTTAAAATTTGTTCTAACGCATATCCGTCTCATAATGAAGAAATATACTCACAATATTTTGACAAGTACCCTTTTCCATTGAGTTCTTTTCAAAAATTTGCGATTGAAACTATTGTTGAAGGCAATCATATTCTTATAACTGCTCATACTGGATCTGGCAAAACCTTACCTGCTGAATTTGCTATTGAATATTTTGCTTCTAGAGGAAAAAAAGTTATTTACACTTCTCCAATCAAAGCATTATCTAATCAAAAATTCTATGAATTTACACAAAAATTTCCTCATATTTCTTTTGGCATTTTAACAGGAGATATTAAAACTAATCCTGAAGCAAATGTGCTAATTATGACTACTGAAATTCTTATGAACACTCTTTATGCTAAAAATCGTAAAGACATTAAAACAAATAGTTTAACTATGTTTGAAATGGATTTTAATAATGAATTAGCGTGTGTAATTTTTGATGAAATTCACTATATTAATGATGTTGATAGAGGAAAAGTTTGGGAAGAAACTATTATGATGCTTCCACAACATATTCAAATGGTTATGCTATCAGCAACACTTGACTCTCCTGAAAAATTTGCTCTTTGGTGTGAAACGAGAGGTCAAACTTGTGAAAAAACTTGTGAAACCCCTTTAAAACAAGTTTGTCTTACTACAACATATGAAAGAGTTGTTCCTTTAACACATTATTCTTTTATAACTTGCACACAAAGACTTTTTAAAATTTTAAAGGATAAACAACTAGAAATGGAAATTATGAAAGCTACCAACACATTACACATTATTCAAGATGCTAGAAGTAATTTTAATGAAATAAATTACCAACGTATTCATAAAATTATTAAGACATTTCAAGATAAAAATCACTATGTTAAACGACAACATGTTCTTAATAGTGTTACTAAACATATGGTTATGAATAATATGTTACCCGCCATTTGTTTTGTATTAAGTCGTAAAGCGCTTGAACAATGCGCTAAAGAAATTACTACTACATTATTGGAAGATGATTCCAAAGTTCCATATATTGTTCGTAACGAATGTGAACAAATTATTAGAAAATTGCCAAATTATCAAGAATATCTTAATTTACCAGAATATTTATCAATGGTTTCACTTTTTGAAAAGGGTATCGCTATCCATCACGCAGGAATTATTCCTATTTTACGAGAAATGGTTGAATTATTATTTGCTAAAGGATATATTAAACTTCTTTTTGCTACTGAAACATTTGCTGTAGGAATTAATATGCCTACCAAAACGGTCTTATTTACTGATCTTAATAAATTTGATGGTTCAGGTATGAGACCTTTTTATTCACACGAATATACTCAAATGGCTGGAAGAGCAGGACGACGTGGAATTGATACTATTGGATATGTTATTCATCTTACAAATTTATTCAAAAGCATTAATCAACCTATTATTAAACCTATGATGAAAGGTACTCCACAAGTACTTGTGTCTAAATTCAAAATTTCTTATAATTTATTATTAAATTTAATTGACATTGGAGAAACTGACTATACAAAATATGCTAAAAGAAGTATGGTACAAGGCGATATTGAACAAACTACCAAAGGATATTATGTTTCTATTAG
>Ga0209443_1002393_pt1 | contig 11125 bp, 13 predicted proteins | sample LauGreBMM110DCMD_2_FD_187571 | JGI IMG/M metagenome (GOLD analysis project Ga0209443, IMG submission 187571) | Freshwater lake microbial communities from Lake Michigan, USA - Su13.BD.MM110.DCMD (SPAdes) (version 2) | ecosystem: Environmental > Aquatic > Freshwater > Lake | place: Lake Michigan... | reverse complement strand
CTCTGTCCTTCTTGTAAGCTCTTGAAGCCACTTGAATTAATTTGTGAGAAGTGTGCAAATAAATCTGCGCCGCCATCGTCCGGTGTAATAAAGCCAAAACCTTTGGCATCGTTAAACCACTTTACTTTTCCTGTTACCATTTTACTTTCTTTCCTTGTGTTAAAAATGTTTATCTGTGTGTGTGATTAAAATTGATTGTTAAACCAACCAACTTTTTTACCTTCTGCAATGCGTTTTTCATATGCTTCGACACTTCCAGGCCATCTCCAGGCCCAGATTGCCACCAAGCACATAAAGGCTGCTGTGTATAGTATACCACGAGTAGGCACGTTTGTCAACCACATGATAGCCAAACTGCTAGTCATCATGGCCAACATAAAATATTTCATCTTGTTTGGGAATACTCTCTTCTCACCCCAATTGGTTAAGAATGGCCCAAAAAGTTTGTGATTGTAGATCCAGGCATGCATCCTAGGCGATCCTTTGGCAAAGCAGTATGCCGCAAACACCACAAATATGCTGTAGGGTATGCCGGGTGTGATCAACCCAACGTAGGCCATGCCTAGACTAAGAAATCCTAGTATTTTCCAAAATAATTTTTTCATATTAAGCTGCCACTATTCGGTTAGGTACTGCGGACACTATGATATCAGAATGTAGGTTGGGAGTAAACTTACCACCTGCTGCTCCGTTGAGTGTGGCTAATATGTTTGCGGGTTTGGATTTTCTTGTACTAATACCACCGTAGGGCAGTCCTGGTAGTGCAAAGCTGAGATGTATCCACACAGTCTTGCCTGGTAGATATTCCAACAACAATTGATCATATGGGATGTTCTGTTCTATCCATTTGGCTATTTCGAAATAACTGTGCGCAGGTACACCACGGAACTGTAGATCTGCTGCCTGACCAGTGCCATGAGCACCACCGCCTATGGTAGCACCGTGCCTGTATGAGTTGGTTATCGTCATCGAAGGATATTTGGATTTGATAGGTTCTATGACATTTTGTGCCAAGGCAGCAAGATTGTTAACCACTGCCTGAGGCCCTGCCACCAACGGTGAATGTTCTGCCAACTGTGGTATGGTTCTAGGGAAGGTGACATTTTTTATCATCTGTGCCAGTGTGGTACCTTTGGGTGTCAACACCATGTCCATGGTTATTGTGGCAGGCACAGGTGTAAAGGGCTGAGCTGCTTTGGCTGCTGTGGGCTTCACTCCTTCTGTCTTGGGAACTGGAGTGGTAGTTAGAGTCTTGTGTTCTTCTGAGGTAATCCTGCCTTCGGCTAAAAATCTGTCTGCTTGAGCCTTGCCTGCGGTGTTGTCGTCATCACCTTCAACGTTCTGCACAGCTGATACCACAGTGACCTTTGGCACAGCAGTGGCAGTGAACTCACCCGGGGTAGACGATGCATTGTACAAGGCAATAATCTGACCATTAGCATAGACGTTGGCAGCATCATATACTGGTTCCACACGACCGTTAGTCCCAAATCTTAATCCTACTATAGAATTAAAATTATGTTGGTGAGGTACTAGATTGGGGCCGCCAACTGTGGACGAATCCGCATTGGCTGGTGTAATGGTTGGAGTAGTTGCCATGAACTATTTAAGCCAATGCAATCCCTGTAGTTGACTGGATAAATTGGTCTGCAAATGCCTTGTCTGTGGCTTCCGCCACTGTTACTGTTGTCTTAGACAGTTTGATTTCTTTGTTGGGATCTACAGTAAACAAATAGGGCATTAATCCTGGACCTTTTGGTCCCATACCGATAACCTGTGGATTTTTTAGTTTGTAGTACGCAGCACTATCTTCTACTAATTTAGCAACAATTTCTTCGCCGCTGGTTAGCTTTAATGTGATAACTTCACCTTCTGATACACCCTTGTCAATTAACATGTTTATCCTTGTAAATGTTTTTTAAGTTCTGTAAATCCGCCAATCAAGTTTCCATCTAAGAAAATCTGTGGTACAGTTCTTGCGTTTGGAACAGCTTCTAACAGCTCTTCTCTGCTGTAACCATCACCGATTTTACGTTCTTCGTATTTAATACCTCTTTGTGTTAACAGGGCTTTGGCCTGATCACAATAGGGGCAATTATACTTGCTCCATACGATAGCTGTCATTGTGTTTCCTTTGTTAATTTGAATAAATCACAGCACCTTTTTTGTCCGTGACTCGTACCAGCAACACACCTTTGCGTTTATACTGTAAAGCGGCACTAATAGCTGCTTGTTCACCGTTATAAGTTCCTATAACGATCCAGCTTTCGTAAGGTGAGTTGCGTTTGTACTGTGCTTTAAACATATATTATATAGCAGGCAATGCATCATAGTCAAGATTTTCGCTCATCACACCGATGACATAGTTGGTGCTTTCGCTTTCTTGTAGGGCTGTTTGTTTTTTGCTGGTATCAACGTGTTTGTTAAACCAAGGGATTGGTGTTGATCTCGGAGCAGCTTGCTGATATTTTATTCCAATTTCTTTGAGTGCGCTTACCGCGGTGTAGTCCACAAAGTCTTTGAGAATGTTGGCATTTAATCCAATCACTGGCCCTTTGTTAAACAAGTAGTCGGCCCATTCTTTTTCTTCACGGATCACATCTAGATACAATGCGTAAACTTCTTGTTCACATTCTGCTTTTGCTTCTGCGAAGCGGCTATCTTCCTTCACCACTTGATTAATCAAATAAGCAGTCCAACCCTTATGCAGCAATTCGTCTTGTAGGATCAATTGGATAATGTTTCCATTGCCCATGAAGATCTTGTTCTCTACCATGGCCAGGCTTGTGGCAAATGATACCATAAAGCGGAATGCTTCTAGAGCATAGCTAGCATGTAGAGCCATCCAAACTGCTCGAATATGTGCTTTTTCATTAACTGACCCGTCCATTTCTTTCATGCAGTTAATTCTATGTAAGTCTTCGTAATAGCTGCCTACACTGGAAGCCATGTCTACAATTTCTTTGGTGTCATGGATGGTGTTGAACACATCCTTGGGCACATTGTAGATGTTGCGGATAATATGACTGTAGCTTTTTGAATGAATATTTGTTTCAAAGAATGTCCAGTTGTATACTAATGCTTCTAGTTCTGGCAAACTGATTACAGGCATAAAGATTTGACTTGGTCCACGCCCTTGCAAACTATCCAATGCGGTTTGACGTAGTAGGTTGCTGGTAAAGATGTGTTTCACAGCATCGCTTGCGTCTTTGAAATCATTTGAATCTTTAGTTAAACTAATCTCTTCTGGTTGCCAAAAGAAACCACGAGCAGTAGCTTCAAAGTCTGCAATTTTTTTATACTTGACTTCTTCAAACCGTTGTATAGTAACCGGACCTGCTGGGTCTAGAAACATCTTACGATTAAGATAGTCTGTCTTTGTGTTTAAATTATATTGTGCTTTACTCATTTTAATATTTTCCTGAAGCAAGTACTATCTTGCAAATGTGTTCTAATCTTTCAATATGTTCGTATGCTCGCCATGGAGTATTGCCAATGGCTACTACACCGTGTCCTTTGATTCCTACTATATCAAACTTGATATTACCGTCACGATCCAGACCTAAATTACGATGACACGCTTCTCCTAATTCTTCGCTGATAGGAGCAACATCTCCTACATTGTGTGCTACCTTTGTGTAGCGATTGAGTTCTGGAAATGAATCACTAACAGTTGCTAAGTCAATACCGGCATGCATGGCCGCAATACAGTAAGTTGGATGAACATGAACTACCACACGGACATCGTCTTTGTGCTGGCCCATTTCTTTTTGTAGTCCGAAGTGCAAAGGCATTTCACCTGTGGGTTCTAAACTACATGACAAATCTGTTTGTTCAATAACCGCCCATGTGTGATCAAAAACACTGCTACCATTACCGCTGTTAATGCTTCTCCAGATTTTGATCTTCTTAAACATTTCTGGTTGCATGTTCTGTTTACGAACACCACTGGGTGTTACATAAAAATGATCACGGTCATGATGACGTATAGAAATGTTACCATCACGGCTGGTAATCCAATTACGCTTGTAAGCGTCTACTAAAATATCACAACAAGTTTCTAACATTATAGTTTACATGCCTCGCAGTCTTCGTCTTCTTCTATAACTTCACGTTCGTTGTGGAATCCGTTGTAGTGTACTTCTGGTGTTCTTTGTTCTTGTCTACTGCCAGCCTTGTTGATCAAGCTGTAGTAGAATGTTTTCAATCCCCATACGTGTGCCTGCATCAAGTTCTTGGCAATCAATGTAGTGGGCACTTTGCGATCTGGAAAATGTGCTGGATTGTAAAAGGTATTGGTGCTGATACTTTGATCCACGTATGCAGCCAACACCGCAGCAGTTTTCAAATAGCCGTCACAGTCACGTTGGTCCCACATCATCTGATACTTGTGTTTCAATCTATTGTATTCCGGAACCACCTGCGTGAATGATCCTGCCTTTGATTCTTTGGTAGATATCAAACTCATAGGCATTTCGATTCCGTTGGTTGAGTTGATAACCACTGAACTAGACTCCACGGGTGCGATGGCCATTAGTGTGGCATTTCGCACACCGTGCAGTATCATTTCTTGTCGTAGTGGTTCCCAGTCAAGCTCTGGGGCAAAGTCAGTGAGCTCGTTGACTCCTCTGGCTCTTCTTTCCCAAGGGAACTCTCCCTTGCCGTATCTGGTGTGATCGGAATCTTTGCAACGTCCTCTTTCTTTCGCCATTTCGACCGTGGCTTCTGTAAGGTAAAAGGCTTGATGCTCCATCCAAACTTTAACTTCTGCCAGTGCGTCTTTGTCGCCATATTTTATTCCCCTTCTTGCATGCCAATAAGCAAGGTTGGTCACTCCAATGCCTAAGGGTTGAATTTCATCGTTGCTGAGCTTACTTTGAATGCTCAAGAAATCTTGATAATCCAAGATGTTGCACAGGCTACGCTGTAGTATGCGACATGCACGGCGCATGTCTTCTGGGTTACGGAACGCACCCCAGTTGATGGATCCCAGTGTACATAACGCTATGCGTCCTGTCTCGTCGTCTAGTCTTTTGAATGAACGAGTTGGTAGTAAGATCTCACAGCACAGGTTACTTTGATATATGGTATGATACTCAGGATCAAACGGACCCTGTTCCATGACATTGTCAATAAACACCAAATAGATGCGACCTGTGTCTGTACGCTCCTTGAGAATGCCTGACCGAAACACTTCTTCGGCACTCATTGTTTTCTTACGCAAGTCTTTGCGTTTTTCGTATTTTACGTATAGCTCTTCAAATCTCTGTGTGTTTTTATAAAATGCTTCATAAAGGTCTGGTACTTCGTTGGGGTCAAAGAACGTTATGTCTTCTTTGTTCTTGAATCTTCTCCAGAAGAAGGCTGACAGCACAACACCGTAGTCCATGTGTCGAACTCGTGTTTCATCTGTGCCTTGATTGTTCTTAAGTACGATGAGATCGTCAAACTGTAGATGCCATATGGGATAGAACACAGTGGCACTTGCATTGCGTATGCCACCCTGTGAACATGAACGCAGGTCGCCAAACCATTTCTTTAGGAATGGTATCATGCCTGTATGTTGAATTTCGCCACCTCTGATGGGACTACCAAGTGACCTTAGGCGACCAATCTCTAAACCAATGCCAGCTCGCTTGCTGGCATACTTGGCCATCATTTCACCACTAGCAAAAATGGAGTCAAGATCATCATCACTGCGAATGAGCACACAACTACTGAACTGCTTAGTGGGAGTGCCAAGCCCAGCAAGAACAGGAGTAGCGAGAGTAAATAAACCGTCTGAAGCTGCATTGTAGTATTCCTTGATTAGTTTCATTCTGGCCGTGTTGGGTTCTTCTTTGTGGAACACAGTGGCGGCTGCTATCATGTATCGAATCTGTGGTGTTTCGTAGATTTCTTTAGTGGCACGATTCTTTACTAGATATTTTTCAATCAACTGTTCAATAGCAGCATAGGAGTATTCTTCATCCTTGGCGTGGTCCAACATTTCATGCATGCGGTTCCAATCATCTTCACTATACCATTCTAACAATTCGTTGGTATAGAGTCCCACAGACACATTCTTCTTGACAATGTCATAGAGGTGGGGAGGAGTATAGCTGCCGTAAACATCTTTCCTCAACATGCTGAGTCTTTGTTTACCCGCCACAAATTGATAATTAGTATTACCTACATCTGGATTTGATTCAACATCAATCAAATCCACTATGGCTCTTAATGTGAGTCCGTCTATGGCTTCTGTGGTGATGCCATCATAAAAGTGCGGTTGCGCTTTGATCTCTATCATTGACTGACTGACATCGGCAATGCCTTGACAAACTTTAGCAACCTGCGCTTGCCATTTTTCTACTGCCAGTGGTTCCTTGTTGCCGTTTCTTTTAATAACTGTGATGCTCATTTATCGTTCTCTGTTTATTGTTGTGTGATATTTATTGCAATTTACTAACTGCATATATTGTCTTGGTATCAAAGTCTTTGAGTTGTTCTACGCTTACTACTGTGCCATATTCGAGATTAAGAACCTGTTCGTCTCCGACTACTAACATGTATTGGTGTTGTTTCTTTTGCGAGCACATAGACATATGTATCTCGCATTTGGTATCAATAAACCGCTGTGTTAATTTAATAGTATACAGCATTCCTAGCACCAATGCAAGATCATCTAGCCTAAGATCCAGCATGAGATGCCAGGGATCGGGCCATTCTGTGGGGAGTTGTGGATCTAAATATGGACTTACAAAAGGTGCATGACGCCAAAGTTCAGCAACATCTTCCAATGGGGTTGGACTTGTTTCCAAACTTTCTCTAAACTGTCTCCAAGCTGCTAGTCTTTTGGTTCCATACTCATCAAACACCGTAGGCCACATCATAGGATATGGACCCGGTTATACCGGTGGCAAGAGGATTTTTATAGGTCAACATCACAGTATCTATTACCGCTGCGGTTGAATCGTCTAAGACAGTGTTGCTGCTCTTAGACACGCTGAATTCAAAATTACTCATTGTGCTTCCTCCTGGTGATGTAAGTGTATTGGGTGAATATGAGAAATTATCTGTGATTGAGACATCGCTGCCGTGGCTTTCAGGACTGAGGTCATCACCGATGATGATAGTCGCTGTGCCGTATCTAGTATGCTCACCTAGTTTAAGACAATAGTTAATCACAGTAAATTTATTTTGTGCAGAAAATGCTGCCAAAGGTGAAAAGCTGTCAGACAGATATATCGGAGCATAATTCTTGTCAACCAAGGTCACACCCGCAGCATTATATACTTCTGAGAAAGCGGCTGTGCTAGATATCACAGTGGCTGCTTGTTGACGATCGCTGATACAGTCAACTAATACGTTGCCTACCTTTTCACCAAAGTACACCATATAGTCGTTGGGGCTAGCACTGGTGCTTACGCCATTACCTACAGATTTGAATTTTGATCTCTGTATCAATGTGCCACGACCCGCGGTTGATCTGAATGCTTGGTTGGCAACCTCTTCAAATTCACAGTCATTGATCTGCCAACGGTTGCCTTGAGTATCGACGCCATCAATATAGATAGCTGTGTCATTGACAAAAAATTTGCAGTCTTGGAATCTTACCGCTGTGTCAAATACATCACTTTGTAAACACTTTGCTGACACAGCGTTTTGTTCGAACACGCAGTTGTCAAACACAAGGTTGTGTGCTCTAGTACCAACCACAGTGTTCTGCCAAAATACCGCAGCAGGCACGGTAGCCAGTGTCACTGCGTTGCCTAAATTATATTCGCCGAGGAATCTCACATCTTGAAATCTAGACTCTGCTAGTCCAGACAATGTTAGTGTTCCAGTGGTACGTTTAATAGTAAAATTGCTCCATTGCAGATTCTGCGGGCGATTGGTACTATTAAAATCTCCCAGCTCAAGTCCTTGGCTGGTTATTAATCGAATGTTGTTGTCTCCAATATTCAACACAGCACCTAACTGTGTTTCACCACGGAGAATTACACCACTAGGCACAGCCAAGTCAGTAGTAAACAGGTACTCGCCGTTGGGTATTAATAATTCTTTTTTGTAATCTTCATTGGCGTTTCTAAATAGTTCTGTGAAAGCAGTTTCAAATGCTGCCACACAGTCAGTGCTTCCATCTCCTACAGCACCAAAGTCTGCCACGCTGACAGTTTCATCTTCTTTGCTCTGTAGACTTCTTGACACGCTGAGAGAGATAGCTGTGTCATCGCTAGCAAACTGATAGCTAGATGCTAGTTCTAGTATGTTATCGTGTTCTGTGAGTACTTTGGTATTGCCCACATACGGAGCACCTTCTAACACGCTGCCGTTGCCTATGAACAATTCTTGAGAATCTACTGCCCATGCAAATTCAGCAGAGCTTAGTTGCGGAATGCCACTGTTGGAGTTTTTTTGGCCTCTTCTGACCTGGATTTTTGAGATTTGGACCACTGCCACGATATTTCTCCTAGAAACTTCTATTTCTAGTATTTAGCTTATCACAGTGAGTAATACTCTTCCACTTTAGCCAACCAGGCGTCCTGCCACTTGTTAAAGTCTTTGGGTTCTAGTGTAAACTGTTGATATTCAAAAGCACGACTGCACATAAAGATAACACCTTTCTTGATGTCTGTGCCGTAGACTTCATTATGTGCTAATATATAGGCCATTAGTTGTAGATAGTAATCGTCTACCCATTCTGCTTTCTTGGGTTTGTTGGTCTGCTTGTGATCCATCACTGCGGGTTCACCATCATGTACCCCCACTAGGTCAGTGGTACCTGAGAACAGGCCCGGAAAGTATAGACTTTGCTCCATGGCCCATACTTCACTGACTTTGCTGAGACCGTTCTCGATAATGACATCGGCCATTTTGTTGGCCTGAACATGCACAGGTGCGTTACCAGGCTGTCGTTGTTCACCAACAACAAATCGTTCTAGGTTGGCATGCATGGCTGTGCCTACTCCTGCAGCTTCTGTGGTGATTTGTTGTGCCTTGGCATGTCCGATCCTATCTCGCCATTCGTTCAAATGTGTCATGTCCTTGGTGGCTGACAGGATGGTTGTCACACTGGGAAGACTTTCGCCGTCGGGTGTTAGATACACCCGTTTGCGTGTAACAGGATCGTTGACCTGTTTGCAGTTTTTGTATTGGATACGTTCAATGAACGGTGGGGGAGTAAAAATTGTAGTCATCCTGTATATATTACAGGATTTAAATCAAGTTGTCAAGCCTGAGCTGCTAATTGTTGTGGAGCAGCAGATGCTGCCATTTTGTCCACTGCATCTTGACTAGTCTCGCCCTGTTTAACAGGAGTTTGGTTGTCTTTGTCAGTGCCTGGCACGTTTAGTTCAATGCCGTCTGCATTGAAGTTTTTTACCAGACTCTGAACGATTGGACTAGAGTCGTAGATGCTTTTGAAAGTTTCATAGTCAGCGCCCATTTCAAATCCGCTGCGGTCTGCTATCTGCTGTAAGCTCTTCCAATTCAACTTGGCCGCCTGTTTTTTAGAAGCTGACCTACCTACAAAGTTTTTGAGTATCATCACAAACTTATCAAGGTTAACATCGGTGTCTACAAATTCAAAAAATCTCATTTTATCTGTGCCAGTTGTTGTTGTAGTTGTTGCAGTTCTTGTTGCTTGGCCTTGATTTGATCCTGCACTTCTTTTTTAGCGGCAGCTACCTCTTGAGCCTGAGCAGCAGGATCTGCTTGACCGCCGCCCATACCGCCTGCTTGTGCAGCTTGTCCCAAGGCATTCATTCCCTGTGATGCTACATTGCCTACTGCTTTAGCTCCCTGTGACACTGCACCTGCAACTCCTTTAACAGCGCCGCCGATTTTACCAGCAACATTACCGACTGCCCCGACTGCTTTGCCAACGCCACCGGCAACTGCGCCCAGTGCAGGTAGAATCTCGTCTAACTGCTGCTGTTCTTTGGCAGAGGTAATTTCACCGAGTCGCATTAACCTGCCAATACTTTGAGTAGGCTGCTGCTGCGGTTGATGCTTTCGCGCTGCTCACGGCCTGCATCACCTAGTCCACCTGCTGCTGGTTCTGCTGCGGCAAACTCATCTTCACCGCCCATGTCGCCGCCCATGTTCATTGCGTCTGGCTCTGCTGGTCCCATTTCATCACCACCCATACCAGCTGGCTCGCCGCCTAGCATTTCTGCGCCTTGCTCTTCGCCGGTTAGTTGACGAACACCAGTGGCCATTGTTTCGCGTGTGGATTTTAAATTTTCCAGTGCTTGTTGGATCGCAGGAGCCACTGAGCTAATAAATGCCTTGGCTTGTTCTTGTCCCATTTCATCACGGATTGAATCACCTAGTTGTAACAGTGTATCGTTTTCCATGCTTGAAAGTTCTTCAATCCAACGGCTGACTCTATCAACCATGGTCTTTGCAGTTACAATAGCGGAAGCCTGTTGTACTTCGCCTTCTCTTAAATTACTCATACTTTCTCCTTGTGTTCTTTGTATGCTTTCTGTGGCAGGTGCGCCAGTTACATTTACTTCCCATTTCTTGCCTGTGGACTCGCTTTTTTTAGCTGCCCAGTCTTTGAGTTGACGATAGTGTTGTTTTTCTCTGTCATCATCAGCATACTGGCCACGACCCTTGAATACTTTCCATTGCTTGCCGTTGATAGAAACAGCGAAGTTGTTGGCAGGTTCTGTGTTGCCTTCGTCATTTTCTCTTTCTCTGCGACCCATGCCACTCACACTGCTATCATAGTCTCTTTGATAGGCATCACGTCCTGTGGCTTCGCCTACATCATGTTCGTGTCTTTGCAGCCACTTGTATTCGCTGATAAAGTCGCTGGGAAAGTCTTCATCATAGCTGAAATAATAGCGAGCAGCTTTCGCGCCATCTCGTTGTTTCATTATTGCAAACCCAGCATTTAAAATATCATCTTCTGAATCTAGGTCTGGGTTAGACTTATATAACTCTTGTGCCATACTCATCCTGGATGGTGCATCTTCAGTTTCAATGCTTTCATAGTCTTCATCGGAGCCAAAGCCTGCTGAGGATAATGCGTAGGCATCGTCAGTTTCACCGCCTTCATCGTCATTGTTTTGTCCACCAAACTCTTGTTGGATACGATCCATAATCATACCTTCAATTCTTTCAAAATCATCTT
>Ga0209443_1002392_pt1 | contig 11125 bp, 6 predicted proteins | sample LauGreBMM110DCMD_2_FD_187571 | JGI IMG/M metagenome (GOLD analysis project Ga0209443, IMG submission 187571) | Freshwater lake microbial communities from Lake Michigan, USA - Su13.BD.MM110.DCMD (SPAdes) (version 2) | ecosystem: Environmental > Aquatic > Freshwater > Lake | place: Lake Michigan... | reverse complement strand
GTTGGTGACAAAAATGGCTTTGGTGTTAAATTAATATTTGCATGGTCAACATATGGAAAAATTGAGACATTTGATGCCAAGCGAGGATTAAAATATACGCAAGAATTTAAAAATAATTTATCTGAAATTGTTCCTCCAATAATAGAACGGCCAAAAAAGACTGAACGATTTTATGGATTAAAAGCCGGAACACCATTTACAAGAATTACATTTATTCCGGATTACAAAAGATTTGGATTAATTGATGGCATTAATGATTATAATATATTAAAAAGGCTTTACCCCTCCGACAACGGCGAAACTGCAGCAAGCAACCCCGCTGCAAGTGAGCCCGCTGCAAGTGAGCCCGCTGCAAGCGACCCCGCTGCAAGCGACCCCGCTGCAAGCAACAATATATTTATATCATTGCTTAAAAAGCGCGCCTATGATATATCTGCCTTTGTTGGCACAACAAAAACATATTTTAATGGCGAGTTAATTAAAATTAATAATTTTAAGCAGTTAGTTGACTGTTATTTGCCCTCAGATATAAAGCAAATTTATGAATGCGCCAATGATAGATGGGAATATTCGGTGTGTTTATCGTGTGATGGTTTAAGGAATAATATTTCATATGTGAATGGAATTTGCACCCATAAAGGCGGCAAACATGTTGAGTATATTATGAATCAAGTCATTAAAGGAATTTTATCCGCGATTGAAAAAAAGAATAAAACCAGTGCTAAGATATCGCCTAATCTTATTAAAGAGCGCCTTTGTCTATTTTTACGATGCGACATTGAAAATCCGTCATTTGATAGTCAAATTAAGGAGTATTTAACAACCCCTGATAAAAAATTTGGCTCAACTTGCGTAGTAAGCGATGCCTTTATACAAAAAATATTAAAATTAGGAATTATAGAAATGGTATGCGCCATTTCGGAAATCAAAGGTATTGCCAATTTAGACCGCGCCGCAAAAAAGACCGATGGCAAAAAAAGCCGCAAAATATATGGGATTCCCAAATTAATAGATGCAAATTATGCAGGAACAGAAAAATCCCATTTATGCTCTTTAATTTTATGCGAAGGGGATTCGGCCAAAGCGGGTGTTATCTCTGGATTAACCTCCGAAATGCGCAATTTATTTGGAATATTTCCCCTTAAAGGAAAACTTTTAAATGTTCGTGGCGAATCAATGGAGAAGATATTATCCAATGAAGAGATTGCAAATCTAAAGAAAATATTGGGATTGGCAAATAAAGCAGTATACGCCATAGAAGATATTCAAAAATTGAGATATGGCAAAGTTTTAATATTGACAGATGCCGATGTTGATGGGAGCCATATTAAAGGGCTGTGCATTAATATGTTTGATGTATTATGGCCTTCATTATTGCAAATAAATAATTTTCTTGGCTATATGAATACGCCAATATTAAAGGCACGCAAAGGTACAAAAGAATTATTATTTTACAATGAAGGCGAATACAACATATGGAAAAATACACTATCTGAAACGGCAATTCGCCAATGGAGCATTAAATATTATAAAGGATTGGGGACAAGCACAGGTAAAGAATTTCGAGAGTATTTTGAAAATAATAAAATAGTGTATTTTTTACATACGGAGCATAGTTGTGATTTAATTGATATGATGTTTAATAAAAAGCGCCCTGATGACCGAAAGCATTTTTTATTAAATTATACTGGCGTAGATGATCCTGCTAATATTATGGACACGACATTAAAATCCGTTTCATATGAAGATTTTATAAATAAAGAACTTGTTGCATTTTCCGCAAATGATTGTGCGCGAAGTATTCCAAATATTATGGATGGCTTTAAAATTAGCAATAGAAAAATATTATATGTAATGTTGAAAAAAAATATAACATCAGAAATGAAAGTGGCCCAATTAGGCGCCCTTATTGCACAGGTATCTTCATATCATCATGGGGAGATTAGTTTAATTGGCGCCGTAATTGGTATGGCGCAAGATTTTGTAGGCTCAAATAATATAAATTTATTAGAACCAAATGGTCAATTTGGCACTCGCAGGCAGGGGGGCAAAGACCATGCATCCGAAAGATATATCTTTACTAATATGTGCACCATTACAAGAAAGCTCTTTATTGAAGCGGATGGCCATATCTTAAAATATTTAGATGATGATGGAACGCCCGTTGAGCCAATGTTTTATGCCCCAATTATACCAATGTGCCTTGTAAATTCGATGAGCGGAATTGGCACGGGATTTAGCACAGAAATATTAGGATATAATCCTCAGGAAATTATTAAATATTTGCAATTTAAATTGGATGCAAGCGCAGGCGAAAAAGCAAGCGCAGGCGAAAAAGCAGGTGCAGGCGAAAAAGCAAGCGCAGGCAAAAATAATGAGTTGTTATTGCCATATTATAAGAACTTTAAAGGGCGAATTATTCCAATTGGAGATAGTCCTAGATTTCTAGTATTGGGTAATTATACCATTATTGATAAAAATAAGATTCATGTTACGGAATTACCTATTGGATTATGGACTGAAGACTTTAGAAAAATATTAGATACTCTTATGGGTGAGGGGATAGAAAAACCTACTGTGTCCGCAAAATCTGCAGGGGCAAAATCTGCAGGGGCAAAATCTGCAGGGGCATCTAAGGCAAATATTATTGTAAAAGACTATGATGATAATTCTGATGATAAAAATATTGATTTTATTATTACATTATGTGATGGCATATTAGATGACTTGGAATCTAAAATTGATAAAGCAAAGGGAGTTAATTTAACATATAAGACATTTCATTTAGCAACTACGGTATCAACAAGCAATATTCATTTATTTGATGCAAGGGGCATATTAAAAAAATACAATAATATAATTGAAATAATTGATGAGTATTTTATTACTCGATTAGAATTATATCAAGTCCGTAAAGATTATTTAATAGATAAATTAACAAATGAATTATTAATTATAGAAAACAAAGTAAAATTTATTAGAGAATTATTATCTAAACCTAAGCCTACAATTAATCTTTGCAATATGGAAGATGATGCAGTTTATAACTTGCTATCAGATAAAGGATATATTCTTATTGATGGTAATTATAATTATTTAATTGGGCTTCCTATGTATTCAGTGACAAAGAAAAAGGTTATTGAGTTAGAAAATAAATTTGAATCAAAGCGCATTGAATTAGAAGAAATTCGCATAACCACTATAGAAAATATGTGGATGTGTGAATTAGAGGATTTAAATAATACATTAGAAGAATTTAATAGTAAAGATAATGAGGCGCCAATAAAAGCCAAAGCCACAACAAAGGCTAAAGCTGTATCAAAGGCTAAAGCCACCACAAAGTCCAAATTGGCAGCAAATACCAAAGCTGTACCAGAGGCAAAAAAATAAATAAAGTCACTTGCAGTGGGCGGTAGTGGGCTTTGGGTAAAGTCACTTGCAGCGAGTAAAGTCACTTGCAGTGGGTAAAGTCACTTGCATTGGGCTTTTAACATACTTTTTTTTTAAAGTATTTTTGCAGACGCTTATTGGGCGGCTTATGCATTTGACCCTGAATTTGTTCTTGATGGTGCTGGCGTAATGATATCTTCGCCAATTGATGGGCCTAAGCGCTCTCCCAGAACAGTTAGCTCCCAAAATGGAATCATACGGTTCACCATATTGATTTTCATTTTTTCCAAAGTCTCATCAATCAGTTCAAACTGAATATTGAAATTTACTGAATAGTAAGTAAACCCATCTGTTGATACTCGGTCGACTTTCTTCATTCCCTCCCAAATAGCAGTATCTTCAGTTGGAGTTGGTGAGATGGTACCATACCCAAATTCTTTGTTGACGCCGCCTTCCTCTGGAGTGCCTCCATATGCATTAACAGACCAGATAATAATAAGCTGACCATCAAGTAATATGTTGCTACCGCCATCACCATCTTCATACCCGCAATAGGAATCGCCATGAGAGTGCCCTCTAAAGACTCGATCTACTTTCAGCGGCTCGGATTCACCATTCTTAGACTGAATTGGCTCTTCAAGAAAATCGGCCATAGCTTGAGTCCCATAACACTTAAATTCATAGCTGCGGTCGCTTCGACTATAATTCGGATGATATGGATTTGGGTCCCCCCATATAAGCTGCTGTGTTCTGGTCAAATGATTTACTTCCATGGGTTCATCACCGTATTGCGCACGCATTTGGGCATCAGTTTGTTCTGCATTTAACGGTTCTGGCATTCCATTGTTATCTGCCAATACAGCATACACGGCATCACCCCTCAGTTCAGCGAGTTCATATAACTTTTTATCAACTGCAATCCCACCATGCACAAACATATTATTTCCAAATACACAAAAGATTTTCAATAATGGAAAAATGTCATCAATGATGAAATCATATTCATCAGACATATTTCTTCCATGCATTTCTCTCTCAAATCCATACATTTCAGTAATGGTTCGGTCTTCATGATTTCCGGCAAGCAGCACGACTTGATTTGGAAATAGACACTTTAGTGCAAACACAAAGAGCAGAACAAATAGACCACTCTTGCCTCTATCTGTATAATCTCCAAGAAACACCAACATAGAATCGCCTATAGAGATTTCTCTCAAAACAGGGTTAATCTTAATGACATTCATTAAGGTAAGCATTACGCTTCGAAAACACCCATGAAAATCACCAAATATTTCAATTTTGCCATGTGTGCGATTACCTGCGTGGCGAGGATTTTCCATTTGTAGAACTTGCTTGGTTTCAATAAGTAGCTGATTAACAATTGGTTTGATTTTGGCATGAAAGTCAGTATTGCTTGGATACTCGGTAGAATCTGATAATCCTAATTTCTGAAGGCATTTTAACTTGTTTATAGCTCCATTACTAGAGATAACAGATGACATAAGCGAAATTAGCAATGCGTTGAGATACATTGGAGATGGCAATGGCGCATCTGGCAATGGCACATCTGGTAATGGCACATCTAGCAATGGCGCATCTGGCAATGGCGAATCTGGTAATGGCGTATCTGGCAATGGTGCATCTGGTAGTGGCGGTAAGAGAGTATTTTCCATAATTGACTGTGGATTACACTTTTTATTATTATATATATATATATTCAAATATGTTATTATTGGGAAAAAAATAATGTTATGCGATTCAATGATATTAGAGCCGGGTCATCTTTTGGGTAAAGTCGCTTGCCCACTGCAAGTGAACTTACGGTATATTTTCCATATTATGTATAATATTATATATTTTTTTGATATGTAATTTCCAGTTATTTGGCTTTTTTTCATTATTGACCGGATGTGTAGTAATAATTTTAAAATGTTTTTTTTTCAAAAGTTGATTTTTATTATTGCGTACTAATACTAATCTGTCGGCCCATAATGAATACCATACGGCCTGTTCTCTATATGTATTTAAATATTTTTCAATAGATTTAGACCACCCAAAAGTATTTTTATAATCTAATGAAAAAAAACGGCCTAATTCAGTTGCTCTATTTTTTACACGAATTTTTGATGTTGCTTTAGATGCCAATACATATACTAATATACAAAAATACCCATAATATTGAGCATCAATTATTATATTAAAATAATGTGTATTAAAAATAAGATTATAATTGGCTTTTAATAATCTTTTAAGTAATAATTCAAAAATATTTGTATTGGCAAAATTTTCCATACATTCTACCCACCCAAATGCATATCCAATATTGGTTGGCTTTCCTGTAATATCAGGAATATTACGAATGGTGTCGCCTATTGGCAAATAATCAAGTAATTTATCAGAGTCAAAATTAACATAATTTGAATAATCGACATCACTATGCTCTTTTATTAAAAATTCCATGATTGTTGACTTGCCAACCCCAGGGGCCCCTATTGGTATAATTAACTGAGGCGCTTTGTGTATACATTGTATTTTGCCTTTTGTTATTATTTTAAAAATTTCATTTACATATTCATTTATTTTATCACTATTTGGAGTTTTACAAATTTTTGAAGGGTTATCAATCCATTGTATTTTTTTTATAGACATTTTTATACTATATTTAACTAATTATTATTATTTATCATATTTTAAAATAATTACCGATTTAAAATAATTTATATTTATTTGGCTTTACTGGATAATATGCCGAAAATACGTGATATTTTGATTGTACACTTTTTCTTTTTAATTCAGTACCAACATCAATGGCGGTTCCAATATATTCTAATTCATTTAAATATGTTAATATTTTAGGTGAAATGGAATCTAATATCTCGGAAAGAGCGACAAATCCATTTCTTGAAAAAATAATCATTGATTTTGCCGCCGATTCATCTAGTGATTTTAATTCATATAATAAATTTAAAATCCATTCATCAATAAGCCTAAATCTCATTAATATAAAAATAGACCCATATTTTAGTTTATTAGCATCTAATGATTTTCCTGAAATAGTTTTGATGCCATCTATATTGCTAATTGTATTATATCCAATAATATTATATTCTCCATAATTAAATATATCTAATATAGTCCGCTTATGTCCATTTACCATAATATATGCAGTAAGTCTCTTTAAGTAAAAGTCATCTATATATTTTGGCATACTTATTGCCCATTGTATATCTAAGTTATATGTCTTTCCTATTATATTTAATAACTTACCATCATCTTCTAATGCGTTACAAGTAAGCACTTGTAATCTAAATTTTTTAATATCATTATAATGTATTTTTTTTTTATTGTTTTTTAATAAATATAGCCCAACATCTCCAATAATTATTTTGTTGGAATTATTAATATATGTATAAATAAAACTCATATTAATTTGATTTTTTTGTTCTAATATTTGATTTAATTTTAATTTTTTATGAAAAATAATATCATTTTTAATATTTTGTATATATTTTTTTCTAATATTATGTTCTAATAATAAATTTTTTTGACAATCTTCAATTAATATTGGATTATTAATATCTGCATACAAATTAATTAATTGTATATAATTTCCCATGCATATAATATTATTTTTTAAATATATTGATTTAATTACTTGAGCAACTATTAAATATTCAATATTAACTCCTTTATAAATAGGAATTTTTTTAAAGGTGCAAATAGGTCTAGCATTTAAAAAAATCTGATATAAATTGTTTTGTATTTTGGGAAATACATATGTATATCTAGAAATCCCATTTGAATTTATATTATATAATATATTTGCTAATTTTATGGCATCTTCTTTTGGCTCTTCTGTATATATTTCATAAATAATCATATTTGTATAATTTAACATATTAATTTCATTATATAATAACATACTCGCAAATGCGCCACCAATAATTAAATTATTGTCTTCTATAAATTTTTCAATCGCTTCAAAAAAAATTTTATAATTATTTCTATCATATGTATTGATATTTTTAATCGATTTGGTTAAAATTACATCAATTGGTAGTATTATCTTATCATCATTTTTAATTTTTAATATAGAATACATTGTATATATAATATATATTATATTATATAATATATATTATATAGTTTCATTAGATTCCCTTATTAATATATCTAATAAATCAGAATCTTCAATCATATTGATAGATTTAGTCATTTCAACGTCTTCAATCTCGTCAATAGTATCGGTTTCAATCTCATTCATTAATATAGCCAATAACTCTACATCTTCAATATTATTATTATTTTCAATATTTTCTTCAATATCATTTTCAATACAGACAGTTTTAAATTCATTTATTTTAAATTCATTTATTTTAGAAAGTATAGTTAATTGATTATTATTTGCGCTTAATTCAATATTTGCGCTTGATTCAATATTTGCGCTTAATTCAATACTTGCACTTGATTCAATATTTGCGCTTAATTCAATACTTGCACTTGATTCAATATTTGCGCTTAATTCAATACTTGCACTTGATTCAATACTTGCACTTGATTCAATATTTGCGCTTGATTCAATATTTGCGCTTAATTCAATATTTGCGCTTGATTCAATACTTGAACTTGATTCAATATTTGCGCTTGATTCAATACTTTCACTTGATTCAATACTTGCGCTTGATTCAATAATTTCATCTCTTATATGTTTTAAATATTCGTATATTTCAGGGTAATGCATAGTATTATAAGCAATCGATTGACTAGCATATCGCATTTTTTCTTCATTGGTTGTATTATTTAATATGCCCATACCATGGTCATTACATCCAAATGAAATTAATCCATTCATTACTTCTTTAGCAAAACCAGTCATGCCTAAAGATGGCCTCCATCCAGTAGACCCATCTGTTCTTTTAGCATGGTCATTTGCATGATATATACCAATTGATATACAAATACTCTGATTAATACCATATACTCCATTTGGCGTTAAAAAATTTAGAGTAGGTGGCGCCGTTGGATAACTTTTTGGTGCAACTAGCTCAAATATATATTCGCCCCCTTCATATGCATCAGGTAATCCAGTAATTAAATAATACCATTTTTTTATATCATTTTCAATAAAAAATGGAATTGGGTATATATTATTTGGGTCTTTATTTTGCTTTAATTCCTCAATTGCAATTTTATATTGATTGTGCAATATTTTAACATATCTATTGGAATTCATTTTAATAAATTTAACTTTAAAAATTTAGCTTTAAATTTACCTTATACTTATACTTATATATATATTTAAATATATATATTCAAATATATTTTATTCATTATAGTCATTATTGTCATTTTATTCATTATTGTCATTATTGTCATTATTGTCATTATTGTCATTTTTGTCATTTTTGTCATTTTTGTCATTATTGTCATTATTGTCATTTTTGTCATTATTATCATTTTTGTCATTATTGTTTATATTATTATTATTATTATACACTGCTATAATTATGATAAAAATAACAATAATAATTACTACAACAATTAAGACCGAAATTGCAATTTTTTTTGCCATTTTATGTTTATTTTCATTGCATACATAACATGCGGAACTATATGGAATTACTAATGGTTGATATTTTCGATTTAAATTATTATTATTTGAAATAATATTTGACATATCTGGAGTAATTGGCCATTGAGTGGTATTTATATGATCTTTTTTTCCAACAAATTCAACCGCATCATTATTATGCCCTATACTATGAATATGTACATTTGTAATGCCATTTACATCTTGAATATGTTTTGTTATATCTAAATAATTTGGTAATTTATCTGGAGGCCTAGATGGCATTGCTGGTATTTGAATAGGGGATGCAAATTGACCATGAGGTTGTATTGAATTTATATGCGAAGAACTTGTTGCCATGATATATTATTCAAATGAATAATGTATTTTAAAAAAATTATTCTATATTTTATTATATATTATTCATTTGAAAAATATATTATCCATTTGAAAAATCCATTTTATGATTGAAATAAAATTTGCTGGGCCTCCATAAATTCACTAGTATAATATATCACAGGAATTTCCATATTGCCTCTAACTAATGGAGGGGGGAATAAAGGTGGGTCGTCAGAATCGACATCTTGAGAATAATTATATTCCAACATTTCAAATTCACAATATTCCCCAATATTCAATTTTGTTAAAGCGATGCTTTGAGTTACAGATATATAAGCAAAAAATATTTTGGTAAAATGTATTTCTGCAATTTTATCATCCTCACTGTACAAAATTTCATCAAATCTGTACACTTGTGTATTATTTATAGTTTCAAAGACTTTAAGCCTCCCATTAATGGATATGGCATAATGCCCATTTTCATTCTTTATTGCCATAAAATTCATATTTTTTAATTAAAATGCAATTATTCAAATATAATTTTTATATTAATATAAAGATGTATTTATATAATATATTAAAATAAAAATATCGATACAAAATATAAATGGTTTCTATTAATCATGATTTAAAGGCAATTTTTATCCATTTGCCAAAAAATGGAGGTTCTTCAATTTCAGGTATTTTGCATAGCCATTATGGGTTTGATGGGATACGGGCGTATAGAACAGACCATTGTAAATTTAATGAAGATGTGCATAATATGAAATTAGAAAATTATGAGCAAATTGATAGTACATTAAATAAACGATTTGTTAAAATGCATGCAACTTATAATATTAGACGACGCGGGATTATTAGATATTTTAGGCAAGAAAATATAAAAGAAGGATCTAAAGCTAGAAAAAAAGGAGAAAGGACAAAAATATTTTATTTAAGAAAAAAATTCTCTAAAGTAAATGATGTAGCGATTACAGATGAAATGTGGGATACTTATTTTAAATTTGTATTTATACGAAATCCATATGACCGAGTAATTTCTGGATGGAAATTTTCCACTCGTGGGATGCCAATTAGGCCAAAATTAATTGATTTTATGCGAAATAAGCATAAAGTAACAAATGTTGCATATTCTCATACCTTTATAACACAAAAGGCACATTTAGTTGAATCTGATAATAAAACTATAAATTTTGACTATTATGGAGATTTTAATAATTTAAATGAGGAATTAATTAAAGTATTATTGCATTTAGGTGTAAAAACAATTAAGCATGAAAAATTAATAGAAAAAGATATTATTATAAATAAGGGACATGAAGAGGAAACCAAAACGCCATATTATAAATATTATGAAAATCAAGAAATTTTAGATTTAGTAAATAATCATTTTAAAGAAGATTTTGAATATTTTGGGTATAAAATGTATGAAGACATTAATGATTTAAAGGTAAATTATGATAAAATATTATCCGTTCCTATGACAAATAGGGGAAATTTAAATAAAACATTATGTTTAGACTCTTTTACTGGCAAAAAAAGCGAATTGCCTAGTAAAAGCGCTGAAAGTAAAAGCGCTGAAAGTAAAAGCGCTGAAAGTAAAAGCGCTGAAAGTAAAAGCGCTGAAAGTAAAAGCACTGAAAGTAAAAGCACTGAAAGTAAAAGCACTAAAAGTAAAAGCACTAAAAGTAAAAGCACTGAAAGTAAAAGCACTGAAAGTAAAAGCACTGAAAGTAAAAGCACTGAAAGTAAAAGCACTGAAAGTAAAAGCACTGAAAGTAAAAGCACTGAAAGTAAAAGCACTGAAAGTAAAAGCACTGAAAGTAA
>Ga0209443_1002390_pt1 | contig 11127 bp, 10 predicted proteins | sample LauGreBMM110DCMD_2_FD_187571 | JGI IMG/M metagenome (GOLD analysis project Ga0209443, IMG submission 187571) | Freshwater lake microbial communities from Lake Michigan, USA - Su13.BD.MM110.DCMD (SPAdes) (version 2) | ecosystem: Environmental > Aquatic > Freshwater > Lake | place: Lake Michigan... | reverse complement strand
AAAATTTTATCTGTTTTTCCAAAAGGGGTTTCAATTGCGTCGAAAGCGACGGTTCCAACAATCAATAATTTATTCATAATTCGTCATTGCGAGATTTGAAGCAATCTCTAATTAAAGGGCAAAGATAGTTTATACGATTGTAAGTTGCAAAGGTTATTAAAGAGCAAAATTTTTACAAAAGTTTGGCTTCTTCAAATTCATAAAATGCATCCACAGAAAGTATTTTTTGCATCGATGCCATAACGGCCAATTCGTCGCAACGTTCGTTTTGAATGTGGTTATTATGCCCTTTTATCCATTTGAAGTCAACTTGGTGTTTTCTGAAAATAATCAGAAAGCGTTTCCACAAATCAGGATTTTTCTTGCCCACGAATCCTTTTTTTTCCCAACCAAAAACCCATTTTTTTATAACAGAATCAACCACATATTTAGAATCAGAAATTACCAAAACTTTCCTATTCGGAGTTTTAAGTTTTTCTAAACCAACAATTACGCCCAATAATTCCATTCTATTGTTAGTAGTATGTCGAAAACCTTCGTAAAATTCCTTCTTATGAGTCTTTCCCACCAATTCCATTACAACGCCATAGCCACCAGGACCTGGGTTTCCTTTGGCAGCACCGTCGGTATAAATGTGTACTTCGTAATCCATTTAAGATTTAGGATTTTTGATTTAAGATTTTTTCAATTATTATTGGAAAATGAGTTTGTTCGAGTTCGTGAATTTTATCTGCAACTTCTTCAGGGGTTTCATTTCCTGATAAAGATACGCTTTTTTGAAAAATTATGTTTCCTTCATCATAATTTTCATCCACATAGTGAATGGTAATGCCTGTTTCGGATTCGTTATTTTCAACAACAGCGCGATGAACAAGCATTCCATACATGCCTTTCCCGCCATATTTTGGTAAAAGCGCAGGATGAATATTGATTATTTTATTTGGAAATGCTTCAACGCAATTATTCGGAAATTTTAAAAGAAAACCTGCTAAAATTATCAAATCGGGTTGAATGCTATTTAATTTTTGTAGTACTTTATTCCCAATAAAATCTTCTTTAGAGAAAACTTCGGTGGGAATATTCAAATTTTTTGCTCGTTCTAAAACTTTTGCATTCACATTATTAGAAAAAATGTAAATTATTTTAGCAACTTCTATTTTATTAAAATAAAGCACAATATTTTCGGCATTTGTCCCCGAACCTGAAGCGAAAATCACGATTTTTTTCATTTTGTACTTTTTAATATCACGCAAAAAAAAGAATAAAAATCGATAATAAATAGAAATATAGGCACTTTATTAAAATAATTTTTTAATTTCGTCGTCTTATTTATTAACTAAAGAGTGGATTTAAAATAAAGTTTTTTATTTTTGCCAACAAATTAAATTTTAAAATTAAAGATTATGTCAGACATTGCATCAAGAGTAAAAGCGATTATCGTAGACAAATTAGGCGTTGACGAAAACGAAGTTGTAACAGAAGCAAGCTTCACAAATGATTTAGGAGCTGATTCTTTAGATACAGTTGAGCTAATTATGGAGTTTGAAAAAGAATTTGATATTCAAATACCAGATGATCAAGCAGAAAACATTGCTACTGTAGGTCAAGCTATTTCTTATATCGAAGAAGCTAAAAAATAATAAAATTTGCACCCGTATGCTATTTGGTTTACGGGTGTTATTATTATTTTTAAAAAATCAAAAAAAATTATGATTGTTCGTTCAATCAATTAAGATATATTGTAATACCTATGTTTTTTTATGATTTACACATAGAAGAAAGCATAGGTATTGTTTTTTTATATTCACTACTATAAAATTATACTATGGAATTAAGAAGAGTTGTAGTAACAGGTTTAGGTGCATTAACTCCCATCGGAAATACCGTACAAGAATATTGGAACGGACTTATTAACGGTGTTAGTGGTGCGGCTCCAATTACTTATTTTGATGCTTCAAAATTCAAAACACAATTTGCTTGCGAGTTGAAAGGTTTTAATGTGGAAAACTTTATAGACAGAAAAGAAGCTCGAAAAATGGACCGTTATGCGCAATATGCAATGGTTTCCTCTGATGAAGCGGTAAAAGATGCTAATTTTGATTTTGATACTTTAGACAAAGATAGAATTGGAGTTATTTGGGGTTCTGGAATAGGTGGATTAGAAACTTTTCAAATTGAAATGTTGAATTTCGCTGAAGGTGATGGAACGCCAAGGTTCAATCCGTTTTTTATTCCAAAGATGATTTCTGATATTGCTTGTGGTCATATTTCAATAAAATACGGTTTTAGAGGTCCAAATTTCGCAACCGTTTCTGCATGTGCTTCTTCTACAAATGCAATTATTGATGCTTTCAATTATATTCGTTTAGGTCACGCTGATGCAATGGTAACTGGAGGTTCTGAAGCCGCCGTAACCATTGCTGGAATGGGTGGTTTCAATGCGATGCACGCTTTATCAACTAGAAATGACGATCCAAAAACCGCTTCTAGACCAATGGATAAAGACCGTGATGGTTTTATTCTTGGAGAAGGTGCTGGCGCTTTAATTTTAGAGGAATACGAACACGCAATTGCTCGTGGTGCTACTATTTATTGTGAAATTGGTGGAGGCGGAATGTCTGCTGATGCCTATCATATTACAGCGCCACATCCTGATGGATTGGGTGCAAAAAACGTAATGATTAACTGCTTGAGAGATGCTGGTTTGAAACCTACAGATGTTGACGGTGTGAACATGCACGGTACTTCAACACCTCTTGGGGACATTGCCGAAAGCAAAGCTATTCTTCACGTTTTTGGAGAGCATGCTTATTCAATGAACTTGAATTCAACGAAATCAATGACAGGACATTTATTGGGTGCTGCTGGAGCAATTGAAACAATTTCTTCAATTCTTGCAATCAAATACGGAATAATTCCACCTACGATAAATCATTTTACCGATGATGAAGGAATTGACAACAACTTGAATTTTACTTTCAATACGGCTCAAAAAAGAGACGTGAAAGTATTGATGAGCAATACATTTGGTTTTGGTGGTCATAATGCATGTGTATTGGTTAAAAAATTAGAACTTTAATAGTATTCAATGAGTATAATCAGAAAAATATTTCAAAAATCCCGATCTGCAGAAGACGGGATTTTTTTTACTGATATTCAAAAAATACTTAGTTTTAAACCAATAGAAATTAGTTACTACAAAAAAGCATTCATCCATCGTTCTACAAGTAAAATTGACTCTGAAGGAAATCCAATAAACTACGAAAGATTGGAATTTTTAGGCGATTCGATGTTAAGTTCTATAATTGCCGCTTATTTATTTGATAAAGCACCCGCTGGAGATGAAGGTTATTTAACAAAAATGCGATCCAAGATTGTAAGTCGCGAACATTTGAATGAATTGGGTCGGGATTTGAATTTAGTTCAATTTTTAGATAGCAAAGTTCCCGTTCAGCATTTTGGGGAAAATATTCACGGAAATCTTTTTGAATCACTTGTTGGCGCCATTTATTTAGACCGAGGTTATGCCTATTGTGAAATATTCATCCAAAAACGAGTTATTGTTCCTTATGTAGATATTGCAAAATTAGAGGGCAAGGTCATTAGTTATAAAAGTTTATTGATTGAATGGTGTCAAAAAGAGAAAAAGACCTTTCATTTTGATGTTTTTGAAGACAATGATAGTTCTGGAGAACGATTATTTGGGGTAAAATTCAGTATTGATGATAAAGTGATTGCAAAAGCAAGAGCATCATCCAAAAAGAAGGCAGAGGAAAAAGCATCTCAAAGAGCTTACTTTGCATTTCAAGATAAAATCGACAAAAAATAATACGTTATTTTATCAAATCTACAACGATTTCGTTAGTAAAATAAAGGAAACATATCGATTTAGTAACTGTTTAATTACTTAGAAATAGTATATTTACAACTTATTTAAACGGAAATGGCAATTCATAAATTATATATCGATGAATTTGACGAGGTTGATTATGAACTCATTGCAATTCATACTTCATTAGAAGATTATCGATTGGCGTATTTTTTGAATCAGAAATTGCCCATTTTATTAGGCAAGAGTAAAAGCGAAATCCAAATAAATATCAAAGAAGGAATTACTTATTTTTCGAGGTTCATTTATGAAAATAATGCAACCGATAGTTGTTGGAGTTTAATCCAAAATAAAAATGAAGTAAACACATTAAAATCGGATAACAATCAGAATTTATTTGCCAATTCTTCTTATGAGATAGCCACCAAAGCTTATCTTTTGCCAGAATTTAAAAAAGTAGATTACTTTCTGAAAGTTGAAAATAGTGATAACGACATAGAAAAAATCATTAGCAAAATTAACACAATAGATAAAATATCAACCGTTTATTCAGTAGATACCAATAAAATAAAGTCAAAAAATAATTTAATTTTTTAATAAAAAATGTCAACAAACAAAAAAACCAAAATTGTAGCAACATTAGGCCCCGCATGTAGTACAAGAGAAGTCTTAAAAGATATGATTGAGGCCGGCGTAAATGTTTTTAGAGTAAATTTCTCTCATGCCGATTATTCCGATGTTAAAGCAAAAATTGATTTAATCAGAGGTTTAAATGACGAATTTGGTTATACCGCTGCGATTCTTGGCGATTTACAAGGTCCTAAACTTCGTGTTGGTGTAATGAATGAAGAAGTAATTGTGAATCCTGGGGATATTATTACTTTTCAAACTGCTGAAGACGTTCCTGGAACAAAGGAACGCGTTTATATGAACTACAAAGAATTCCCAAATGATGTTAATCCAGGGGAAAACATTCTTCTTGATGACGGAAAATTGATGTTTGAAGTTGTTTCTACCAATAGAACTACAGAAGTTGTTGCCAAAGTAATTCAAGGTGGTCCTTTAAAATCTAAAAAAGGAGTGAATCTTCCAAATACGAAAGTTTCATTGCCAGCATTAACTGAAAAAGATATCCGTGATGCGATATTTGCCATTGAGCAAAAAGTAGATTGGATTGCGCTTTCTTTCGTTAGAACGGCTGAAGATTTAATGGAATTGCAAGACCTAATTGCAAAACATTCGGAACATAAAATTCCAATTATTGCAAAAATTGAAAAACCTGAAGGAGTTGAAAATATAGATTCAATCATCACGCATTGTGATGGTTTGATGGTTGCCCGTGGCGATTTGGGAGTTGAAGTTCCTGCTCACGAAGTGCCGTTAATTCAGAAAAAACTGGTACACAAAGCCAAAACAGCCAGAATTCCTGTTATTATTGCTACGCAAATGATGGAAACAATGATCACAAGCCTAACTCCAACACGTGCTGAAGTGAATGATGTTGCCAATTCTGTAATGGATGGTGCTGACGCAGTAATGCTATCTGGAGAAACTTCTGTAGGAAATTATCCTGTTCAGGTTATCCAAAAAATGACACAAATTATTGAAGCAGTTGAAGATTCTCCGCTAATTCAAGTGCCACAAAATACACCGCAAATTAAAACGAAACGGTATATTACGAAAACAATATGTCAGCACGCCGCTCAAATGGCAAATGCAATTCACGCAAAAGCAATTTGTACTTTAACGAATAGTGGTTATACTGCTTTTCAAATTTCGGCATGGCGACCACAAGCAGCTATTTTGGTATTTACATCCAACAAAAGGATTTTGACACAGTTGAATTTAATCTGGGGAGTGAAAACTTTTTACTACGATAAATTTGTAAGTACGGATGATACCATTGATGATGTGAACAAAATTGCCGCCGAAAAAGGATTGGTTACCAAAGGCGATATGCTGATTAATTTAGCTGCGATGCCAATTGCAAATAAAGGAATGGTGAACACCTTGCGCGTTACAGAAATAGAGTAAATAAATCAATATTTATAAAAAAGGGGCTGGATATTATCTAGCCCTTTTTTTTACTAGATAAATTATCAAAATTTTAGAGCTGGAGCTCACAAGCTTGGCAGTCATAGCATTCTAAAAAGTGCACGCCAAAAAAATACCCTAAAACTCTTCTACCAATGTGGAATCACTAGGGATAGAATCTTGCACTTTGAACTTCAAAAAAGTACGGGCATTTCCAGAAATTGACATGGGAATATTCTGCCCAATGGTGTCGTCAGCCATAATGAGACCGCGGCGTAACATCAAATTGCTGATGAATTGCTGCTTTTTATTTTCTATGGCTTTCAAAAATCCATCGGGGTCAAATTCGTACATGAATTTTTTAGGTTTTGGAACAATCGACGCCAGAAACAAACATTCTTTTAGGGTTAAATCAGCCGGTTTTTTACTGAAATAGAAGTTGGCCGCTTCCCCAATTCCATATACATTTGGTCCCCATTCTATGACATTAAAATAGACTTCGAGCATGCGTTCTTTGCTGGCTATGCGATTGTTTTCTAATATGTAAACCAATAAAATTTCTTCTAATTTTCGGGAAAGTGTTTTTTCACGAGTTAGAAATACGTTTTTCACCAATTGCATGCTTATGGTACTTGCGCCACGAGAGAATTTTTTGGTGCGAATATTTTTCAATATCGATTGCTTGAACGCATCATTTATAAAGCCCCGATGGGAGAAAAAAGAGGGGTCTTCGGACGTTAAAACACACTTTTGTAAATAGGGTGAAATCTGATTTAAAGGCGTAAAATTTGGATTGGAACTTCCTACAACAATTGGACGTTGCAATACCCCTTTGTCCATAGCACGATACGTAAATTCCGTATTTAATTTGGATAAATTGGCCTCGCCATATTTTATAATTTTAAGGTTTTCTTTGTTTAATTTGCTTTCAAAAACCAGTTGGTTGGGTTTGTTTTTTACGAATTTATAATCCAATTTGTATTCGAAATTTCCTTCGGTTTCCATGCCTTCAAAATGGGAAAATAACCCTTGTGGCAATGAGGTGATAAACTGCTGCGCTTTCATTTTTGGGATGGCAATACGAAGTTTATAAACCGTGTCTTTTTCGGTATTGTATTCCGCAAAAGGATGGATTTTGACGTTGTTCATTTGCATCGTTGAACTGCTGTCAATTGCCATGAAATGTTCTCCAAACAGTAAATGATAATCGAAACGCGCTTGATTTACAACAACATCTTTGGTGGCTATTTTTGGATGATTTACTGTTAAATTCAAAATGGAAGTGAAGCCGTCAACATGCAATTCACCACTTTCCATTTCAATTTTTGCAATGTTTAAATGAATGCTGTCAAAACTGGAAAAAAGGCCGAAACGTTCATCGATATAAGGCACTTTTATTTTGGAATTGTCGCCATTGAAGAACTTTAAATCGGCGGTTTTATCTCTTGGATTAGCCGTTCCTTTTATGTTCCAAATTTGCGAAAAAGAATTTGTTTTAACGTTAATTGAAGTCACTAAAACTTCCTCCTTCAGTTGTAATTGACTCATGTCAAAAGTCACTTTTTTTCCCCTATCGTCCATCCGAAAAGACAAATTTTCAAGGTGCATTTCTGTTGGCACTAAATTCAATATTTTTGAAAGCAAACGATACGTTGTTTTTGCATAATTACGATTTTCGGAAGTGGAATTATCATCTTTATTGTGTTTTAAAAACGCATCAAAATTGCGCCCTTTTTTATTTTTTACCAATTGGATAAAACCATTACTCATTTCTAATCCTTCCAATTGCACGGTTCCAATAATCAGTTTAAAAAGATTGATTTTGGTTTTGATTTTCGCTACCGATAAAAGGGTGTCCGCTTGATTAGGAACCAAAATTATATTCTGTAATTCTATTTCTGAAATGCCATCAAATTGTGCTTTTTTAATGGTTAGTTTGGCGGCGTAATCTGTTGCTAATTTGTTTTCAATTTTCGTGATTGCTTTTTGCAAAAGTGTGTTGCGAAAAACAAAAAGCAGCACAAAACTTAGCGCAATAAAAATGGCAAAACATTTTAGAAAAAGTAGGACTTTTTGTTTTGTTGTTCGCATTGGATTATCCGAATAATTCGCTTACAATATCTTCAATTTTTGCCACCATTCTAATGTTGATGACCGTATTTTTAATTGCAATTTTATTGTATTTAGATACAAATATAGTTGAGAAACCTAATTTTTCGGCTTCTTGGATGCGCTGCTCAATTCGGTTTACAGGGCGAATTTCTCCTGAAAGTCCCACTTCCCCGGCAAAACAAAAATCTTTTCCGATGGCAATATCTTCATTTGATGATAAAATAGCAGCAACAACCGCCAAATCTATTGCAGGATCATCAACAGAAAGTCCGCCAGTTACATTCAGAAAAACGTCTTTGGAACCCAAATGAAATCCTGCTCGTTTTTCAAGAACTGCTAAAATCATGTTCAGTCTTTTGGCGTTATACCCTGTCGTGCTTCGCTGTGGAGTTCCATAAACGGCACTGCTTACAAGTGCTTGAATTTCAATCATCAAGGGTCGCATTCCTTCCAAAGTAGAAGCAATTGCAGTTCCAGAAAGTGTGGCGTCGTTGTGAGAAATCAAAATTTCTGAAGGATTTGCAACTTCACGCAATCCTGTTCCCTGCATTTCATAAATTCCAATTTCGGCGGTAGAACCAAATCTGTTTTTTAAGGAACGCAAAATTCGATACACGTGATTTCTGTCGCCTTCAAATTGCAAAACAGTATCAACCATGTGCTCCAAAATTTTGGGCCCTGCAATATTTCCGTCCTTTGTAATGTGTCCAATTAAAATTACAGGGACATTCGTTTCCTTGGCAAATTTTATAAGTTCGGCAGTGGTTTCTCGGATTTGAGAAATACTTCCGGCAGCCGATTCTATATAATCGGTATGTAACGTTTGTATGGAATCTATAATTACGATTTCAGGCTGAATTTCCTCAATTTGTCGAAATATATTTTGCGTTTTTGTTTCTGTTAATATATAACAATTATCGCCGTTTGGCGTGATTCTTTCGGCACGCATTTTTATTTGCTTCTGACTTTCTTCACCTGAAACGTATAAGGTTTTGTAAGGTAATTTCAATGAAATTTGAAGCAATAAAGTGCTCTTTCCAATTCCAGGTTCGCCGCCTAAAAGGATTAAAGAACCCGGCACAATTCCTCCTCCAAGCACTCTATTTAGTTCGCCGTCGCAGGTATCCATTCGGATTTCAAGTGTGGAATCAATTTCTTTAATTTTTAAAGGTTTTGAAACTTTTTTAACTTCTGACGTTGATGGTTTCCAAGCTACTTTTTCTTCCTTTTGGATAATTTCTTCTACAATAGTATTCCATTCCTTGCACGCGTTGCATTGCCCCTGCCATTTAGAATATTGTGTTCCACAACTTTGACAAAAAAACGAGGTTTTTACTTTAGCCATATTACGGTTTTTTTTCTTCTTGAATTGGTTCTGTTGATTGTTCTGTAGTTTGCTCTTGGGTTTTGACTGGCTTTCCGTTTTTAGGAATTCCTTTCTTTAAATCTTCCATTTTATCGAGCATCATGTCTTTGGTTAAGTTTCCAATTTCTTCTTTTTGATAGGCAGATTGGTAATATTTAAGGGCTTTTTTGGGATCTTCCATTTTTTCAAACATCAAACCCAATTCATAATCAGCAAGCATGCTTTTAGGATAATTCTTGGTTGCCAATTCTGCCAAAGCATCCAATTCATTGTAGGCTTTGTTTTTTAAAATAGCGGCTTCAATTGCTTTAAAATCATTAATACGAATTGGCATTTTTATAGCAAATGATTTTTCTATAACATCATATTTTTTTATTAAATAGTCAACGTATCCAGAAGAAAGAATTGCGATTTTCTCGTTGAATTCTGAAACTGAAATAGGTTGGTATACTCCAAAAAACTGATACAATGCATTGGGAATTGCATTTAGTACTAGTGAATAATGAGATGCTCCTTTAAAATTATCAAAAAGGTAATTTAGATTTGGTTTTTTAATGGCTGCTAGGGCGCTATCCAATTGTGTAATTCTTTCTTTAGTAGTTTTCAAATCACCATCTGCCATTGCTTGATAATAGAAAATTGGTTGATTTAATGCCAACAAACGTTGTGGGATTATTTCTTCCATTCGTGTTGGAAATTCTGGACTAAGCGAAATATAAGCATTGAATATTGGTTGGTCTTTGTATAAATAAAAATTTAAAAATCCAGCGGTAATATCATGTCCAGTAATTATTTTAAATGGTGCGATTCGGTATGTTTTTTCAATATATGGAAGTAATTCTTGTCCAATAAATTCAAAGAAATTTTCGCCTTTCCCATCTGGCAAACCAGTTTCTGGGTCAAAAGTACAATCAGAATAGCGTTCATCATTTTTGTTTTGTGAAATTCCAACAATAATAACTTCTGGTAAATCATCCCAATAGGCCCCATAATTTAGAGCTCCTTGAAATGGATTTAAAAGGTAATCGCCATCTAATAAAACAAGAATAGGATATTTCTTAGTTTTATTTTTCGCGTAGGATTCTGGCAAGGAGACCGTAAATTCTCGATCTTGCTTTAATTTTTGAGAAACAATTGTGTCTGTAATTATTTGAGAAAAGGTAGAAAATGAAAGTAGAAAAAGTAATACTAGTATCAATTGTCTCATTGTTGGCAAGGTTTTATCAATAATTTATGACCCTTAAAAAGGAGTAGCAATATAATAATTTATTTGCTTCTATTCAATATCGGTAAAAGTAAAAATGAGATTGTCCCTAAAAAAACTAATAAAAGCATTTGAGACGTCCAAATAATCCAACCAAAAGCATTTCCTGCGGTTTCTGAAATATGATAAAAAAGTAGGATTTTAGCTATTAGAAATGGATACGACCCAAATCCACTGTTGGTAAAAGCAATCGCTATACTTCCAACAACAAATGAAGTTAATACCGCTTCTAAAGTAAGTGTATTAGTTTCTGGAATTACAAAAATTCCGATGTAAAACATAAATATATAGGACCCCCAAATGAAAATTGTGTGCCCTAAATAGGACCATTTTCTTTTCATATGAACGATGCTTAAAATTCCTTCTTTTAATCCGGAAATTTTTGATTTCAGTTGGATAATGAATTTTGCTTTAGAATAGCGATAAAAGAGGATAAAAGTAATGAAAAGCACTATTCCTACAACTAAAAGTATAATTATTTTTTGGAGCGGTAACTTGTCTAAAATAAATGTTTTTACAATG
>Ga0209443_1002389_pt1 | contig 11130 bp, 9 predicted proteins | sample LauGreBMM110DCMD_2_FD_187571 | JGI IMG/M metagenome (GOLD analysis project Ga0209443, IMG submission 187571) | Freshwater lake microbial communities from Lake Michigan, USA - Su13.BD.MM110.DCMD (SPAdes) (version 2) | ecosystem: Environmental > Aquatic > Freshwater > Lake | place: Lake Michigan... | reverse complement strand
TCTTATTACAGTTTCACAAAAAAAGAATAAAAATTTACTATTTAATTAAAATATGTTTATTCGCGTATACTTTAGATATGGCGAATCCAGCAACTACAATACTTAATAATAACCCCCAATTTCTTAAATATCCTATATCGTATGTTTGTTTATAATCACTAATCATTTCATGAGAAGCATTATATTTATCCTCAACTACATTAACTTTACGGTTTAATTTATTATTTTTAGTTTTTTCTCTCTTAATTAATTTATCTACTTCAAAAAGTTTTTTATTTATTTCATCAGTATTTGATTGAACTTCATTAGATAACATAAATAGTTGCGAATTTAAATTATTTAAGTTACCATTTATATTATTAAATGTTTGTTGGTATTCATTATTTTGAGGATTACTATTATAAAATAAATAAGCTTTTTGAAATTCATCTAAAATAGATGGCAACTGTTGTTGTAATGTTTGTAATTGTGTCATATAACTGTCTGCTTTTCCATACATGTCATCCAATATAAATTCATTTTCTATTTCAGCCATTATATATATAATTATGTAAAATAATTATATAAAACTGTCTTCAAAAGATAAAAATAATTTATCTATGTACAATTTTGTGTCATTGTATCCTCCAATAAATAGACCATCATTAAAAACCATCGGGAATAAATTATATTCTTTTTGGGCATGTTCTTTAATAAACAATAAAAAAGATTCCTTCTCTTTTAGATATTCATCACATTCAATAACAATAAATTCTATATTTTTTTCAGTTAACAATGTTTTTATCTTATTACATTTACCACAACCATTTTTGCTATAGACTGTAAACCCTGAATTGGACGGTGGATCAAATTCCATTTATTTATAATATTATATAATTATAATATTTTTATCATATATAATATTTTTACACACAAACTCTATAATAATTAGCTTCTATAGCTGTCTTACTTGACCTAATAATATGACACACTTGACCTGGTCTGAGACCAATAACGCGTGCGATTGGATCAAATCTAGAAATATCTGGAAATTGAATTTTATTTGTAATATTATATTTTAACATAACATCAATAACCTCTTTATCATCCATCACACGGTGAGGAGGTACAAGAGAGTGTTCAAGAATATTAAATTGTAATCGTTTAATGTTTTCAATAACAATAAAGATATGATCGGATTCCCAAATATGTTTTAACTCGTTTATTAATGTTTCATTTGGGTCATCTTTTATAATAATAAATAAGGTATCTTCTTTTTTTAATGTTTCAGTCAATATAAATAAATCATCAATCATTTCTTGTAAATTTGCAGGTCTAATTGCTTTACCTAAATAATAACGAATATAAATTTTCCTCTTTATTTTTGACGGATCAGATTCAATCTCTTTTGTTTCTAAAAGCATATCTAACTGATTATTTAGCTTCATTGAATTAACTTCATTGATGCTAAATTTGGAATAATCGGAAACATTATAGCCTTGTTTTTCCATTAGTTCTAGAATATTTTTTCTAGAATTAAAAATTTGAGAAATAATAACACTTGAGTTTTGGCTGGTCATTCTATTTTATAATATTAACATATTGATTTATTTTTATTTCAATTTTATTTATAATATTATTTATAATATTATTTTTCTAGTTCCATCTGATTTGGTAGTTTCGGTAGGTGTTTCTTCCGGTGTTTGAATTACCACTTTTTTGTCTGATGATTCAGGTTCGGGATTATTTTCTTCTTTTGGTTTTTCAATTTCTAAAATAGTTGGAACTGGAGGTGTCTGTTTTATTTCAGATACAGGAACAAAACTAGTTTCTAATCCAGGAACAGATCCAGGAGCAGATCCAGGCACAGAACCAGGCACAACACCAGGAGCAGATCCAGGCGCATACCCGGGCGAACTAGGTGATTCAGGTATTAAATCAGATGAGCCAGGAATATAAGCCGGTTCAGAAGCATAAGGCGGTAAACCAGGAGCTTCAATAGGTATACTAATATCAGTAGGCGATTCTTCAATATGAATTGGTTCAGGTAATACAGGAATTTCTTCTGGAACTTCAGCCATTTTATTTTCTTTTAAAGCATCTCTAACAGAAAAAATATAATCATTCGTTGCTGTTTTTAAGTCACCCTTGTTATTTAATAATTTATTAATATTATTTGAATAAGACATACTTAAGAGTTGATCCACATTTTCATCTGTTATAATACGCATTTGTATATTCATAACTTGTAACTCCTGTATTAAAAGCTTTAAAGAGTAAGGGATCCTCAATATGCTAAATGATCTGCCAAACCTGCTTAAATTCTTAATATTTTGCGATCCATCCGGATTTGTGACAAAATTAATTGGCCCATCAGCATATGGACTTAAAAATAAATTTCGGTATTCGTTATAAATAGCAATACATCCGGTTTTATTACAAATTGCCATATAATATTCATCTCCTCTCACTAAAAAGGATTCATTTAAAAAATAGGACATTCCATGTGCTAGAACGCCGTCGCGTTCCATTTCTCCAATTCGAAGCCCTCCATCATTAGCGCGACCTTGAACAGGCTGTCTTGTTAAAGAGGTGTTCGGGCCTCTAGCACGATAGTTAATTTTATCTTTAACCATATGCTTTAAACGCATGTAATAAGTAGGACCCATATAAATGTCCGCCGATAACTGATCTCCAGTCATTCCATTATACAAAATTTGGTTACCTGATGAATGAAAACCTTCTTTCACAAGGAGAGGCGCATAAGTAGAATAATTTGCACCTTTTACCTGAAATGCGGTACAATCCCCAAACGCACCATAACTTGTACAAACCTTACCAAATAAACTTTCAACGATTTGACCAATAGTCATACGTGATGGTATTGCGTGAGGATTTATAATTAAGTCGGGTCTAATGCCGTCTTCTGTAAAAGGCATATCATTTTCAGGAATAATGAGGCCTAATGTCCCTTTCTGACCAGCTCTTGAATTTCCTATGAGCATAGATGGCGCGAAATTATTCTCACGCATATAATATAAATGCGACGATGGCATTTCAACGCAATATACTTTCCCTTCATAATCTATTAATTTTTCCTCATTGAAATCGTTTACATTTTTATTAATATATGGTTGATTTTGCTTACGAAGAATACTAATTTTATAATATGTATTATCTCCTGTCTCAACAATTTTTGTAATTCCAGACCATCCACAATGAACAGCTAATCTACAAATATCATTTGCAAGTCTATTGCTAACAGTTCCATACCTAGAAAATCCATCAGCGTATGTATGACTATCACCTTCTATTAACGCTTCTAATAATATTATACATTGACGTTGAGATAAAGACCAAACGTAATCAGGTAAATATTTATTTAATGCTTCTAAACTATATTTTTTAAGTTCATCATATACTTCTTTATTTTTTTCAATATTTATGGCAAAATAACCATTATACCTATCGTGATAAAATGTAATATTTAGTTTTGTCAATATATCTATATTAAAATCAATTTTTCTTGGTTTTACAGCAAATATATAAACTGCTCTTGAATTAGTTGACCCATCAGAAATAAACATGCCAAGCAATTGTAACCAATCGTCCATTTTATATTGTTTTTCTCCAAAAACCATCCATTCAACGTCAGGATATACATTTTTCATTGATTTCTGGAATTGTACCATTTTACCGATGACTTTTTCAGCTTCTAATAATTCATACTCTTTATTGCCTTCATTTTTCTCTCTTTGTTTAATATACAATTTGTGATTTAATGTACAAACAACTTCAATTTGCTTGTTTTTAACTGAATACATTTTACCATTATAATCATATATAAATTTATTAACAGGATATTCATAACACATATTTCCATTTACATCTAAAGTTGCCACCTTATGTTTTGAAATATCTATATCTTTAATTTCAATCCATCCTTCATTAGTTAGAACTTGTTGTGTAGGTAAAGCACACGCCATCTTATCACCAATAGCGGGCAAACGTTCTTCGCGTATTCTAACTTTTGCTATATTAAATCCTTCTTCTCCAAGAGTAATAAACGATTTATCTACATAACCGAGTTGTCCTTTTTTAGTTTTAACAGAATCATCTATCCATACATCTTTATTTTCAAGATTAGAATTAATTTTTCCAATTAAAATAGTCTTATCATTTAAGCCTGTATTTTCTCTAATCAATCCAAAATCATCAAGTTGGCTATAATCATACCCATCTTTCTTTTTAATAACATTATTTTTTTCAACATTAGCGAATTTTGAGTTGGTCATGCCTGTAATTTTTGAACTTTCTTCTCTCGATTCATACATGGAGTAATAGGTGGTTCTAAAAATGCCACGATTAATAGCACCTTCATTAATTAAAATAGCATCTTCCACATTATATCCAGTGTAGCACATAATAGCTACAATAGCATTGACACCATATGGTTGCTCTTCATTGTTAATGTATTCCATATATCTTGATTTAATCAACGGAATTTGTCCATAATTTAATATAACTCCCATTTTATCGATTCGCATCTGATAGTTTGAATGATAAACAGATACCGCTTGTTTGCTTTGACCACAAGAAAAAGCATTGCGCGTTACCGGATTATTTTCAGGATAAATAATTTGATTTCCCATAACACCCAAAATAAGGGAAGGATCAATTTCAATATGGGTATAATAATTATTTTTTTTAAGTTCTTCTTCATTAACAGCAATTAGAGACGACTCTTCTTCCGATGTATCTACATAATCAACAACTGATTTATATTTTTGTAAATTATTAAAAATAGATTGTTGCTCTTTTCCAAAATCAGGATACAACTTAACTAAATCATAAAGCATGTTGTTTTTACTTGAAAAAGTAGGATCATTTTTATTTTTAAAACCAGAAATTATTTGTTCCCATGTGATGGTTCCTTTATTAAGCATCTCTATAATTTCTGGTCTGTCATAACTTGATTTGCCGTCTTCTATATAATAAATAGGTCGCGTAAGTCTTCCTGCATCTGTATAAATATGAATTTCATTATGCTCGTAATCAAATGAAATACTTGTATAAATAGGAATAATTCCATTTCTTCTATATATTTTTAACAATTCAACCAATCCCAATTCTTTTTTATCTGTAGAAATAGGATTATCGATAACTCCTACCCAATTTCCGTTGACAAAAATTTTAGAACTAATAGCTAATTGTTCTGGAGAAGATTCTAATTTAATTCTCATTGGGGTATTTGCTCTTAACCATTTTATAATAGGATACGCAGATGAACCGCTAGTAATATATGCGCTAATTGCCATATGTTTATGAAGACCGATATTACCGCCATCAGGTGTATCAATTGGATCAATAAATCCCCATTGTGAACTGTTCAAAAGACGAGGGCCTACCACTTTAGCACTAGCATCAAGAGGTAAATTTATTTTTCTTAAATGTGAAATAAATGTATTCCAACTTAACCGATTTAAATCTTGAACAGCACCCAACCGCTTAGTATGCGCATCAGCACCCCAATTACCTTTAAATGCCTTTCTAAATCCGCTCTCAACAAGCCTATCTTTAAAAAATGTTTTAAAATTAGTTTCGATTAATCCAATAAAATTGTCTTTATATTTGTTATCCTTTGGAACATTTGTACTTTTAATTTGTTTTTTTTCCTTTCTAGAGAGAGTTTCATCTTCTTTATATTCACCCTTGTGGTAATAATATTCTTCATCTATTTTACGTGAAATATCTTTTTTTTGAATTAAATAATACTCTCTAAATAGATCATAAATGAGAGAACCAGATAACTCTACTCTCTTGAATCTAAAATTATCGCGATCAGTTGGTTTTTCTTCTTTCATATAAACTTTTAATAAACGATTCACCATATAACCAATAAAATAAGCTTTATCTAAAAAATTTAACTCTCCGACATGTGGTAAAAAATAATCAGAGAGAATTTCTAAAACACCGGAAACAGTGCCTCTTTTTGTTAATTCCGCAATATATTCGAGAGCCGTTTGTTGATTAAAAAACTTATTAGCATCGTGTATTGATGGTATAAATAAATCAATATATGGATTATCATTATTTTTTATGCTATCATCTAAATCTATTAATAAACAAGTTTTAATAATCTCTTTATCTGAAGTAATACCTAGAGCACGCATCAATATAAAAAGCGAAACTGGTTTTTTGACATTTGGAACAGAGACAACAATCTGGTTATTACTGTATCTTGGTGATGGAGACACAATTTTAACAGAAGTTGTCCTTATTGGTTTTGAGGTGTCCTCTGAAACAGATCTAATTTCAGCTGAATGGCTATAAATATCGTCTTCTTTGTTTGTTCTTATATAGAGCATATTGTCGGCAAATTTTTCTTGAGATATTAATACTTTTTCCTTACCATCTATAATAAAATAACCGCCAAAATCATTACGACATTCGCCCATATTAAATCGCACGCTTTTATTAAGGGATTTTAAGATACATAGGTCAGATTGAAGCATAATCGGGAAACGCCCAAGATATATTTTGTTCAAAATAATTTGGTGTTCTTTTTTTTCATCACCATTGTAATAAATAAAATCAACAATTACATCATAATGAATGGTAATTCCATAAGTCATGTTTCTCAAACGAGCATCATTTGGATACATATAATGTTCGTGATGATCATCGTAAATAACCGGTTTACCAAAATATATTTTAGACCCGTCCTTATCACCTAAATATAATAAACATTCGTTTCTTTTAACTGCTGAAATATTACTTTCTTCTTCTCTCTCAATAAACCGAATGGGATTATTTTCACGAAAAATACGTCTGATACCATTTCTAAAAAATTCATTATAAGACTCTAAATGATGAGCAACTAAATTATTAGGGTTATCTGTAAAATATTTATCTATTAATTTCCAAGATATATTTTCTCTCTCCATTTTATATTATAATAGCTCTATTTTTTTAAAATGTAATTATTATATTATATAAATTTTATTTAAGATTTATATAATTTTATTTAAGATTTATATAATTTTATATTTTATTTTTAATAGTTTTACCAGTTTTACTAGTTTTACTAGTTTTACCGATAGTTTTACCGATAGTTTTACTAATAGTTTTACTAATTTTACTAGTTTTATTTTTAATGACCTTATTTTTATTAAAGTTTACATTTTTAAAAGGAATAAGGCGTTTAGTTTCATCTTTTGGTTCAATATATTCTATATGGTCATCTTTATAATATTCTTGTGAAATTTTATCGTATGTAACCAAATATTTTTTATCTTTAGTACCCTGTTGCTTTATAATTTTTTCTAAATTGGTAATGTATTTTAAATATTTTTTTTTATCAAAATTATTTACTTTAAATTCTGTCCACGGTTGCGAAGGTCTATCTTTTAAAAATGGACAAAAATTAATATATTGTTTATGATCTTTGCAAAATTTTTCTTTATTAAAAGCTATTCCACAAGAGTTACCAAAACGTCCAATAAATCCCATATTTTGTGCCAATTTAGTGTCACACACTATTCCATCAACCGCACCATGAGGTGAAAATGGCTTAGGTCTATCTGCTTGTGACATATATTCTCTGGCATCTAATTCATAATGAGAACAAACTGTTCTAGAGCAAGGATTATTATCCTTTTTAAGATACACATCATAATGATCCGCAATTATTTTTTGAGCAATTGATATATTTATTTTGCCTTTATGTTCATCCATTAATTCTTCTAATCTAACTTTTCTGGCTCCTTGATGTCTTCTAATATCATAAAAACCAGAATTATTTACTTCTAAGTTTCTTATTCTTGGGTCATAGGGAGCATTAAACCCAATATAATACCCATTTTTAGTTCTAGAAAGACTATGATATTTTAATCCTAATTCTATACGCATTATTTCATTATTTTTAGTGTCACCAAATAACCAAGAATTAGCATAATCGCCTGAATTTCCATCGAGTAAAATGTCTACGTAATCGTCTAAAGTATTTCCATATTGCATTGCTTTTCTGATTCTATAACCAATTGGATATTTTTCACTGTAAGGTTGAAATCCTCCTATAGTTGTTTCCGTTCCAATTATACCTGCTGCTGTAACAAAAAAATCCGTACCACTCCATATCCAACATGGCGACGTTTGCATTATAAATCGATGACCTTCTACAGGATCTAAATCTAAAATAATATTTGAATATTGACCATCAATATAGTCAGTAAAAGAATTATGCGCTACAACAATTTTGCCATCTGATGTCCAGTCGCCAACTGCCATAAATGCGCTACATTTGTCATCAGCTTTGCTGCCTCCGCCTTCTTTACCTACACGCGAATCTGTTTTATAAGAAAACCAATATGGAATAGACATATAAAAGTTCCATGCTATTATTTCATCAATATTCGTTTTTGTTCCACCCGCATTACAACCTTCAGAAATACCTTCCATTTCTTCATATAATTCAGGGAAATCATTTTTGGTTATTTCTTTAAAAGATTCATTAATTGTTTTAATAAAATATTCCCACGGATGACCAAATGTTTCAAACATTACATATCCCAACATATGTTGTATTTCTTTGAAATCTTTCGCACATATATAACCATACGCAAAGCCTCTTTCTTTTGGTTTTCCTTGTACAGATATATAAGTCCATCCATTTTTTTTGTACGAATAGCCATTTTTAATTTTCATAGCAATATATATATACTTTTAAAAAATATACTTTTAAAAAATATACTTTTAAAAAAAGTATAGCAAAACCCACAGTATTGTTTGATAAAAGTTTAAAAGTATATTTTTTAAAATTATATATTGGGTTTTGCTATACTTTTTTTAAAGTATATTTTGCTATACTTTTTTTAAAGTATATTTTGCTATACTTTTTTTAAAGTATATTTTGCTATACTTTTTTTAAAGTATATTTTGCTATACTTTTTTTAAAGTATATTTTGCTATACTTTTTTTAAAAGTATAAAAAGTATAAAAAGTATACTAATGAGTATAAGCTGCTTTAACTGTGGTTAAATTTGGCGTTGAATTTAATTGACCTCTCCAAGGCATTGGGTTAACAGGACCTTGGTAACCAGCTAAAGCATTATATGCGCTACCAACTCCATATTGAAACTGTCTTCCTAAATTAATTAAATCTTGAGTAACGAAATTTGATAAAACACCACCTCTTTGTTTTCTTCTACGACTGCCTTTACCGCCAATAGAAAAAGGTGGGTTTGCGCCGGTGGATATCATGGCGGTTTGAGGATCTGTTGGATACTTATTTAATTCTAAATAATTTCTATTGCCGCTTACACTATCCGCACCTGGCCAACCACTAGAAGATGCGGTCCAAGGCTGTCCGACTAATCCATTAGGATAAGGAATACCATTATTTCCTGAACCTCCGTTCATTTTACAAGAACTACATTTACAATTGGCGCGATGGGATCCTCCTTTCATAAATCCTAAAGAACATGTGGGACACATTCCACCTCTTTTACCTCTTTTTCTACGAGATCCTCCCGTTAATCCGCACCCGCATCCACCACGTTGAGATCCTTGAGGATTCAAAAAATTAAATCCACTCGACGGAGGTCCAGAAGAAGGATAAACAGGATTTAAACCATTCATATTTTGAGGTTGTGCTAAATTAGCAGGGGATGAACATGATGAACCGCCTTTACCATTGTAGGCTAAAAAAGGATTAGCCATAGTTGGCATCTTTGAGGGATATGCTAAATTCAAATTGGATGCAGAAGCTACACTTCCACCTAAATTATTTTTACGAGTTTTTGAACATCCTTTCATTCTATACAGTTTTTGCCTTTTAGAATTCTTTCTACCCATTTTATATATTATAATAAGAAATTATTCAATATCAACGTGTGTTAAGAAATGTCTGCGACAACACATTTTTTTCATTTTTAATTCATCCAGAACCTCTCCTTCAGGTGTTTTTTCGTGAAACTCTTTTGTTAAGTAAAGTACTTTATCAATATCAATAGAACCTTCGTTACCTTTTTTAGCTAATTTTCTCTTACGCACTTCTTCAAGATAAAATCTATATTTGTTGGCAATAACAGTGCCGCAAGAAAAACATTTTATGGGGATTATCATCTCTTATATATAATAGTATGTTTATTCTTATATACTTTTAAATTTAATTCAATTTTTTATATAAATTTTTATTGTAAAAATCAATCTAAGTTCTAAATTGGATTACCCTAAATATAACTTTATTTTTTTCTTTTATTGCTTTCCTTAACAAATTTATCTATTTTTTTTATAGTATCATTATGGTTAACTTCTTCTGAAAAATCATAATAAATTTCATATCCTTCACAACAAACTTCACGCGTATTTGTATAATCATCTAACTCTTTTTTAAGATCTCGTTTAATAATAAACACAATTTCTTCTTTTGTTAAACTACTAATTCCAGAACCCATTTTTTATTGTGTATTGTTTATGGTTTAAGTTATTAAATTGTATATTATTAAATGATATACAATTTATTTCAATTTTTTACAATCTAAATCTAATCTTAAATCTAATCTTAAATCTAATCATAAATCTAATCTTAAATCTAATCATAAATTTAATTTATTTACATTTTGATCCATAACATTTATTTTGGTAATAATAATAATCTAAATTAACAGTCTTGCCATTTTTGTCAGAATTAAATGTAGGTCCTTTTGCTCCGCCGGCAACACATTTGCTATCGCTAGTAAACACACAGCAAGATGTAGACGTACAATTCTTTTGCGTTAATTTACCACATGATTTGTTTAAAATAGGACTAGCGCCTTTATGACTTTCACAAAATGCGTCATTTTTATTCATAATTATAGATGTATCCGGTTTATTTGTTAATCCCTCAATTGTTACAACTTCTAAAAGCTTTTTAGGAGATTTAACTGGATTTAAATTAATGCCAATAGTATTTATAAAAACAATCAATGAAAAAATAAGTAAAACAAATATAAATACCTTTAGAATATATTTTATTGTTTCTTCTTCCATTTCAATATATTTTATATGTATATTTTATATGGCAAAATCTCGTAGAAATCGTGGATCAAGAATTTTAAAGAATGTAGTGAATACATCTAGAAATGTTATTCCTAGTATTTATTCAGG
>Ga0209443_1002386_pt1 | contig 11134 bp, 7 predicted proteins | sample LauGreBMM110DCMD_2_FD_187571 | JGI IMG/M metagenome (GOLD analysis project Ga0209443, IMG submission 187571) | Freshwater lake microbial communities from Lake Michigan, USA - Su13.BD.MM110.DCMD (SPAdes) (version 2) | ecosystem: Environmental > Aquatic > Freshwater > Lake | place: Lake Michigan... | reverse complement strand
TTTGAAGCCGTAGTCGTAACCATCAGCGACCTCGGTTTTAAAGGTGGGATCGTAATGCTGGGCGGCGTTGTCGTTTTGGGAAACGAAGTAGCTCTCGCTGTAACTGCCGTAGACGCGCAGGTTGGGCGTGAGTTTGTAGTTAAAGCCAAGGTTGGGCTTGGTGAGGTTGATCGTCTTGTCGATTATCGAGCCGGTGACATAAGGGATCGGTGCGGTCCCCGTCGGCGCGAAGCCGATGAAATCGCGATCGCGGAAACGAACCGAGTCGAAACGTAGCCCGGCGAAGGTGAGCAGGCGACCCTCCATCAAGGAGGATTGTTGGCGAAGCAGACCGCCGATGACGGTGATGCGGCGCTTTTGATGGCGGGTCTTTACGCCGATGGTGGGGTCGAGCGGCGCGGAGAAGTAGGTGATCGGACTGGTGGGGTTGAGGTTGGAATCAAGCGTCACGACGCGGCCCGATCCGGCGGCGTTCCAAGCGACGAGGTTTGGATGGCTCGGATTGGCGTAGGAGAGCGAAGGGTCCCAGCGGTAGTAGTCGTTGATATCGAGGGTGACCAGGGTCTTGTGCTCAACCTTGCCGCGATTGGTTTTGTATTGCGCGAGGAGGTCGGCCTGCAGGCCGCCGCCGTCTTCGATGATGCGGGTCGTGTTGGGGACGGCTCCGCGGGTGGACGCGACGGGAGGAACGATACCGGTCGTGGCATTGGCCGGCGGGTTGATGTTAATGGTGCCCCAGCTGTTGTTTTGGTTATAGTCCCAGCGGCGGGCGAGGAAGTAGTTGGACGCGATGCGGGTGCTGAAGATATCGGTGAATTTTTTGTCGTAGACGGCGCCGTAGTTGGAGGAACCACGGTCGAGCTGGCTGCGGGGGCCGTGGGCGTTGAAGCGGGCGAGATTCTTGGCGTAGCCGACGGCGACGTCGTCGGAGAGGTCGGTCGTGCGCTTTTGGTCGATGACCAGCGGGGCGGAACTGTTGGGTGAGTGCCGGATTTGCAGGAAGTATTCGGCGGACATGAAGAGGCTCGAGCCGTCGGGAAAGTCGTTTTTGACGGCGAGGTAGTATTCCTGGTTCCGGTTACGGGCATACTCCATGTCGAACTCCTTTTGGAAATGGGAGGCCGTGAAAATGTAGTTGAGGCTGCCGAGCGCGGTGCGCGCCACGGGACCGGCGGTCTCTAGGGTGCCGCGCTGGGTGCCCTCGTTGCCGTAGTTGATCGAAAGGCGCTGACTCTCTTTTGCCCGGGGTTGCTTGGAGACCATGTTCATCATGCCGCCGGGAGAGGTGCGGCCGTAGATGGCGGCGTTGTTCCCCTTGATGATTTCGATCCGGTCGACGTTGCTGGAACCATAGCGGCCGAGGCGGAAGAAGCCGTCGCGGAGCTGGGAAGTGGAACCGAAGCCGCGGAGGTTGAAATTGCCGCCGACGTCGAGACCGGTGAAGCCGCCGACTTGGATCAGGTTGTCGGAGAACTCAAAAATGCCGAAGTCCTCGAAGAACTCGCTGGTGAGAACGTTGACGGTGTAGGGGAGATCGGCGATCTGCGTTTTCACGCGGCTGCCGGTCAGGGTTTCGGAGGCGGCGTAACCGCGATTGGGTTCTGCTTTGACGGTGAACTCCGAGAGTTTGACGGTCTCGGATTCGGCGTTCGTCGCGGGGGCGACGGGGGCGGTTTGGGCGACGGCGAGCGCGCTGAGCGCGATGAACGCGCTGCAGGCTTTTTTCAGGTAGGTTTTGGTGTTCATAAATACAAGGTTTGGCCGTTCACAGGTGGGGGTGTGACTTTGCCGTGGGGGGGGTACAATAGAAGCTGGCGCCTCTCTGTCCACCTCTGAGATGGGTTTTTCGCCCTAGGAGGCAGTCACGCGCCGACCGTGCGGCCGAGCGACGATGCGGAGAGCAAGGGGCTGTCCGAGCGGCAGCGGCTTCGAATTCAAAAATTCAGCGGCGACCGCCGGGGAAGAGAAAGCCGTCGTAGCCGCCGTTTACGCCAAAGAGACCGTCGTGCGACCGTTGGAACCCACGGCTGTCAGCGATCCCTTCGCGCGCATGGAATATTTCCGCGAACCCCGCACCCAGCGGATTTCGGCGGGAGGTGGAAAGGTCGGGAGCGGATGCGGAATCGGCACGACTGAGGAGGCAGATCACGGCGCGGCGAGAAATACGCCGACGTAGTCGCGGGACCAGAACGGGTCTTCCCGCCAGCCTTGGACGCGGGGGGATTTGAGCCAGTTTTTCGTGTTGAAATAAAGCGGGGCGATCGGCGCGACTTCGAGCAGGAGGGCTTCGGCTGCGCCCGCTGCGAGTTTGGGCGGAGAGGCTAGAGGACGCGGGGCGAAGAGTGCGTCATAGCGGGGATCGGACCAGCGGGGGTAGTTGCCAGGTGCACCGGTGGTGAAATTCTCAAGGGACGGGGCGGGGTCGGCAAGGTCGGGAATCTCGGTGATGAAGCCGATGTCGTAGTCGCCGGTGCGAAGGGCGGAGAGGTGGACTTTGGCGTCGCGGAGCGCGATAGCGACGTCGATCCCGAGCGTGGTCTTCCACATGGCTTGGATCGCCTCGAGCACGGGGGTCTGCGACCAACCGGTCAGTTCAAGGCGGGGGAAGTCTTTACCTGCGGGAAAGCCGGCGGCGGCGAGGAGGGCGGCAGCGGTTTCGACGGATACAGAATTGGAGTTCGGAGAGCCCGCCCGGAGGGACGGAGGGAGAAAGGTGAGGGTGGGGTGTTGGCCGCCGCGGAGGACGAGGGCGGTGATTTTTTCGCGGTCGATGGCTAGGCTCAGGGCGCGGCGGACGCGGGGGTCGTCGAGGGGCGGGCGGCGGGTGTTGAAGGTGAGGTAGCGGGTCTCGGCGAGGGGGGTTTGGAAAATCTCGGCGGGGCGGTCGCGGGTGTAGGTTTCAAGTTTCGAGATCGGGACGGCCATCGTGATATCGACTTGGCCGGCGCGGTAGGCGCGTTCTTCGGTGTCGCCGCTGTCGAAGCGGAGAAATTGAATTTCGTCGAGGCGCACGGCGGCGGCGGCGCGGTAGGCGGAATTTTTTCTGACGACGATGCGTTGCTGTTGTTGCCACTCGGCGAGGGTGAACGGGCCGTTGCCGACGTGGTGGGCGGGCTGGGTCCAATTGCGGCCATGTTTGGAGACCGTGGCGGGGTGGACGGGAATCCATGCGCCGCTGGCGACGTAAAGCAGGAAGGCGGGCGTAGGACGCTCGAGCGTGACGATGAGTTTTTGGGGATCGGGCGCGGCGAAACCGACGGAGGAAAAGTCGGTCAAGGTGCCGGCGGAGAAGGCGCGGGCATTTTTGACGGGGTAGAAAAGTTCGGCTTTGGGCGCGGCGATCGCGGGCGTGAGGAGGCGGCGGTAGGAGGCGATGAAGTCGGAGGAGGTGACGGGATCGCCGTTCGACCAGCGGGCCTCGGGGCGGAGGTGAAACGTGTAGGTGAGTGCGTCGGGGGCGATTTCCCAGCGGGAGGCGGCGGCGGGCTGCGGGGTTCGTCCGTCGGGGCCGGCGGTGACGAGGCCCTCGGCGAGCGCGCGGATGACGAAGAATTCGTCGGGGAGGGTGGCGGTGGCGGGGTCGAGATCGGCGGGCTCGTTGCGTTGGCTGAGCCGGAGGACTTGGGGCGCGGAGTCGCCGAAGGGTGTGGGATTTTTTTTGGCGCAGGCGGGGAGGAAAAAGCCGCAGAGGAGGGCTGCGAAAAGCGCGAAAGGGCCGGAGAGTCGAAGGCGGGAGCTCGCGGCTGCGGGCGGGCGGGAGGGTGGCATGGGCGAAAGGGCGGAGGGCGGGTCGGAGACCCTCGGCTCCGCGGCGGGGTGGTCTGGGACGCGTGGCATGGGCGAAAGCGCGGGGGCGGGTCGGAGACCCTGCCCTACTTTTCGAGGGAGACGTAGCGGTAGTCGGTGTGGTCCATCGGCGTGGGCTGCCAGCCCTTCACGGAAGGGTGGAGCAGGTAGACGTGGGTGTTGAAATAAATCGGGATAATCGGCGCGGCATCGAGGACGAGGGTCTCGGATTCGGCCAGGACGGCGGCGCGGGCTTTGGGGTCGGCAATCGTGAGCGCGCGGGCGGCGAGGGCGTCGTAGGCAGGGGATTTCCAGCCGGTGTGGTTGTTGCCGGAATCGCTCAGCCACATGTCGAGGAACGTGGTGGCATCGAGGTAATCGGCGGTCCAGCTGCCGAGTAGAACTTGGTAATCGCCGGCGCGGCGGTTGGCGAAGACGACCTTGAATTCCTGGTTTACGAGGCGGATGTCCACGCCGAGGTCGCGGCGCCACATCTGTTGGATGGCCTCGGCGACTAGGCGCAGAATCTCGGAGTTGTTGTAAAGGATCTCGATCGGCGGGAGACCGGCGCCGCCGGGGAATCCGGCGTCGGCGAGGAGTTGGCGGGCGGCGGCGAGGTCGTAGGCGCGGCGCGCGGGGGGCGTGTAGCCCTGAAGCAGGGGCGGGATAAATGAGGGCGCGGGCTGACGGCCGCCGGGCAGAATGTTGGCGGTGATGGCGTCGCGGTCGACGGCAAGCGCGAGGGCGCGGCGGACGCGGGGATCGGTGAACGGGGCTTTGCGGACGTTAAGCCGGAAAAAATAGGTCTCGAGAATGGGATCGATGCGCAGAGCGGGGGATTGCTCGCGTTGGAGCGGGAGGACTTTGGAAAGTGGGAGCGCCCAAGTGGCGTGGAGCTGGCCGGCGCGGTAGGCCCGCTCTTCGGCGTCGATGCTATCGGTGGGAAAGAAGCGGACGCCATTGAGGCGGACGCGGGCGCGATCCCAGTAAGTGGGTGATTTTTCGACGACGAGGTGTTGTTGCGGGATCCATTCCTTCAACATGAAAGGACCGCTCGTGACGATGCGGCCGGGCCGGGTCCAAGCGGTGCCGCGGCGTAGCGGGTCGCCGTGGTTCGCGATGGAGCGGACATGAATGGGGCGCCACGGAGAGTTGAGGAGAATCTGGAGGAAGTAAGGTGTGGGGTGATTGAGGGTGACGATGAGCGTGCGGGCATCCGGCGCGGCGAGCCCGACGGCGGAAAAATCGGTGGTGCGGCCCTTGTTGAACGCCTCGGCGCCGCGGAGGACGTAGAAGAGGTAGGCGTAGTCGGCGGCCAGACTGGGCGAGAGCATCCGGCGCCACGCATCGATGCAGTCTTGGGCGGTGATGGGGTCGTTGTTGGACCACTTCGCGTCGGCGCGGAGGTGGAACGTGTAGGTGAGGCCGTTCGGGGAAATCTCCCAGCGCTCGGCGAGGGCGGGGACGGGGGCGAGGGTGGCGGGGTCGTAGCTAACGAGGGGATCGAAGAGGGATTGGATGATCTTGGCCTCGCCGAGGCCGGTGACGATGTGCGGGTCAAGGTCGGAGGGCTCGGAGCCGACGCTGAGGTGAAGCACGCCCTCGCGGTTGCCGCGTTCGACGGCGGTCTCGCGTTTGCCGCAACCGGTGACGGTGAAGAGGGCGCCCACGAAACACACGAACGACACGAAACGGGTGGGCGTGGTGGAACGGGTGATGCAAAGACACGGGCGGGACGCCCGTGCCACTGGAGCAGGAGAGATGTTCATGGACGGGAAATGAGGCAGACGGCGTGGGCGGCGATGGCCAGGCCCCGACCGATTTCGTCGATGCCTTCGTTGGTGGTGGCTTTTAGGCCGATGCAATCGACGGGGAGGCCGGTGGAGGCGGCGAGGGCGGCTTTCATCGCGGCGAGGTGCGGGGCGATCTTTGGTTTTTCCGCGATGAGGGAGGCGTCGATGTTGACGAGGGAAAATTGGCGCGAGGCGAGTTCGGCGACGACGCGGCGGAGAAGGACCTGAGAGTCGATGTTGCGGAGCGCGGGATCGGTGTTCGGGAAAAAGTGGCCGATATCGGGAAGGGCGGCGGCGCCGAGGAGGGCGTCGCAGATGGCGTGGGTGAGGCAGTCGGCGTCGGAGTGGCCCTCGAGGCCGTAGTCGGTGGCGAAGCGCACGCCGCCGAGGACGAGCGGGCGGCCGAAGACGAGGCGGTGGATGTCGTAGCCGTGGCCGATGCGGAGCTGGGTCATCGCAGAGGAGTCACCACGAAATACACGAAACACACGAAAAAAATACAGGGAAAGGCGGAGGGAGAGTTGCCCACGGAACACACGGATGACACGGAAAAATCGGAAGGCCTTAGATGGGGGTGCGCGGTGGGAAAGGGGCGGAAGAGTCGGAGGAAGCGGGGACCGGGGCGGCGCGGGTCAGGAGGAATTCGAGGTAGGCGAGGTCGGCGGGCGTGGTGAGCTTGGGGTTGGGCTCGGTGTTTTCAAGGAGGGCGATGGGGTGGTCGAGGCCCTCGACGGCTTGGGCATCGTCGGTGATGCGGAGCTTTTTTTTGGCGACGCGGGCGTAAGCGCGGTCAATGAGTTCGCGGGAGAAGACCTGTGGGGTTTCCATGGCCCAGAGGCGATCGCGGTCGAGGGTCCTCAGGTGGGCGTTGGCGCGGTGCTTTTTGATGGTGTCGGTCACGCGATGGGCGAGAACCACGGCGCCCTCGCGGCGAACGATTTTGTAAAGTGCGACGAGTTGCTCGGCGCTCACCAACGGGCGCGCACAGTCATGGATGAAGACGTGGGCGATATCGGCCGGGAGTGCGGCGAGGGCGGCGGCGACGGAGTCTTGGCGCTCGGCTCCGCCCTGGATGAGGACGCAAGGCGTGGGCGCATGCGCGGAGAGCGTGAGCATCTGGCGTTGGTCGCGGTAAACGACGACATAGAAATCGGCGACTCCGCTGGCGGCGAAAGCGGCGGCGCTGTGGGCGAAGACGGGCCGGCCCGCGAGGGGCGCGAGGATTTTATCGGCGACCGCGCCGGACATGCGCGTGCTGCTGCCGGCGGCGAGGAGGATGGCGGCGGTGCGGCTCATGGCTGGAAGGGGAAAAGTTGAGAGTTGAGGGCTGAGAGTGGGGAGACCGGAGCCGGCCGCCCGGGCGGGCGAGTTTCAGGCGGCGAGTTCGACGAGGATGGCGCGGGCGGCGGCGACGGGATCGGGGGCTTTGAAAATGGGGCGGCCGACCACGATGTGGGTGGCGCCGGCGCGGGCGGCTTCGCCGGGAGTCATGATGCGGGTCTGGTCGCCGGCATCGGCGCCGCGGGGTCGGATGCCGGGGGTGACGAGGGCGACATCGGCCGGGAGCACGGCGCGGAGAGGCGCGAGTTCAAGAGGCGAGCACACCAGGCCGCGGAGGCCGGAGTCGATGGCGAGGCGCCCGAGGCGGACGACGTGGTCGGCGGGCGGGGCGGCGACGCCGGTCTCGGCGAGGCCCTCGGCGCTCATCGAGGTGAGGACGGTGACGCCGAGAAGAAGAAGGTGGGGGGCGTGCTGTTGTTGGGCTTTGACGGCCCACTGCATCATCTCGCGGCCGCCGGAGGTATGCAGCGTGAGCATCTTGATCGGGAGCGGCGCGACGGATTCTACGGCCTTGGCGACGGTGTTGGGGATGTCGTGGAGCTTGAGGTCGAGGAAGACATCGAAACCGAGGTCGGCGATTTCGCGCACGCAGTCGGGACCGCAGGCGGTGAACATTTCGAGGCCGACCTTGACCCAGCGGACGGTGCCCTGGAGTTGGCGGAGGGCGGGGGCGACGGTGCGCGGGGATTGGGCGTCGAGGACGAGAATGAGATCGGTGGCCATCGTTGGACGGGAGAGTGAGGGAGAGTCGGGGGATAAATCAAAAGCCAAAAAATGCGGCTGGCCCGAGGCGGGGGTGGCGGTGTTTGGTAGGCGGGTGCGCGCCATCGAGATTTTTGCCCCGGCTAAACTGAACCTGTTTCTCGCGATCACGGGACGGCGGACGGATGGATTTCATGATTTGGTCTCGGTGGCGGCGACGCTGGATTTCGGCGATACGCTACGGGCGGATGTGCGGGAGCGGGAGGAAGACGGTGGTGAATGGAGGTTACATTGTGATGACGCGACGGTGCCGACCGACGAGACGAATTTAGTGGTGAAGGCGGCGCGAGCCTTTGCGGCGGCGACGGGCTGGCCGGGAAAAGGTATGGGCGTGGATTTTTCGCTGCTGAAACGGGTGTCGATGGGCGCGGGGCTGGGAGGCGGGAGCAGTGATGCGGTGGCGGCGTTGCGAGCGCTGAATGCGCTGTCGGGCTTGGCGCTGGGAGCGGCTGAACTGGCGAAAATGGCCGCCGGACTCGGCTCGGATTGCGCGCTTTTTTTGCACGACGGGCCGGTGGTGATGCGGGGGCGCGGAGAGCGGATCGAGGTTTTGCCGACCGGTGCGAGCACGCGGTTGCGGGGGCGGCGGGCATTGGTGTTTAAGCCGGGTTTCGGGATCGCGACTCCGTGGGCGTATGGGCGGATGGCGAGTAAAGCGCCGTCGGGTTATCTGCTGGCGGCGGAGGCGGAAGCGCGTTTGGCCGCATGGGTCGGCGGCGACGGCGCGGCGGAGGCGTTGCTTTTTAACAACATGGAGCCGGTGGCGTTTGAGAAATTTGTGGCGCTGCCGACGTTGCTGGAGCAGTTGCGCGATGAGTTCGGTTTGGTCACGCGGATGAGCGGAAGCGGGAGCGCGTGTTTCGCGCTTTTACCCGACGGAATGGACGCGGCCGTGATCGGCCAGACGGTGCGGGCGGCGTGGGGCCCGACGAGTTTCGTGGTCGAGGCAAAGTTGCGGTGAAAGAGCATTGACCGTGCTCGGCCGGAAAGCGTTATCAATCTGAGCCGCGCGGCTCACCCCCCGCCTGCTGCGCTCACTTTAATGGCCACGGAACCACGCACCAAAAAGGAAGTCATCGTGCAAGGCATCGCCGCCTCGCAGGGAATCGCCTATGGCACCGTGTTCGTGTATCTGCAGAGCGATGTCGAGGTGCCGTGTTATCAAGTCGATGCGGACAAGCGGATCGAGGAAGTCTCGCGATTCGACAAGGCGCTGCTTACGACGCGGCAGCAGATTTCGAAGATTCAAGACGAGGTGGAGAAAAACTTGGGCAAGAATGAGGCGCTGATTTTCGATGCGCATCTGCTGGTGCTTGAGGACCAAGCGTTGATCGGCGAGACCATCCGCGAGTTCGAGGGAACGGGGAGCAATATCGAGACCTGCTTCAACAAGATCTCGGCGCGTTACATCCAGGCGTTTTCGGAGATCGACGACGAATATCTGCGGGAGCGCGCCGGGGACATCCGCGATGTGGCGCAGCGCGTGTTGCAAAATATGTTGGGGCAGGCCGAGAACAGTCTGAGCCGGTTGGCGGAGAAGCGGATCGTGGTCGCAAACGACCTTTCGCCGTCGGACTCGGCGAGCATCGACCGGAGCGCGGCGCTCGGGATCGTGACGGACTCGGGCAGCAAGACGAGCCACGCGGTGATCGTCGCCCGGTCCATGAAAGTCCCGGCGGTGGTGGGCGTCCGCAATCTCACGCAGCGGGTGAAGACCGGGGATTGGGTGCTCGTGGATGGCTACGACGGACTTGTGATCGTAAACCCGACGGAGCAAACGCTGTTTCGCTACGGAAAGATCCAGTCGGAAAAGAAGTCCTTTGAGCAACGTCTGCTCGAGGCGAACCGCCGGCCTCCGGTGACGCTGGACGGCGTGACGGTCACCTTGCAGGCGAACATCGAGAAGGTGGACGAAGTTGCGTTGGTGAAGGACTATTTTGCGCAGGGCGTCGGGCTGTATCGCACCGAGTATCTGTTCCTCAACTCGGCGCGGATTCCCTCGGAGCAGGAGCAATTTGTCGCCTACAAAACGGTGGCCGAGGGCATGGCGCCGAACCCGGTCGTGATCCGCACTCTGGACCTCGGCGGGGACAAACCGATGGAGGGCAAGGCGGACCTTTTTCCAAAAGAGGCGAATCCATTCATGGGCTTTCGGGCGATCCGGTTCTGTTTGGAGAATCCCGAGATTTTCAAAGACCAGTTGAGGGCCATCTTAATGGCGAGTGTGCACGGCGACGTGCGGTTGATGTATCCGATGATCAGCGGCCCGGAGGAATTAGGGAAGGCGAACGCGATCCTCGCGGAGTGCAAAGCCGAGCTGAAAACGCGCGGTCAACGCTTCAACGAGGCGATGAAGGTCGGCGCGATGATCGAGATTCCCAGCGCGGCGACGACGACCGACCTGCTGGCGAAGACCTGTGATTTCTTCAGTATCGGAACCAATGATTTGATCCAGTATCTGCTCGCGATCGATCGCGGGAACGACCGGGTCGCCCACCTCTATGAGCCGGCGCACCCGGCGGTGGTGCGAACGCTGAAACACATCGTGGACGAAGCCCACCGAGCGGGCGTGCCGGTCAGTGTATGCGGCGAACTGGCGGGCGATCCGATTTATGTGCCTTTGCTCCTGGGACTCGGGGTGGATGCTTTGAGCATGACGCCGCCCTCGCTTCCGGCGGTAAAATATCTGGTGCGGGGAATGACTATGGCTGATGCCCGGACCTTGGCGGTTGAAGTCCTCGCGCTGGGCTCGGCCCAGGAGATTCACGCGAAGTGCTCGGCGTTTGCCCACGAGCGGATTTCGCAAACGTGATCGGCCGGGCTCGGTCTTTGCCCGGAGGGCAAGCGATCGTCAGCTAGGCTTGGATGGGCTTCAGGCCGACGATGGCGAGGAGCTGGGGCGTGGACCTGCTCGGTCGCGCTGACGATTTTGCGTTTGATCGCCCAGCCGGCGAGAATCACGCCAACCGGTTGGTCCGGACTGATACCAATGGCGGTTAATTTTTAGACGGCGGGTGCAGAGGTGGCCCGGGCCTCTGGCCCGTGGGTTTGAGGACGAAACTCAACCGCTATTGGTATCAGCCGGCTGCTGGAAACGGTTGGGTTGGGCGGTGGCGGGCTTGCTCCGGGAGCTTGAGCGGAACCGACGTTCGCGGGCGCGGGCACTTTGGACGTGATCAGGCTCGGGGCACCGGCGAGGGCGAACGGCGGGGCGGTTTGAATCAGACGGACAACGCGTGGGTCGTGGCCAACAATAAAGATTATTTCCGAGGCCACAGGATGCGGTGGACGAAAAAGCCCCGACGGTAATGTCGGGGCTTGGGGATTTGGCTGGCTAGGATCGGACGGGCCGGTGTTCCCTGAGAAAAACCAGTTTGGGCGGTGGTCTACTGGGTCTTGAGGTAGGCGACGAGGTCGGAGACGGCTTGGGCGTTGAGGCCGAGTTGTTCGCT
>Ga0209443_1002384_pt1 | contig 11137 bp, 9 predicted proteins | sample LauGreBMM110DCMD_2_FD_187571 | JGI IMG/M metagenome (GOLD analysis project Ga0209443, IMG submission 187571) | Freshwater lake microbial communities from Lake Michigan, USA - Su13.BD.MM110.DCMD (SPAdes) (version 2) | ecosystem: Environmental > Aquatic > Freshwater > Lake | place: Lake Michigan... | reverse complement strand
GACCGTTCAAGAACTGATATTCAGTCTCCTGGTCGGCGGGGTGCACCCTGCAATGACAATCCCGGATCTGGCTGCTCGGCTGCAGCGACTCCGCCAACACTCCTGACGCGCAAGAATGCGTCGCCAGACCACTGGCTTCATCGACCGAATCTCCCGTCTCAATCGATTCCGAGATCACCGTCCGCCGCGCCTCGAAAAAAGATTTTTGCAGCTCCGAATAGTCTTCCCGGTAACCAAATCCAAAGTACCCATGCACGTCCAGCAACCCACGGTCCGGCGCACCTTCCGCCATATTCACCAAGCGTTGAGCGGCCGGAGTCTCAGCCAATTCAGGACAGTGGCCCATCCACTGCCGAATACGGGAAGCCACCGGAACGACGTCGGTTTGGATCTTAGTTAATTGCTCTTCACGCAAGGCACTGAGAAAGGCCTCCAGTTTTTCGGCGTGTCGTTTAAAATCCTCATCCGCCGCCGCCTTGAGCAACAGCACCCGTTCCTTAAGAGGCAACCACCGGAGACTATGCAACGCCGGATCCGTCTCATCCCGGGCCATGCGGAATTTGGCCGATTGAAATTGGGCCTCGGCCAATGCGTCATCCAGACCGTGGGCCTCGTCGGTGTAGGTCATCGCTACCCGCATTCGGTAATCGGGTTCGCCGTTCTCTTGAACATACGCTGCCCACCCGGCTCCCAACAACGCGCGGGCCGCATCCAACGGATATTCGCTGCGGGCATAGCGCGCCGCCATGAGGAACGACTGCTCGGCCTGGGCCGGATTGATGAGACGGGGATTCGTATTGTCGATGGACCCCAACAGTACCAGTGCGCGGAGCAAGTGGATCCGCCAAACGAGTCTTCCGGACACGTTCAGGCTGGGTCCGGTGTCCAAGGCACAATTCAGAGCCTCAAGGCTTTCTGTAAAATACGACTCCAAGAAGGACTCTCGGGCGACCTGAAACAACTGAACTACCACGGACTCGGCCGGGGAACGCGCTTGCGCCATCAATTCGTCCATCGGCACCAGCATGCCCCCCATCGAAGCCAGCACTTCCCCGCGACTCCAAGTGAAGGCCGCTGACAGGCGCATTCCGCTGGGATCCAACAAACTATTGGTCGGGTGCACTAGGGATACGAGGAGCGCCGCCAACGATTCCCGGGATCCGATCAGCCGCAGTGTGGATGCTGGCAATTGATCGAGCAGTGCCTGAACGACAGCAGCAGGCTCATCAATTGCAACCTGAGACCGAGCAGGATCCTGCAAATACTCTAACCAAGAAGGCCCTCCAGAGGGAGATCGGCTAAAATTCCAAGAGAGATTCGGCATGACATCGCAGCGCTAGCCTCTCGTAGAAAATTTTGGATTTTCACAAGTGAACTAAAACCGAATCATAAGTTCCACACATCTTAACTTCTGCAAGTTGACGGTGCGTTTTAGTTTTACGGCTTGAGAGATCGGCCGCGCTGCGAAGCGTGCTATAAATACTATTTTGTTATTGTAAAAAAGTATTTAAAACCCTGATTTACAAAAAATAAAAATTGTAACAGAACTATTAGCCGAAGTATGAATTAATTAATTATTTACGGCGAGTTTAGTTTTGGAGATCCGTTGGAATCGCAAAATTTGATTAAACTACCCATTAGTTCAGTAGCTCGAGCGTCCGTGGTCACAATATTCACAAACCCTTGAATCAAGGCACGCTGGTGCGTGGGAAATCTCGCCAAATCTATCTTCAGGTTTTCACTGGCTTTCACCTTGCCCAATTGCGGCTTGGCTCGGATCACCAATTGAGGCCGTAGCGGCAAAGGGCAATGGTCTTGAAGAAAGGCAACCACCAATGGAATAGCCTGAGTCTCAGAAAGCATCTTCGCTAAGCGATCCACCGTGGCACGATCAGGCAGCGACAAACCGGCACATTGCCGACTCACCATACTCTGATCAATCCCGACAGCACGGCCAAATTTTAGTTGACTCCCATCGAAATCTTGATCAATCAGCGTCGACAATTGGGCCGAGAAAAAACTCACCGGGGTGCTTTCTCACATTTGAAACCATCCTGCAAACAAGCATTTTTCGCATAATTGCTGCAGCATCATACCTGAAGAGATCGTTTTAAGGCCCCCGTTACAAACTAGAGCCCCCCCGTTACAAACTAGATTGGCCAAAAAAAAGGCTCCATTTGCACCACCGACCAACCCCAGGCCAAGCGCCACTGCCGGCGTGACGATCAAGCCTCGGTACAGCCCTTGCCAAGAGAGTCCCTGATCCCCAAGAGCCCACCTTGCGGCAACGCCCCCCTGGCTACCAATTGACTGCGGGCACGGCCTCCGCTTGCCTTGAACCCATGCAACGCGCCCGAGCCCTCTTGATCCTGTGGACCGCCTTGATGCCGGCGTTAGTGGCCGAAGAAATCGTCACCCTCGACGGCCGAACCTTCCGTGAGGCGACAGTGCGGCGTCTGGATGACGATCGCTTGGAGCTCCAGCACTCCGGGGGCCAAATCACGGTGTTCTTCTTCGAGGTTCCCGAACCGCTGCGACGACGACTGGGGTTCGACACCGAGGCCACCTTGAAGCGCCTGACCCTCGAAAATTCCCGCCTGCGAGGGGCCGCCTTTCTCCCCTCCGGCGCGGTGAGTCCGACATCGGACTCCGTCACGACCCAAGCCAAGCCAATGACGCTTCCCCTGCTCTTGGCCGCCGCCAAGCCCGTGGTTGAAACACTTCAGACCGCGCGGTGGGCCGGACTCGTGCCCCCGGCTCCGGCCGCCCAACTCCCTCCGGTGATCGCCACTCAAGAAATCAGTGCCTGGGAACTGGTGAACCACTACCGCTCCGATCTGCCGGCTGCCAATGCGCGCTATCAAAAACGCTCATTCCGCATCACAGGCGTAGTGGAACGCATGGAGCGAGGCATCGTCAGCCGCAATGTCCGGGTCTTCCTAGAAACGCCGGATCCCGCTGTGCGACCGGTGTGCGAATGGCGCATCGACGACAAGATTCCCGCCTTCCACACCCGCCGCGACGGTCGGACGTTGATCGCCGAGAACAACCGCTCGAAGTGGCAACTCCTGGAAGCCGGCCAGACCGTAACCTTCGAGGTGCGTTGCGCCGGGATAGAGGACGGTTTGGTGGAATTGAAGCAGGCTCGCTTGCAGCCCTGAGGCCGATCGATCCGTCGATCCCTCGCGGGCCCAATGATAGAAACGGCCATGGACCCTTTCGGACCGTTGCCCACCGAAGACACTCCTACCGGGAGGGCTCGTCGACCTCGGCCGTGACGGTGATCTGAACGGCGGCATCCAGCGGCATGTCGGAAACCCCGATGGCCAACCGGGCATGGGCTCCGCGGGCACCAAACACCGCGTTGAAGAGGTCTGAGGCCCCATTGAGCACTTGTGGATGCCCACGGAATCCGGCGGCGCAGTGGACATAGCCTTCCACGCGCACCAAACGACGCACTCGATTCACATCCCCGCCGGCGGCCGCCTGGAGCTGGGCCAAGGCGTTGAGCGCGCACTGTCGGGCCGCTTGGTATCCTTGCTCCACCGTGAGTTCGGCACCGAGCCGACCTGCATAGGCCATCACGCCGTCGCGCCAGGGCAACTGCCCCGAAGTGAACACCAAATTGCCCGTGCGCACCCACGGCTCATAGGCGGCCACAGCTCCCGGAGCCGGCGGCACCACGATTCCGAGGTGTTTCAAGGTCTCGGTGACAGTCATCGCGTTGCCTATGCTCTCGATGCGGTTCCACGACTCAGGCCGCCGACGCCGCCGGAGTCTTCGCTGCACCGGAAGCCGCCGAGAAACTCCGCCACTTCGCCTGCGGAATAAGCCCCAGCGCGATAAGTACGCATTGGCTGCCCACAAACACCATCAGCGCCGTAAAGGCCCCACTCATGAAGCCGTAGCTGTGGAGCCCCACGCCCAGCAAGTTGGTACCGAACCACGACCAACTGGTGACGATATTTCCGAAGATCGCGAGGTTCATGATGCCGCGCTCCCGGACCATGCCACCCCAACGGGCGTGCAAGATGAGCGCATTCCACAGCACAATGATCAGAGCCCCGTTCTCCTTGGGATCCCAGCCCCAGAACCGTCCCCACGATTGGTCGGCCCAGATGCCGCCCAGCACGGTGCCCACAAAGCTGAACAGCGTGGCGAAGCACAGAATGCCATACACCATGCGCGAGAGACTTTTGCCCATGTCGCCGGTCATCACCTTCGTGAAGAATCCGAGCACCACGTACAAAATGGCCAGGAAGCCTGCGACATAGGTAGCAGCGTAGCCCAACGTCACGATGACCACGTGGGTGGCGAGCCAGAAGTTGGTATCGAGCACCGCCTGGAGCATCACCATGGTGTCGCCTCCGAGGGCGAGATTGTGAGCCACGACTTGGGTGGAGAAACCAATGACCGTCGCTACCGCCAGCCCGATGGCGTTTTTCCAGAACGATTCAAGGATCAGCCCGAGGCCGACCGCGCCCCATCCGATAAAAATGGCCGAGCTGTAGAGATTGGTCACCGGCGGACGGCCCTCGAGCCACATCCGAGCGATGAGCCCCAGCGTGTGAACCACGAAGGCCAATTGCACCAGATGCAGCGATGTCTTGCGGCTCCATTCAGCGAAGTTGAACCAAAACCCACAGCTAAAGAGGAAGGCCACGATGTACAACGCGGCGGTTTTCGAGAACGGCGCGAAACTATTGTAGAGTTGTTCGCGAGCCGTCTTGTTCAAGGCCTTGCCCAGGCGCAGCGACTCCAAGTAGGTCTGGTACCCGACCACCGCGGTATTGAAGCCCGCAACCTGGCTCTCACGAAAGGCGTCAGCCATCGCCGCCCAATAACCCACCGCCGGCGACAGCGGCCGGGTGCCCACCAAGCGGATGCCTTCGGCCGCGGCTTCGGGCGAAAGTTCGGCCTTGGGCACGCGCATGAGGTGCTTGAGCAGCGGTGCTCCGAAGCTCGGATCTAGCAAAGCCTCGCCCATGCGCTGCCATGCGAAAGTGGCGTCTCCACCGGAGGCGGGCGGGATGAGCAACGGCGGCTCGCCGCGCAACGTCACGAAATACCGCTCGGCATGTCCGAACACCTCGGTCAGTGCATTGGTATCAAACGTGCCAGAACCGGTCATGCGCTGCTGGAAGGCCTTTACGCCGGCCGGGATGGCCTTCTGGTAGTCGGCAATCTCCGCCGCGAAGCGAACCGTGTCCTGCGGGTGCACCGTATTCTTCAGGCGCAGGTACAGGGTCATGGCCTCGTACAACCCAAGGGTGGCGTTATCGAAGGCGTTGCGGAGCGACGAATCCTTCTTGTTCTCCTGGATGTTCCGGGAGCTCTCTTCGATTTGCTTGAGACCTGTCTCGCCGAACTGGTTCCACGAGTAGTGCTTGCCGTCTTCGCCGGCCGCCGGGTTGGGCTCCGGCAACTTGAGCATCGCCTTGAGCTCCGGGTGATCCACGCGGAAAACCTTCCAGCCGTCCGCGACCTCAGGCCGGGTCATGAGCGTCAGCAACCACTCGGTCGCCGAAATGATCTTCGGTCGCTCGTACCACGACTTGACCGGCTCGAGATTGGCGGTGTCCTTTTCGCGGATGCGCGTCAGCGAATTGCGCGCCAACGAATCGATGGGCTGCAGGCGGCCATTGAAGACCACGGGCAGGCGGCCGAAAGCCCCGAAGGCGTACTCGGGGTCACGCTGTGGCCTGAGCGCACCCAGAATCCAGAATGCGAAGAGCGCCGTGATAATTAGGGGAAGGCGTTGTTTCATGTTTCAGGCGGAGCGCGTTGGGACGAGGCAAATTCTAGCAGGTGGAGCTTCAGGCGGCCCGGGGCTTGCGGCGGGCAATGAACTTGGTGAGGTGCATGAGGAACTGAACCAACAGGCCCACTCCGACGAGAATGCACCCGAGATACGGCGTGACCCACGACGGGTTGAGGACCACCTGCAATGCACTGGTACCGCGGCCTCCGTCGGCCAATTGCTCCTTACCCATTTGATACTGGAAGAAGGTGTAGCCGCCGTACCGCAGCGGTGAATTCATGTAAATGTCCACCTCGCGGTCTTCGTGCGACTCGGTGTTTCGCAATCGTACCCGGCTCTGGAAATTCTTAGGGATGTCCGTGCCTGGGTAAGTCTCGTGGGTGGTCTTGAGCAAGGTCAGGGCGAAGGGTTTATAATCGCGCACCGGACGGTACTCGAGGCGCCACTCCGTTCCCTCGACGGTCACGGTCTGAGACTTCAATTCACCGGAGAGAGCCCAGGTCCCCAGGCTCGATGCTCCCAAAAGCTCAACCACCGCGGCCGGCACATTGCGGGCATCCATGGTGCGCGTCGGCGGTTGCTCATCGATGACGATCCGGGCGCCCACGCCTTGGGTCGCCGCGGGCGGGCGATTGGAATCCATGACCGGAGCACGCAGACGGATCCGGGCATTTTCATAGGCCTCTTTCACCCGGATGGCGAAGGGGAGCAACTCTTGGCGCAACTCGGCCCCCGGCTTCAAACGCGAGGCCGGGATGGACACCACTTGGTCGAGAGTGTTGCTGCCGGCACCGCGCAGGAAGACCAGTTCGAAGTCCATCGACGACTCGGAGTAGTTGCGGGTATCGCCCTCGCGGAAGCTCATGATGCTCTCGCGGGCCAGCATGTCGGTGGCCAATTGCCCCAGGAGCAGCAGGATGATGCCGATGTGCGTCAGAAAGATACCGCTCTTAGACCACGTCCATTTAAAGCGGGTGAAATGGGCCACGAGCAGGTTGATGACCAGCATCGTTCCCAACAGGTATCCACCGGGCAACGGCACCACCGGAAAGGCCGATCCGTGCGGCGTCCAGTAAGCGAACCAACTGCGGAAGTACCGCTCTTGGGCGACGTAGAGACCATCACTGGTCTGACCCAACGTCCCGAAGAACACTACGACCACACCCAATCCCAGCAGCACCACCGTGAGGCGCAGGGACGACAGGAACTGGAACAACTTGGAAATCATGGGCGAAAATCGGACGACAGCTGGTCGCGATAAATTGCATCAATTTGACGGAAAGCGCTCGGGATTTTTCAACCCCGGTCGCGGCACCTCATTCAGAAGCGGATCGAACGGACAAATTGCTCGAAAGCGTCTCGGTTTTGGGCAGCAACGGGTGCCGGAGCCGTCAGCTTGAAAAACCACGAAACCTCTCCGCGAGCTACAATGGCCCCCAAGATCGTCTTCTCGGTCCCCACCAACTCCACCCAGGTGCCGCTGTCGCCTCCGGCCGTGGCCACTGCCTTAGAATTGGCCGCCAGTGCCCCGGCTTCCAACGGAGCCAAGCCCACTTGGCCGCGCCAGCGGTTTACATTGGCCAAGAGCCCGCCGCCATTCCCAGACAGCTTACTAATAGACACATCGCCATTGCCGGCGGCATTGGGGATATCGAAGGAGGCCAATCGCATCGGCTTCGGGCCGGCGGCTTTCCAGCCGGAGGGCACCTGCCAATTCGGGAGTCCATCGGCGCCACCACCACCGCCACTGCTGCTCGCACGCTCGGAACCGCCGGACGCGGCCGGGGCCGATGCGGGGGCTGGGGCCGACGACGAGGCCTGAGCCTCCGGAGCCGACTCACCCCCACCGCCCCCGGTATCTACAGACTTCAACCAAGCCAGGAACTGGGGCTTTTGCTCGGCCACCAACGCGCTCTCACCCGTGATCTTGAAGAACACGGTCATCTCGCCGGCCGGCAAGATGGCTGCCAGCGTCCGGGCCGCATACTTGCCATCCAGAACCGCCTTCTTGCCGTCCAGTTCGTACATCACCACCTGGCGATTGCCCGATGGAATAATGGAGCGAAGACCCGCCAAGTCCGCCTCGGTCGCCGGCTCCAGCCCGATTTGGTCGCGCCAGCGGTTGACGTTTTCCAACTCGCCTCCGGCTCCGCCACCCATGGCCACCACAGAAATATCCACCGAACGGCCGTCGGGGCGTTTCACACCATAGCTGGCCACGCGCATGCCTGAGGCGGGCTTCTCTTCCCAACCGGCCGGTACAGTCCAGGGAACCGCGGGCCGTTCGGAGGCACTGCTTTCTGGGCCAGCCGAGGAGGAGGAGGATCCCGAGGCCGCAGATTTTGGAATCTCAGAAGCGGGCGGGGTTAGGGTGGCCCCACCTTGGGGATTAACCGCAGCCACCGGCGGGGCATCTTGAGGGGCCTGATAGACCCGGACCTCATTCTTGCCACAGCCCGCGGCCATCCAGGCCAACGCCGAAACCACCATCACCACAGTGAAACGCATGACGACAGTCTGGACGCACACGCCAATCCGGCAAGCCACGACTCCGAATCTGGCTAGGACTCTGGTGGGATGTATTTGCGGACCGTCAGGTACACGAGGCCGCCGATGGCGCTCCAGGCTAGGTTTAACGTGTAGCCCAGCAACGAGAGCGACAGCGCCTCGGCCGGCTTAACTCCAAAACCCGCGAAGTCCACGGTAAGCAGGACGACGAAGAGGTTCTCGCGGACGCCGAGGCCACTGGGGGTGATCGGCAACGCGGCCAGGCACACCACCGCCGGCACCACAAACCACAAGTTCCATCGGGGGATTTGCAACCCCAACCCGGAAGCCAGCGCCGCAAACGTGCCTACGATGGCCAGGTTGATGGCGATCGACAGCAACGCGCTGCGCCAAAGGAACCCCGGATTGCGCCCAAACAGCCGGCATGAAGCCAGCGCCCTCAAGGGGCCCTTCATTTGCGGGAAACGCCCCATCCACCGGCTCAGGCGCCCCTCCTCAGAAAGGATGTCTGTGAAGAACCCGGCACCAGCGCAAACCATCGCCACGACCATCATGCCAAAGATGGCCAAACCCACCCCATCGTAGCGACGAAACCGCACAAAGAGCGGCCAGTTGGGAATGGCAAAGATCACCGCAAACACCAGCAGCGATAGGATGCCGATCAAGCGGTCCACAAACACCGTGAGGGCCGCTTCCGCCTTCTTGTGGTGGGTACTCCGGGCGGCCGCGTAGGCCTTCCAAACATCGCCTCCGGTGGACCCCAACAAGAAGGCATTGAAGAAGTGCGCCACGAAGGAAAGCCGCGTTACCTCGGCTAGGGGCAACTCCAGACCCTGGACCCGAAGAGCTTCGCGCCAACGAAGCCCTCCCAGAAAAATGAGCGCACCGCAGAGGCCAAAGGCCAGCCCCAGGCTCCCGGGATCCAACCGCCGGGCCATCTCTAGAAGCTTCGCCGGGCTATGGGTCCAAGCGTATTGACGCTGCTCCCAACGCCCCATGGCATTCCAGGCTTCGGGCTTCCCCTGGGCCAAAAGGTCGATCTGAGCCTCGTTGCAGAAGATCGCGTGGAAGATGACCGCCAACAACAGTCCACAGACCGCTAAGCGGACCAGTTGCCCGAGTGTTCTTCGGGAGGAGTTGTCGGGCCGAGAATCCATTCGGACTACTCCGGCCCCCAGACGGACCGAATGTGCGCATACCCCTTGGTCACATCTTCGGGAGCCACACCGGGGTTCAATTCAATAACCTTGATGTGCTCCGGGCCCACGAACGGCTTGAGGGCGACATAATCAATAACACCCGCACCGGGCGGGGCGTGATCGTGGGCTCCATCGGGCGTGAGCACGACGTCATGGATATGCAGCCCACCCAAGCGCTCGGACAAGCTCTCCAAGTGCATGCGGTGATCGATGAAACCCATCTGGTGCTTGATCTGGGCGTGGCCGCAGTCATGCCAATAGCGGACGTTGTCTGGCAACTGATCGAGGAAGAAGAGCATGTCGTGGTCGAAGGGAATTTCTTCGACGGATTCCCGGTTCTCGATACCCAAGAGGAGTTTTTTCTCGCCGGCCACCTCCGCCAATCGACGAATCATGTCGATGGCCAACTCCATGGGTTGCTCCTTGCGGGCCTCGCGGCGTTGCTCCACCTCAGCCATGAGTTTGATGTACTTCGGCGAGTCCCGCTTTCCAGCGGCGGCGAGGGCTTCGAGTTTGTCCTGATAATGGGCATCTCCAAAGAAGCCAGAGAGATCGACGGCCCCGGAGTGCAGCACGATCAACTTAGCTTTCAGGCGCTCGGCCGTCTCGATGGTCTTGATCGAGTGCTTCCAGGCCAGATCGCGCTCCCGCTTCTCCGAGGCCGAGAACTTAAAGAGGTTCGGCGCGGCGTGGCTCACGCCCATCGGCAAGGGGCAGAAATTGTGCAGGGTGCTGATCTTGATCACCCCGGCTTCCACGGCGTCGATGATGCCGGGCACCAGACTGACACGGATGCCGTGACTCAACTCGGCATATTCGAAGCCCAGGTCCCGGATCTCGCGCAGCATGTCGCCTCCGTCTTGGTGGCGGCTCGAGTTCCAACAGGTGGATAGGGAATACATGATGTAAGGTCCTTCGGCTCTATACTCAGGGTTTTAGACTCAGAGTTTTAGACTCAGGGTTCTAAACTCCTGTCTGGGAAACAAAAAGGCCGAATGCGTTCCCGAAGGAAAGCATCCGGCCCTGTTGAAAGCAAACCGCCTTACAGCGGTTGCGCCTCGCTACCGACCATCACTGGTCGGCATACCGGGCGGATAGCATCGCAGAGAACTTGGAAACCTTCATCTTACGACGCTTGGTTTCGCTGGGCTTCTCATAATGACGCTTCATGCGCACGTCACGGAGAGTGTTCTCGCGGTCCACCTTCTTCTTCAGGCGGCGCAGCGCGCGATCCACGGGTTCGCCCTTCTTCAGTTTAACTTCGCTCACTTCAAAATTCAGCTCCTTCCCGGACCTGGCGGAAACTCTTTGCAAAGTCGTCCGCATTCAGGCTCACAGCCGAGGCACCTAGGCACCTCGAACGACCAGTCGAGGCTTGGGCCTAGCGACCGGAGCCGTGAACCAAGCCTGTTTTCAGGCAGATCTGCAACCGGTATTTCTAATTTTTACCACGGCGCGTTTAGACTCGAGGCTGGCAATGAGACCGCAGCAACGCCTCTCAACGGACGCCACATCAATGAAACTCTTGAACTCAGTGCCACCGCTCTCGACGAAAGACCGAGACGACCTCCCTACTGGGGATCGCGTCCAAGAGCACTCACTGTGGGGTAAAACTGAGCCGTAAAGGAATTCCAAACGGCCTCGAGTCCGAGATCGGCCAATCCACCAG
>Ga0209443_1002379_pt1 | contig 11149 bp, 6 predicted proteins | sample LauGreBMM110DCMD_2_FD_187571 | JGI IMG/M metagenome (GOLD analysis project Ga0209443, IMG submission 187571) | Freshwater lake microbial communities from Lake Michigan, USA - Su13.BD.MM110.DCMD (SPAdes) (version 2) | ecosystem: Environmental > Aquatic > Freshwater > Lake | place: Lake Michigan... | reverse complement strand
CTGAATTTACCCGTCGAATAGAGTATTCCCGTCAGGAGGGAGGAGCCTTTCTCGATTTAGACGACTTCATAGACCGCCTTCACCTTCCTGGCAATCCCGTTCCGCTTGATTCCTTACTCCTTTTAATCCGAGCCGAATCCTTTCGCTTCACGAACTGCTCCGCTCGCAAACTGCTTTGGGCAGCACACCGCCGCCTTGGACACCGTCCGCCACCGTCGCCTGGCCCCAGTTTGTTTGACTCTCTAGCAGAGTTTCGAAGCAAGGAGCTTCATGTACCAATACTAGAAACCAATGAATTAGAGCAGGCCTACGAGCAAATTGAACTCTTCGGATTCCCCCTGTGCGACCCTTTTTTGCTGTTTGAAATCCCTGAAATCACGAACAGCGTCCTGCCCGAGCATTGGCCGGAACATCCTGGTTTCTTCACCGAAATCCTGGGCTACCTAGTAAGCCTTAAAAACACCAAAACGCAGCGGGGCGATTGGATGCAAATCGGAACCTTTGAAGACCGCCGAGGAGTGGTATTCGATGTGGTACTTTTTCCGCCGGCTGTGGCTCGTCACGCAATACGACGCCGCGGAATCTACCAAATGTCGGGAAGGATTTCTACAGAATACGGCTACGCAAGCCTCTCCGTGCAGCACTTGAATCGATGTTCCGCGCTCCTGGATCCGCGCTTTGACGAAACTCCTGCTCACTTGATGCCCATGCCAGCCAAATCGAATCGCGCCTCCACAGTGGGACAGAATTCAGTCAAGGCCCATCTTCGCGGCAGCTGAACGATTCAAGCAGGTAAAGCCTAAAGTTTACTGAAACAAAGACCTAGATATTTTATCCTATAATATATATTATGTTAATTAGTATTATTAAAGCACCGTAAATCCCTGAATTAACCCGCTACTCTTCTGTTATAAAAAAGCCCGCATCAGCGGGCCTCTTCTACTAAGCAAAATGAGGACCTACAAACCGCTAATCGCAGCGGCAATTCGCTTCACATCCTCGTACTTACCCAATTTATAGTAAACCTCACGAAGGGCCTCAAGAGTTGAAGAATCCTTTGGGTTTAGAATATAGGCACGTTCAAAAAACGTCAGGGATTTTTGAAGTTCTGCACTCTTTTTCTTATCAAGTTCGTCAAACTGCTTTTGGGTCGCATTTCTAGGCAAACCGTTGATTTGCTCTACGTACTTATTGCTCTCGTCGATGTACACCAGTCCAAGCATATAGATTGCATCTACATAATTAGCATCGGAATCAATTGCCTTTTGGTAGTATTCAATACCCTTAGGGATGTTTTTAAGCTTCTGGTGATGCAAAAAACCAGCGTTATATAAATAGAGAGGATTACCTGGCTCCTTGATCAAGGCTTCCTCAAGCTTTGAGATGGCACCCTTAAAATCTTCGCGGTCCAGGTAAGCCTGAAGCTCTAGCTTGAGTAAGTCGTCGTTGTTTGGGAACTTAGCTCTCGCCTCCGCGACGAGCAAATCGAAATCTGCGCTGCGTTTTGCCTCAATGTACATAAACAGGAGTCGTACATAAAAATCAACCTGAATGCTCTCGGAACGCTGAGCATCACTGGCTTTCTCTAGCTTAAGGTACATATCCAGAGTAGCCTTGTCGGGGAATGGGTAGCGCTTGCCGTCTTCGGCAAGGACTGCAGTCCATTGAATACCCTTGTAGTCCAGTTGAATGAGCCGCTTGAAAAGCTCTTCTGCTTTGACTTTGTCTCCCACTTCAGCCGACAAATAAGCCAAATATGAGATGTTGGTGGTGTCTAATTGCCCCAGCTTGCCACGGGTTGCAATGGCGCTTTCGTAGGCTTGAATTGCGGACTTTTTATCGTTTTGATTAAAGTTAAAGTCCTCAGCCATCTGAACGTATGCCTGCGCCAGCAGGGGGAGCTTCTCCTGCGCAGCAACTCCAAGCTTGACTTTGCCCAACTTGGTTTCGTAGTCCAGTAGGTCGCCATAAGCAGCCGCGGCTTCATTGAGGGTCTCTATGTTTTTGCTCGATGGATCGCTAAACAATGCATAGTAAATATCGCCTCGATACAAAAAATACTTGGGCATTAACTTGGGGTTGCGCGCCTCAGAAGCAATTGCATCAATGGATGCCTTCGCCTCATCAATATACTTTTTAGCCTCTACAAGATCGCCGGCATTAAGAGCAATTTTGGCACTCGAAATGGTAGGTCCGTCTTGGGCTTGAGCAGTGAATGCTGCAAAAAACAGAACCGAGAAGATGATATTTTTCATAAATCCAATAAATTTTAACAAATATAATTACTCATAATAACTAAACCTTCAGGACAAGCATAAAGCGAAGATTAAACTCCCAACATGAAATGCATCAACCTCTACCCCTATTCAACCGCCTCTGAACCTGCTTCAGAACCTAAATCAGGGCCTAATTCGAGACCGGTCGAATCTTCGAGGCCCAAATCAATGAGCACTTCAGTAGCCGGAACCTTTGCTACGGATGCAATAGACTCTCCTGACTTGAGATTAATAAGCCGCACGCCTTGTGTAGCGCGACCCATCACTCTAAGGTCTGCCGCCGCCATGCGAATCATGATTCCGCGCTTGGTGGTAATCATCAAGTCCTCTTCGTCGGTAATGTACTTTATGGCAATAACGTCTCCCGTCTTTTCGGTAACATTCAGAGTTTTAACCCCCTTACCTCCGCGGTTCGTAATCCGGTAATCCTCAACCAGGGTACGCTTGCCATAGCCATTCTCACTTACAATGAGAATAGAATCCTGCTCGCTTGAAGCACAAACCATACCCACCACTTCGTCGTTGTCGGTATCGAGAGCCATCGCGCGGACTCCTGAAGCATTGCGGCCCATAGGTCGAACCTTCGCTTCCGGAAAGCGAATGGCCTTACCGCTGCGCACTGCCATGACAATTTCATTGGTTCCGTCAGTCAGTCGTGCTTCGAGCAATCGATCGCCATCGCGAACGCCAATAGCATTAATCCCGTTTGCCCTTGGGCGACTGTATGCGTTCAGTGAGGTCTTTTTAATGATGCCCTTAGAGGTACATAGAACCACAAAATGACTATTCACATAGGCCTCGTCCTTTAAATCTCGAGTATTGACATAGGCCCTAACCTTGTCGTCGCTCGGTAAATTGATTAGATTGACAATGGCCTTGCCCTTGCTGGTGCGGTTGCCTTCGGGTATTTCATAAACCCGCAGCCAAAAACAGCGTCCGAGTTCGGTGAACAGGAGCAAATAATTGTGGTTGGTCGCTACAAATACCTGCTCAATAAAGTCTTCGTCCCTCGTGGTTGCTCCGCGAGAGCCTACTCCTCCCCGACTCTGGGTCTTGTATTCTGATAAGGCGGTGCGCTTGACGTAGCCCAAATGAGAAATGGTAATAACCACCTCTTCGTCGGCTATCATGTCTTCCATGCGCATGTCTCCGCCGGCAAAATCGATTAGGGTTCTGCGCTCGTCACCAAATTTATCGCGGACTTCAATTAACTCGTCCTTAATGATTTGCATCCTAAGGTCAAGCTCGTTAAGTATGCGGTTGAAGTAGGTAATTTGCTCCATCAACTCGTTGTACTCCGCCTTGAGTTTGTCGCGCTCTAGTCCGGTCAGTTTTTGGAGGCGGAGGTCAAGAATGGCCTTAGCCTGAAGCTCACTCAGGCCAAACTGGCTCATGAGTCCGTCCTTGGCCAATTCCACAGTCTGGCTGGCGCGAATCAGCTTAATAACGGCATCGAGCTGGTCGATGGCAATAAGCAAGCCCTCTAAGATGTGCGCACGCTTCTGCGCTTCTGACAGTTCGTACCGGGAACGCCTAACGACAACCTCGTGGCGGTGATCCACAAAGTGACCAATCATCTCCTTGAGGTTAAGCATCATCGGGCGTCCGTGCACTAGGGCAATATTGTTGACGCTAAAGCTCGACTGCAGCTGGGTGAACTTATAGAGTTTGTTGAGTACTACGTTGGGAACCGCATCGCGCTTGCAGACATAAACAATGCGCATTCCGTTGCGGTCTGACTCGTCTCGTATGTCGGCAATGCCGTCGAGCTTTTTATCGTCGACCAAATCAGCGGTCTTCTTAATCATGTCTGCCTTATTGACCTGATACGGAATCTCTGAGACAATGATGCAGTCGCGTCCGTTTACCTCCTCAATGTGAGCCTTGGCGCGCAGAACAATACGTCCACGACCCGTTTCAAATGCTTCGCGCACTCCCTCGTAGCCATAAATGGTGCCGCCTGTAGGAAAATCAGGCGCCGAAATATGAGCCATTAAACCAAGAATATCTATCTCGTTGTTCTCAATATAAGCTATGGTTGCATTGATGGCCTCCGTAAGGTTGTGCGGAGGCATGTTGGTGGCCATTCCCACGGCAATACCAGAGGCTCCATTTACCAAAAGCGCCGGTATGCGGGTTGGCATAACCGTGGGCTCTTTTCTGGAGTCGTCGTAGTTCAGCTTAAAATCAACGGTTTCCTTGTCAATATCCCGCACGAGTTCCTCGGTGATTTTGCGCATGCGCACCTCGGTATACCTCATTGCCGCGGGGGAATCGCCGTCCATGGAGCCAAAGTTTCCCTGGCCGTCCACAAGCATGTAGCGAAGGCTCCATTCCTGGGCCATGCGCACAATGGTATCATAAATTGCGGAGTCGCCGTGAGGGTGGTACTTACCCATCACCTCTCCTACGACTAGCGCAGACTTTTTATAGGCCTTGTAGGAATGGTTGCCCATCTCATTCATGCCAAAAAGCACGCGGCGGTGAACGGGCTTGAGGCCGTCTCGCACGTCCGGAAGAGCACGAGAAACAATTACCGACATGGAATAGTCGATGTAGGAGGTCTTCATTTCCTCCTCGATGTTTATTGTTATAATGCGTTCGCCTTCGGCCATAATGTCAGTTCGCTGGTGTAATTCCCAAATTTACGATTTTAGAGCTGCTTAATAGTCCGTACTTAGCTAGTTATTCTGCGCTTTTATTCACATTTTGATGTTTATAAATATGATTTTCACCATGGCTACCGCACTTGGCATAGCATTCGTTACTTTGGAGTCATGGACGAAAATTTTTCACCCCGAGTTAAGGACGTTATAGGCTACAGCAAAGAAGAGGCCTTGCGCCTTGGGCACGACAGCATTGGTACGGAGCATTTGCTTCTTGGCTTGATCCGCGAAGGGGCCGGTTCCGCAATTGAACTGCTTCAAATACTTAATATTAACCTTCAGGAGGTGCGGGCCAAGATCGAGGCTTTGCATCAAGCAATTGAAAATCCGTCGCTGAGTCGCAAGAATATTCCACTGACCCGTCAGGCCGAGAAGGCACTTAAGACCACTTTTTTAGAGGCCAAACTTTATGGTAGCCCGGTCATACGCACGGCGCATTTACTGCTTTGCATCCTGCGCAACGACAACGACCCCGTGGCAGCGGTACTGCTCGGATTCGGATTAGACTACGAAACCCTCAAAAGCGAGTACCAGAATCGGTTTATGGAAGACCGCAAACCCGACCGTGGGTCCACCAATCCCTCGTCTGCACTTAGTGGCGACGAAGAGGACGATGAACCCCTTCGCGGCGGTGGCTCAAAGGCCTCAAAGCCTGGCGATAGCAAGAGTAAAACCCCCGTTTTGGACAATTTTGGCCGAGACCTTACCAAGCTCGCCGAAGAAGATAAGCTTGATCCCGTAGTCGGTCGAGAGAAAGAAATTGAGCGTGTAAGCCAAATACTGAGCCGGCGCAAAAAGAACAATCCCCTCCTTATTGGAGAGCCCGGTGTGGGTAAGTCCGCAATAGCCGAAGGTTTGGCTCTTAAAATTGTTCAGAAAGAGGTAAGCCGGGTGCTCTTTGGCAAGCGTGTGGTTACCCTTGACCTCGCCAGTCTTGTCGCTGGCACCAAATACCGCGGACAGTTCGAGGAGCGCATGAAGGCCTTGATGAATGAACTCGAGAAAAACGACGACATTATCTTGTTCATCGATGAAATCCACACCATTGTGGGTGCCGGCGGAGCGACCGGATCCTTAGATGCCAGTAATATGTTTAAACCAGCCTTGGCGCGGGGCGAAATTCAGTGCATTGGGGCGACCACTTTTGACGAGTACCGTCAGTACATCGAAAAGGATGGGGCACTTGAGCGCAGGTTTCAAAAAGTTTTGGTTGACCCTCCTAGCCCAGAAGTTACCCTTCAGATACTGCAAAACCTCAAACCTAAATATGAGGAGCACCACAACGTGACCTACACCGACGAAGCCTTAGCAGCCTGCGTATCTCTGACGGTCCGGTACGTTCCCGATCGTTTCTTACCCGATAAGGCCATCGATGCCTTGGATGAATCCGGCAGCCGCGTGCACCTTGGCTCCATCACGGTTCCGCAAGGGGTCCGAGAGCTCGAAGACCAGCTCGAAGAGGTCCGCAAGCTAAAAATGGAGGTTGTTAAAAAGCAGCGCTATGAAGAGGCCGCAAAGCTTCGCGACGACGAGAAGCAGATTGAGGTCAAATTGGCTGATGTTCAGGCAGAATGGGACGACGAAGTGCGCAAGAATCGTTCGCCAGTGACCGAGGATGACATCGCAGAAGTTGTTTCGATGATGACGGGTATTCCCGTTCGCAAAGTTTCTAAGAACGAGCTTATTAAGCTCGCCGCTATGGAGCAAGACATTAAGAATAAAATCATTGGCCAAGACGAAGCAGTTCGCAAAGTGGTTCGGGCAATTCAGCGCAATCGCGCTGGCTTGAAGGATCCCGAAAAGCCCGTGGGTTCCTTTATTTTCCTTGGACCTACTGGCGTGGGTAAAACCCAGTTAGCCAAAGAAATAGCCCTGCAGTTGTTTGATTCAGCGGACGCCTTGATTCGCATCGATATGTCGGAGTATATGGAGAAGTTTGCAATTTCTCGCCTGGTTGGGGCGCCTCCGGGATACGTGGGCTACGAAGAAGGTGGCCAATTGACCGAGAAGGTTCGTCGCAAGCCCTATTCCGTGGTGCTGCTTGACGAGGTTGAGAAAGCGCATCCTGAAGTATTTAACCTTTTGCTCCAGGCGCTCGACGAGGGTTTTATGACCGACAGTCTTGGCCGAAAGGTTAGCTTTAAGAACACCCTAATTATTATGACCTCTAACATCGGCTCGCGGCAGCTCAAGGACTTTGGTACCGGGGTCGGATTTGGTACGCAAACTCGCGAGGAAAACTCTGAAGAACTTGCTAAAGGCGTTATTGAGTCTGCTCTTAAGAAGGCTTTTGCGCCGGAATTCTTAAACCGAATCGATGACGTGATTGTGTTTCAACCGCTTTTGAAGGGTGATATTTCTAAAATTGTCCACATCGAATTGCGAAGCCTGCTCAAGCGAATGGAGCTGTTGGAGTACCATGTGCAGCTTGAAGAGAGTGCCGTGCACTTTCTCGCAGACAAGGGATTTGATTCCAAGTTTGGCGTGCGACCCCTGCAGCGGGCCATTCAGCGATATATTGAGGATCCGCTAGCCGAAGAGATTGTAACGGGCAATTTTCATCCTGGAGATACCGTGGTCTTCAGTGCAATCGAGGCGGCAGAAAAGCTAAGTCTTGCCATTCAATCGAAGGCAGCAGAGGGTTCCGATACTCCAATCCGCGAAGCTTCCAGTGAGGTCAAGGACTCCGATACCGAGGTGGCCAGCTGAATGCAGTCGGGAATTAAAGGCTAATTAGGCCTTTTATGCCTTTTGCTTTTTGGTAGCGTTCCACCACGGCGTCAGAGTCCATCATGAGCTCCCTTGCGGTGAACGAAACATAGTTCCCTTTGGAGGATGGACGCAGCGAAATCTCGGCTACTTCGGGGTCAAACAGGTCCTGAAGCTTTGCAATTGCATCATTGTTGGCAGGGCAAATGAATTTAAACATATAGAGCGCTGGCCATTTGTAGTTTTGCTCGAGAAGTTCTCGAAAATCAGTTTCCTCCATGACTCAAAGTAACAGTATAACCCGCAGAATTGTGCTCACCGGAGCGCCCTCGACTGGAAAAACCTCAGTAGCAGAGAGGCTTCAGGTTCTTGGGCATGAGGTGAAGCGCGAAATTTCGCGAGACATCATTACCCAAGAGGGCACTAAACTTGGAGGAATAGACCCTTGGCGAAACCTCCTGGCCTTCTCCGAGGTCATTTGGAAGCTACGCTCTGCGCAGTATGCCGAGGCTGAGGGTGTGGTTGGTTCGGTTTTTTATGACCGAAGCTTGCTGGACACCCTGAGTTATATGCAGGCGGGTAGCAAAGAAATTCCCACTTGGATGGATGCACAGCCCTTCCCCTACTACTATAAGGTCTTCATCTTTCCGCCTTGGGAAGGCATATACCGCACTGACCAAGAGCGCTGGGAACCTTTTGAGACCGCGATAAAGGTGCACGATTCTTTGGTGTCAACCTACTCGAACGGCGGATACGAACTCATCGAAGTGCCCCGCAAACCCGTCGACGAGCGGGTTGAATTTATTCTTCATGTCCTCAACAGAAGCTAGTCGGCTTGAACAGGTCTTGCAGGCGATTTGGGGCTATACAGCCTTTCGCCCGCTGCAGTTGCCGATAGCAGAATCGGTCCTTTCCCAACGCGATACCGTGGCGCTTTTGCCAACCGGAGGGGGTAAATCCTTATGTTTTCAGGTTCCAGGTATAGTACTCGGCGGCACGACCGTGGTGATTTCGCCTCTGATTTCGCTCATGAACGATCAAGTGGCGCAGCTCAAGGAGCGAGGAATCGACGCTCGCTCTCTTGCGGGTGACCTTAGCGCGGCAAATTGGATGGATCTGCAGCGCCGACCGCCGCAGTTTGCCTACGTTTCTCCCGAACGGGCTCAATCGCGGAACTTTTTGGCAATTCTGGAGCATTGGGACGTACGGCTGCTCGCCATTGACGAGGCTCACTGTGTCAGCCAATGGGGGCATGACTTTAGGCCGCAGTACCGGGAGCTCTTTGCGCTCCGGGAGTTTTTGAAGGGTGTGCCCTGCATTGCGCTCACGGCATCAGCGACCCCCGAGGTACTCAAAGACCTAGTCAAACTTCTGGGTTTGCGCGATCCCAATATTTTTCAAGCATCCTTTGCACGACCCAATTTGATTTTGACGGTCCGTGAAGTAGCAGACGTGGCGCAGGCTTGCGTCTCTTCGATCCGACCTATGGACGGACGGCAAATTGTATACGTGAGAAGCCGCGACGGCGCAGTTCGCTGGGCGGAGGAGTTAAAGCGAAATGGAATTGCGGCGGCATCCTACCATGCCGGAATTACCCCAGCATTGCGCGCTCGTTTGCAGGAATCCTGGTCTTCAGGGAGCATTAGAACCATGGTTGCGACCACGGCTTTCGGAATGGGAATCGATCAGGCCGATGTGCGGCAAGTGCTTCATGTGGAGTTACCTGAGAGTCCGGAGTCCCTCTACCAAGAAATCGGAAGGGGCGGTCGGGACGGCCAAGATGCACAGGCCATAATTCTGCTTAATGCCAAGGCTCTGGGGCAATTTAGGCGCAAGATGGAGCGCTCCATGCCCACCTATGAGCAATGGGTAATAGAGTACCACGCGCTAGCCAGTCGGTCGCAAATAGCGGTGGGAGACGGAGTTGGAGTCCGAATTAACCCGCATACCACGGCCGAAGAGCGCATTCTCGGAATAATGGTGCGCAAAGGCTTGGCTGAACTTCTTGAAGATGCCAAGACCACCGCTAAAATTCAGCTTCGATCGGGCGGGGTGGAATTAGTAGATATGGCGGAGGCTAACCCCAAGTATTCCGAGCTGCTTTATGCTTTGGCGCGACGGTTTCCAGGAATTGTAACCCAGCCCGAGCGCGTAGAGCTTAGTACTCTTGCCTCCCTCTGCGGTTGGACGCAGGCGCAGGTTCTCAAACTCTTGAACGAGGCTGCGAGCATGAATCTTTTGCATCTCGAGGCATCAGGACCGGGCAGCGCCTACCGTTGGATGCATCCTCGGTATCCGCCTCCAACGAGCCCAATTATCAAGTCGGATTGGGAGGTTGATCGCATCCGCATTCTTCACCGCGCAAGAGCAGTGGTGGCAATGCTCGATCCCGATGCGCGCACTTGCCGGTTTGGTCAGCTGCTGGAGTATTTCGGAGAATCGCCCTCCGACTGCGGACGTTGCGACGTTTGCGAGTCAAAAAAAAGTCCGTCGGATGCGGCTGAGGCCCTGGTTATCATGCTGAGTGAGTCACCCGGCCAGAGGATTTTGGTGGCCAAGGCCTCTGAAGATTTAGGACTTCCACGGCATAAGTTCATCGCTCTTTTGGGCCGAGGCGCGACCCTTGGCTGGTGGTCCGTTGATGCCGACGGCTGGATACAGGCTTAATAGCGACCTTTGAGCCATGATTCGAATGGTGTTTTTTGGTACTCCGGACTTCGCAGGGACCTGCTTGAATGGGCTTTTGGCTGCGGATGGCATTGAGGTAGCCGCCGTAGTGAGCGCTCCAGACAAGCCAGGCAGACGAGGCAGTCAGCTTCAAGCCAGTCCTGTTGCTGCTATGGCACGAGATCGCGGGCTTCTCCTTTTGCAGCCCGAGCGACTTAGGGATGAAGGTTTTATTGCAGCACTCCGCACCATAAATGCCGACCTCTTTATGGTCGTAGCATTCCGAATGCTTCCTGAGGTAGTTTGGAGCATGCCGCGCTACGGTTCGCTGAATATTCACGGTTCGCTTCTGCCCGACCTGCGGGGAGCTGCCCCAATTCAATGGAGTATAGCCCTAGGCGACCGCCTCACGGGGCTCACGGCCTTCTCACTAAACCATGCTATTGACGAAGGGGACATTCTCGCCCAGACCGAGGTCGAGATCGGCCCCAACGAGTCCTTTGATTCGCTTTACGACCGAATGGCTGCCCAAGGAACCCAGCTTGCCCTGTCGGTTCTGCAAGAAATGGGTACTAAAGTGCATCCAAGAATCACTCAGAATAGGGAAGCAATGCATCGTTCCGCTCCGAAGCTTGGGCCGGAATTCGCCAAATTGGAATCTTTAGAGACCGCAAAATTGCTTCACGATCGCATAAGGGCCTGTGATTCAGTCCCTGGAGCAAGTTTACCGAGCCCAATTAATCCGGCTGAGCGCTTTAAACTGTTTTCAAGCTCTTGGAATTCTTCAGGACTGCCGGGCCACCCGATTGACCTTTATTATATAATTGATAA
>Ga0209443_1002378_pt1 | contig 11150 bp, 7 predicted proteins | sample LauGreBMM110DCMD_2_FD_187571 | JGI IMG/M metagenome (GOLD analysis project Ga0209443, IMG submission 187571) | Freshwater lake microbial communities from Lake Michigan, USA - Su13.BD.MM110.DCMD (SPAdes) (version 2) | ecosystem: Environmental > Aquatic > Freshwater > Lake | place: Lake Michigan... | reverse complement strand
TTTTTCCAGGTCTAAGATCCGATCCCAAATGGGTCTGAGGTAGGTTTTGGCACTTTGAAAATTCCGATAAAGCTGCCGCTTCTCCTCTATTTCGGGCTGCTTTGCTGTAAGCATTGCTTTTTCCTGAACTAGGTTTTGAAGTTCTAGAAAGGATTTACGAGTTCCCTCCATCTTGCGAACTGCCTCAGTCATTGCCTGTAAGGCCTGAGCTGCTTGCAGCATTTCTTGGCTTAATCCAGCATACTCCTCTTGTTTGGCAAGCAAAATTTCAGGAGAAATCCCATCCATGCTGTTGATTAGGGCCTCTATCCGTATTTTTTCCTCACGAGCTTGTTTCAACAGGCTTCCTGTTTGGGGAGAAAGGTCGAACCGATCTAAGCCAAACAAATCTTGCATCATCTGTGCACGCTCTGTGGGCTTTTGGTCTATAAAATCCCGAAACTTTCCTTGGGGGATGATGATGGTTTGTTTGAAGTTTTCTCGGCTCATGCCAATGAGCTCTTCTGCTTTACTTGCAGTTGCCTGCCATTCTTGGCCCACTAGTTCATAAAAACCATGGCTTGCGGTTTCTATTTTTTCAGGGTCTTTCTTGTTTCGTTTGACGCTGTACCGAGCAAGGTAGGTGCTTCCATTATTTTGTCCAGACTTAAAAACAAATTTTAAGTCTACCTGATGGTGCTGCAAATTAATCATGCTAGAGCGCTCGCCTGAGTTGGACACCCGCTCTGGGGTTCCGTAAAGGGCGATCAGAATTCCCTCCAAAATGGCAGACTTGCCGCTTCCAACGGAACCAAAAATCCCAAATAGACCTGCCGCAGTCAAGGTCTCAAATTCGATGACCTGCCGTTCTCTGTAGGAATACAATCCTTCTATTTCCAGTCGAATAGGAATCATGAGGCGGTGGTTTTGCTAAGTACTTCTTTAAACAAATCCACCAGTTGGGCATTGGGTTCTTGCCCTTTTTCACTGGTATAAAAAAGTCGAAATAAGCTTTCCATATCTCTACTCAGGTCTTCAGCCCGTAGTTCATCCTGTGCCTGTCCAGGAGTATGCCGTAGTTGCGGGATCAGGTTGACGATGCCATCATGTGCTTTCAAGATGGCTTTTCGTGTGCTGGCATCTATGGATTCATCCGTGAGAAAGGTGATTTCAACGAAGCAGGAGGGATGAGATTCGAGCCAAGCCAAGGTGTCTGGCAGGTTGTCAAAACTTACTTTGTACAAGGGTCGGCCTTGCTTTAAAGGGATAGGCCGGTACTGCACGGGCTCGTTTGGTTTGGCCTGTATCAGCACCACATTTTTTTCTTGATCCGCTTCAGAGAAGGAGTAGGCCAGAGGGGAGCTGGAGTAGACTACGGGGCCAGGGAAATTGCTTACCGTCTGGTAGCGGTGCAGGTGCCCCAAGGCAGCATACTGAATGGTACTGGGTAGCTGTTGCGTAAATAAGGATTGTGTGCCTCCAACATGGAGAATAGGACGCTCTGATTCTGGCTCTGCATCTGGGGGGGTCGTACTCCCTTCCTCCACAAAAAAGAAGTGCCCCATAAACAGGTTGACACCTTTTTCATCGCAATAGCGATCCGCAAGTTTCTGCCAATTCTGTGCAAGTAATTCCCGAAAAGCATCTTCCCGATTCTCTTCACCCAGGTAGGTTCGGAGGCTTACCTCATTCGCATAGGGAGCGAGGAGGAGGCGAATTGGAAAATCAAATTTTGGGAGCCGGAGTTCCACGAATCCTGAATCCGATTGGCTGATTTCCATTCCTCCATCCAAGGTGCCACATGAGATGATGCTGTCGTATCGGCTATAAAAAAGAATACCTAATTCTCGTGCCAATGGATCTGGTGCTTCTACAAACTGGCTGCTATCGTGATTCCCTGAAATAGCCACCACGGGTCGCATTCCATTTTTGGAAAGTCTGCGAAGTGTTTTATACAGTAGTTCCACCGCCTCATGGCTAGGGTTGAAGGTGTCAAAAATATCTCCTGCCAAAAGCACTAGGTCTACCTCCTCTTGGTCTGCAATCTGGCAGATTTCCTCCAAAACTAATTTCTGTTCGGCAATGCGGGAGTACTCTTGGAGCCGTTTGCCTAGATGCCAGTCCGCAGTATGTAAAATTTTTAGCATGAATTACAGGGGATGCTTTGATGAGGGCTTAGGTTGATCAAATGGAATTACTAAAAAAGTTTAAGTCAATGGTTGTCTTGCTACTTATTTCTTTCGAAGATAGGTGAAGGAGAGGATTTGCCCCAACTACAAAAAACTGCTTTGACAGAAATTGGCATCTTTCTTGATAAGTTAGGGTGAATTGTAAGTTTTCACCATGATTTTCAGATACTTAATTATTATTTCTTTCTTTTTTATCAGTTTCCAAGTTGAAGCGCAAATAGACTCCTTATTAATTGAAAAAGGGATCGCTAGTTATTATGGAGGTCAATTCCATGGCCGTAGAACTGCAAATGGTGAGATTTTTGATAAGAATAGTTTAACTGCTGCACATAAAATTTTGCCATTTGGCACCGTGTTGAAGGTAACAAATCTCAAAAGAAACACCTCGGTCATTGTCCGAATAAATGATCGATTGCCAAAAAATTCAAAAAGGCAAATTGACCTTGCTCAAGGTGCTGCAAATGAATTGGGAATGCTCCGAGATGGAATTGGCAATGTGCGAATTGAAGTGATAGACCTAGATCAGCTGGATAAATTGATCCAGTATTTTGAAGAAAGGCCACATCCCAATTTGAGGCTCAGGCCCTATTACAGGGCAATTGAAATTCCTCTATCATTTACTCGTAAGTTTTTTTAATTAAAATACGATCCGCGATTCATTATACATTTTCAGGCTCTGGATGTATCCAAGGGCCGCGGTAAGGTCTTCGTAATTTTTTCGTTGCTTCCGGGTCATTCAGCACGGTACGAGTACGGGGATCGTAGCGCAACGGTCGGCCACCCAGTTCCATGGAAATGTTTGCCAAAATACAGGCAGCGGTGGAAATATGTCCTTCTTCTACATCGGCGATAGGTAAGGTGTCCTTGTCAATGGAGTCCAGCCAATTCTTCATGTGTAGACGAGTGGCAGGTGCTGCATTCAGCTCAATGCGATCTTCGGTGACATCTTCTGGATACTGCTCCTTTTCAAAGACGCAGTCGAAGTGTATTTTCTCAGCTTTTGCATCGTAAGGGAGATAATCTGCCTGCATGGTACTTCCTGCAAGCATCCCTTTTTCTCCATAGATTTTGAAAGCCCAAGGATATGCTGGGTCGGGCGCATTTCCCCAGGTACGATGCTGCCACACTACATTCAGCTCGGGAAATTCAAAGGTGGCGGTTTGCGTATCTGCAATGTTTGACTTGCCTTCTTTCTGCACATAAATACCACCTGTAGCTGTGATTTGAGTAGGCCAGCCGAGCTTGAGCATCCAGCGCACTGTGTCCAACATGTGTACGCACATGTCACCGGGGATGCCATTGCCATATTCCATAAAGGTTCTCCACCAGCGCGTGTGCGGCAAGCCATCGTATGGGCGCAAGGGAGCTGGGCCAGTCCATAGTTCGTAATTCAAAAAATCAGGAACTGGCTCCACCGCGGGGCTACCATTAGCACGCATGTGGAAGTAGCAGCATACTTCAGCATGACTGATTTTCCCCAGCAGTCCAGTGTCAATGATCTGTTTTTTGGCTTCAATTAAATGGGGAGTGCTTTTTCGTTGGGTACCAATCTGGCAAACGCGCTTGTACTTTCGAGCTGCCGCCAAGATTGCTTCTCCTTCGATAACATCTACGGATATGGGCTTTTGAAGGTACACATGCGCACCTGACTTCATAGAGTCGATTGCCTGAAGCGCATGCCAGTGGTCGGGGGAACCAATCAATATGAGATCACAGGCATGGGTCTTAATCAACTCCCGATAATCTTCGAATAGTTGGGGTACTTTTTTGGATTTTTGACGCTTAGACACGAGTTCGCCCGCTTCAGTCAACATTTTTTTATCTACATCGCAAAGGGCTACTACCTCCACATCGGCAACTTGAATCAATCGAAATAGATCGGATTTCCCATACCAACCTGCACCAATCAAGGCGATTTTTAGTGGTCCTGATTTGGTTCTGAAATCCATGCCCAATAAGCCAAAGCTTGCTAGGGTCATGAGCGCGCTGGAGCCCTTCAAAAAGTCTCTCCGATTTAATTCGTTCATAATGTGCCAATTTTGATAGTGGAAGTTTGAATATACAAAAACAAGCTATTTATGCAAATTGGTTTTGGAAGAATGGTAAAGCTACTCCCAGCAAACAAATAGGCTATTTTCCAGGCTGATAAACCCGCTTGGCATTCTGCAGCACGGTTTTCTTATCCAAAGTCATGGGCTTCAATTTCCGCGCTACAAATCGCTCCATCTGGTCTGCATAGTGTGGGGAATCGGGACGGTTGCTCGCCCCATAGACATTGATGCTTTCCAATACGGGCAAGCCTTTCCCAAATCGTGCCATCAAGATGTAGGATTCTCCTTGGGCGGCTTTTCGCATGCCTTTTTCCCATGCCGTAGAGCGGATGGTAGTGAGTACGTCGTCGATGCCCCAAAGAGGTAGGACTTTATCCCCGCGAACGAGCTTTTGGTACTCACCTAGCTGTACGAGCTCCTTTCCAAAATGAGTTTGAAAGTGTGTCTTGGCAGCCTGAAGACTTTTCACAGCTTCTTCCTCGGTAAGTATTGTATCAATAGACCTGCCTGTCTTGGTAAACTCGTCCCACCAGTAATAATAAACAAATGCAAAAAGGGCAGCTCCCTCATTGGCAACATCGGCTTCTTTATTCCAGGTGGCTAGGGTCGTAATTTGTGCGCCAAGCGCTGGGTATTTTTCAGGACTTAAGGTAAACAAGGATTGTAAATTGGTACGGAAGGCCAGGTCCTTTGGCAGGGTTTGATCGAATTTGATTTGATTGAACTGTTCCCAATTAATTTTCCCTTCGGCCGGCATCAGCTCCCGAAAGCGTACGGATCGGTTGTTGTCTCGAAGGTCAAAGCCCATCTCCTTGGGGAAAGCTGCTGCCGTCAAGGTATCCGCTAACGCCCCTGCTTTGTAGGGAGAATGGTTGGTGTTGTAGAGGTAGCCAATGGCTGGGTTGAGCTGCTGTGGAAGTTCTCCAAATGAATGATAGTCCTTCCAAAGCACGCTTTCAGTGTTTCCAGCGACTGTTTCTTCATGGTCAACTCCAGGGCTGCGCTTTGGTAATAATGCATTGCTCACGTAATAAATCGTATCGTAGCGATCGGCATAGACGGTGTTGAAGTTGGGCAGCTGCAGGCTTTCCATGGCCGTTTTCCATTCGGTGAAGTTTTTGGCTTTGTTCATTCTCCACCACTGTTCCGGTGCGCCAATCCGATCCAAGGCGCCCAATCGGAAGGCATAAGTTCCTTTTTCAGTAACCAACGTTGGCCCATAGATCGACTTCCAAACGGTTTGCGGAACAGGGAGTGTGATCCAGTCCCAGAGTCTTACTTTCAGCCAAACTGTTTTTTCTTCCAGGCGAAGCCATTTGCTATCTACTCGGTAGCGCATGGGGTCATCGGCATCCACTTCGAGCTCAAATAGATCCAGTAAGTCGGGGGAGTTGACCGTATGGGCCCAGCCCAGGTGCTCGTTGACACCATGGAAGATCATGGCGCCGCCTGGGAAGAGGCCTCCCAGTGCATTCCAACCTTCTTCTGACTGGATGTGTGCTTCGTACCAGGCAACTGGCCCTTCCAAGGGTTGGTGGGAGTTGATGGCCAAAAATGCTTCTCCGGTATCGGTGCGTGAAGGGTGAATAGCGATGGCATTGGAGCCTTTGGGCAGGGAGTCTTCCGCGATTTTGGGAACGGTACCATTAAAAATCGCTTGAACAGCCCGATCTGCCCCAGCCATTTGCGCTAGCGAAAGGATGTAGGCGGAACTGATTTCCTGGGGGGTAATTGGGAAAGCCGGGGCATAGAGGAGTTCCTCAGGATGCTGGTAGGCATAGTCATTGAGTCCAGCAGCATAGCCTTCGAGTACGCGTTTAAACTCGGGTGAAAAGCTTTCTGCATACTTTTCTTTTGCAATTTTTTTGGTTTCTAATAGGTGTACAAAAAAATCAATGGCAGCACCTTCTTCTCCAAATACTCTGCCTGCCAGACCTTTGCCAGCAAGGACTGTTTTTTGAATGGTCTCAAAGTCGTCCTCGGAATGGGCCCAAGCGAGCCCGTAGGCTGCATCGGCGTCTGTTTTACCAAAAATATGGGGGACCCCAAATTCATCTCTAGCGATTTGGATGTTTTTGGTATCCCAGCCTGAAGGTTGGTGTACTTGTCGGCAGGAGGCAAGCAAAATAGTGCTCAAGACAAGAAAAAGGAGGGCTTTTTTCATGGAGGAAGGAATCTGCAGGAAAGTTAAGACTTCGCCCGAAATTAGTTACAATGCTTCTCAAGTTTGAGCTCGTTCTCCCTAGGCTAGAATTCAAGAGGTATGAGAAAACCTACATCCCTAGGTTTTTAGGCTTTGCCAAAGTCCGTTGGTCACAAAAATTATCCATCTAAAGAAAACTATTTCTATTTTCACAGTTCTTATCTTCTCGAACTATGAAAAAAATACTATTTCTAATCCTTTTTCTCTTTCCTCTTTGCACGCTTATGGCGCAGGAGAAGGAAATTCTTTCCAAGCTGGATGCCAAGGCTGATTTCTATGGAGACCTTGCCCGTAAGATTTGGAGCAACCCAGAGCTAGGGTATTTGGAAACAAACAGTTCGCTGCTTCTCCAAAAAACGCTTAGCGATGCGGGATTCAAAGTTTCTGCAGGTGTAGCGGGAATCCCCACTGCTTTTGTAGCTGAATACGGTTCAGGAAAGCCGGTGATTGGCATCATGGCCGAATTTGATGCGCTTCCCGGCGTTTCTCAGGAGGCAGTTTCTGTACGTAAGCCGGTAGTGGTAGGCGGAGCAGGACATGCTTGCGGACACCACCTCTTTGGCGCAGCATCTGTTGCGGCAGGGATCTCGGTGATGGATTGGATGAAAGCCAACAAAATCAAAGGAACCGTTCGTGTCTATGGAACGCCAGCAGAAGAAGGAGGAGGAGGCAAGGTATACATGGCCCGAGCGGGTTTGATTCAAGATGTGGATGCCATGCTACACTGGCACCCTAGCTCCCAAAATGCTGCAGGTGCTACTTCTTCCCTTGCCAACATCTCTACCAAATTTAGATTTTACGGGGAAGCTTCCCACGCGGCAGCAGCTCCCGAGCGTGGCAAGTCTGCCTTGGATGCCGTAGAGGCGATGAACTTTATGGTGAACCTGATGCGAGAGCACGTACCGATGCAAACCCGCATGCACTATGTCATTACCCGTGGAGGAGAAGCGCCCAATGTGGTCCCTGCCTTTGCCGAATCCTACCATTACGTGCGTCACCCCGATGCCCTGGTCGTTCAGCAGATTTTTGACCGCATGATCAAAGCAGCCGAAGGTGCCGCTCTAGGTACTCAGACACGCATGGAATACGAGGTGATCAATGGGGTGTATAACCTCATGCCCAACGAGACCTTGGCGCGCATCATGCACAAGAATCTCGAAAAAATCGGAGGGGTGACCTATTCTCCCGAGGAGAAAAAATTTGCAGAGGAAATCATCAAGACCTTTCCTGAAGGCGTAAAAGCTAGCCCGGAAGATGCCACCAAAATTGTTCCTTTTGTAGTGAGCGAAGAGGGTGGAGGTGGATCCACCGACGTGGGGGATATCAGTTGGCTGGTGCCAACAGTAGGCTTAGGCACTGCTACCTGGGTCCCAGGAACTTCTGCACATACCTGGCAAGCTGTAGCAGCTGGCGGCATGAGCATTGGCCAAAAGGGCATGATGGTCGCTGCCAAAACACTGACCTTGACGGCCATGGATATTTTCAATAATCCATCGGTCACTGGCCAAGCCTTGCAGGAGCTCAACACCCGAAGAGGGGAAGGGTTTTCGTACAAGGCCCTAGTAGGAAATAGAACCGCTCCATTGGACTATAGAAAGTAAGCTACCCCCTAAAAATGAAAGGCTAGATTTCCGCTGATGGAATTCTAGCCTTTTTTTGTTCTTTTTTTTTGAAAAATGGTACCTTAGGAAAGGCGTCTTCTCGCCAACTTCTTATTTATGCAAAGACGAACTTCCTTAAAACTTCTTGGCGCAGCAGGTGCTGGTATAGCTGGACTAGCCTTGGTGGACTGGAAATGGCAGATTTTAGATCGCCTCACCCATGCTGGTTTTTTCACTTATGATCAAGAGCGGCTTATTACTTCCCTCGCAGAAACACTAATTCCAGAAGGAATTCCAGGCGGTTCAGGAGCTGCACCTATCGGTGCATTGAGCACTGGAACAGACCAGTTTTTGATCAAATTCTTTGAAAAGTGCATCGAAAAGGAGGAGCAAGAAATTTTAATTAAGGAATTTAAGGCCTTAGAGAAACTTAATTTTTCTTCCTTTAGTAAAGCCGAAAGAGAAAAAATAATGCTTGACTACAGCACTGCAGAAGGGGAGGATCAAAAGAAATTTTACGAATTGATCCGATCCAATACCATTTTTGGATTTACGACCGCCCGTGAAGTGATGGTCGATCATTTGGGCTACCAAGTAGCTCCAGGATTTTACAGCGGCTGTGTGGAGGTGCCTGCCGAAAAGGCTTAAATCAATGATGTTACAAGATTCTAAAGAAAAACGAACCTACGATGCAATTGTCATCGGCTCTGGAGCTTCTGGAGGATGGGCTGCAAAAGAGCTCACAGAAAAAGGGTTGAAGACCCTCGTTTTGGAGCGCGGTCGCATGGTACGCCATATTGAAGACTATCCCACCGCCTCTAAGGCTCCCTGGGAGTTTGAATTTCGTGGAGCTGTCCCGATTGACAAGCGATCTGGACTGGGTGCTGCCAATTGGAAGCGGGAGGAAACCATGCAATGGGCCCTAGCCGAGGACGAGCAGCCTTATATTGAAGAGAAGCCTTTTCGCTGGTTTAGAGGCTACCACGTCGGGGGCAAGTCATTGCTCTGGGCACGAGGCACGCAGCGCTGGTCTGACTTTGATTTTGAGGGACCAGCTCGCGATGGCTATGCGGTGGATTGGCCCATTCGGTACAAAGACATGGAGCCCTGGTACACCTATGTAGAGACCTTTGTGGGCTTTGCAGGAAATAGAGATGGCTTGGATGTGCTTCCTGATCAGGTGGTGCAGCCTGGTTTTGAACTGAGTTGCGTGGAGCGCTACTACAAGGAGAAACTGAAGGAAATGTATGGTACTGAGCGGCACCTGGTGCAGGGTCGCTGTGCACACCTCACCGACCCCCAGCAGATCCACTTGGATCAGGGGAGGTCGAAGTGCATGAACCAGAACATGTGCAACCGTGGTTGTATTTATGGGGGCTATTTTTCAGCCAATGCCTCCACCCTTCCTTGGGCGGAGAAGACGGGCAACCTGACCCTTCGACCTGATTCGGTGGTGGAATCGATTATTTACGACGAGCAAAAAGGCAAGGCCATCGGCGTACGCGTGATCGATCGCTTGAGTCAGGAGACCATCGAGTTTTATGCGAAAATCATTTTCGTGAATGCTTCCACGATCAATAGCAACGCCATCCTGCTCAATTCTACCTCTTCCCGTTTTCCAAACGGACTTGGGAATGACAACGATTTGATGGGGAAATTCATGACCTGCCACAACTACCGTGGGAAGGGCTATGCCACTTTTGAAGGCTACCTCGACCAGATGAATAAGGGAAGAAACCCCGGTCATGCCTATGTGCCTCGCTTTCGCAACGTCTACCGTCAGGAGACGGACTTCCTTCGTGGCTATGCCATCGGAATGTCGGCCAACAGGCAGCTGGATGGCAATGGAGAGCTAATTGGAGATGCCCTAAGAGAGAAGTTGCTCGATCCAGGCTACGGCTTGTGGGGTATGTCAGCCTGGATGCAGGGGGAGATGGTGCCTGAAGAGTCCAACCACCTGCGGCTAAGCAAAGATGAGAAAGACAAGTATGGAATTCCCAAACTCATCCTTTCCGTAGAGTGGAAAGAGAATGACAACAAGATGACTCGGGATTTTGTGGAGCAGCAAACTGAAATGTACGAGCGCATGGGATTCAAAAATATCAAGGTGGAGGATACGGGCGCACCTCCAGGATCCGATATTCACGAAATGGGGGGTGTACGCATGGGAAGAGATCCCAAAACCTCCCTGCTCAACGAATTCAACCAGCTCCATGCATGCAAGAATGTGTTTGTTTCCGATGGTGCTTGTATGACCAGCGGCAGTACTCAAAATCCAACTTTAACCTTTATGACCCTGACAGCTCGAGCGGCAAATCATGCCGTGGAGGAGCTGACCAAGGGAAATCTTTAACAATTTCCACCAGGGATTCGCTGATCTTTCCTATCGATCAGTAGTTTTCTGAGGGAGTAAAACCCAAAATACCATGAAAAAAATGCTTGTTTTCTTGATCCTTGCGGTGACTTGGATCATTACCCCAACAGATACTGTCGCCCAGAAAAAGGGAGATCCACTCTTCCAAGCCCAGCTAGGAATTGCGGCCTACACCTTTCGTGACCAATGGAAGAATGGGGTGCCAGAAACCCTAGACATCATCCAAAAAATGGGATTTAAAACCTATGAAGGAGGGGCGCCACAGGGTGTTAATCCTGTGGAATTCAAAAAAATGTTGAATGACAGAGGAATCAGCATTCCTTCCACGGGTACGGGTTTTGAGCAGTTGGAGAGCGACCCACAGGCCGTTGCTGACCTTGCCAAAGCATTGGGAGCTTCCTATGTGATGTGCGCCTGGATTCCTCATGCAAAGGGGAAGTTTTCCAAGGCAGATGCAGACCGAGCCATCAAGGTATTCAACGATGGAGGCAAGGTATTGGCTGCAAACGGAATCACGTTCAAGTACCATGTGCATGGCTTCGAATTTCAGCCTTATGGCCAAGGCACCTTGTTTGACTACTTGGTAGAAAATACCGATCCAAAGTATGTGTCTTTACAAATGGATGTCATGTGGACGCATTTTGGGGGAGGAGATCCAGCGGGATTGTTAAAAAAATATGGGAAGCGCTGGGTGTCGTTACACCTCAAGGATTTTAGAAAAGGAGCTCCAAGAGACATGACTGGAGGGACTGG
>Ga0209443_1002377_pt1 | contig 11156 bp, 11 predicted proteins | sample LauGreBMM110DCMD_2_FD_187571 | JGI IMG/M metagenome (GOLD analysis project Ga0209443, IMG submission 187571) | Freshwater lake microbial communities from Lake Michigan, USA - Su13.BD.MM110.DCMD (SPAdes) (version 2) | ecosystem: Environmental > Aquatic > Freshwater > Lake | place: Lake Michigan... | reverse complement strand
ATTTTTTAACGGCTGATAGTTAAAATTTCTAGCACTTTTTATTCGAGGGCGCCAAACTAGGGGATCGACTATCTATTAATGAAAGATTAAAAGACTGTGTTACTTTAATGGCCTTGATTTTTTAACGGCTGAAAATTCAAATTTCTAGCACTTTTTATTCGAGGGCTCCAAACTAGGGAATCGACTATCTATTAATGAAAGATTAAAAGACTGTGTTACTTTAATGGCCAACTTTTTATATAAATAGCTCCTGAAGACAAAGGAGCTATTTTTTATAATTATTTAATTACCTAAGAACCAATACCCCAAGCCCACTAATTGAAGCCTTTGATATCTTTATGGATTGACACCAAAAAAGGTAAACGGGCCTTAAATAAGCTTCCCTTTGATTAAGTCTTTCAACGCCTATTCCACTTTTAAATCCCCTTGAAATTAAGTAGTTTTAGCTATTTTTTTGCTAAAACCAATATTTTTAGTAGATTGTACTCTGAAGCTTACTACTTCATACTTATTAACTAACCATAAATTCTACAAAATGTCAAAAATGTTAACAGCTTATTGCATGAAAACAAAGGAAAAAAACGTTCCAATGCAGGATGCAGTAATAACCAAAACAGCCCGTGGCGGATACATGGCACAGGGTAATGATGGAAAAGGAAATAAAATGACCACCATGCTATCTGAAGCAACTGCTTTAGAGGCAGTTAAAAATGGCGTAGCTAAAAAAGGCTGGTAATTTTAATCACTCAATTTATTCGAGCCATTCGCTAACAGCGGATGGCTTTTTTTATGTCCAATTTGATTAATTGTAAATCCTAAACTTGAAGGAGTATCCTTTACAATTTGATAAAGTCAAGGTACTTGGAATATTTTACCAGTAAATAAGTAAAAACAATCGCTCCTATTACATCAATAGAATAATGTACATGCTGAACAAGAACTAGTAAACCTACGAGAAGAGAGGTAGATAAAGCAAATAACTTATCTCTCTTTTTTTGCAGACATAAGTAAAACATAAACAGGTTAGCAGTATGGCCTGAAAAAAAAAGATCCTTTGTAATAAATACACTACTGCCTCCATAGCTAAGACTGGTTATAGGATCCTTTAAAATAATCAAACCGTTTGGAGGATCTAGGGGTATTATTGAAATAGTGATTATTCTTAAGAGGGTGATTATTATTAAAAAATATAGCGTCATCAAAAAAATTGCAGGTTTCTGTATGCATCGGACAAGTATCAACAAGGAAGTAGACCATACCAATATAAAGATTACAACAGAAAAGTCCATTGAAGGTATACGTTGCAATAGCCAATCGTTCAGCACGATTCCTTGCCTAGCTTCAATTTTAGAAAAAAAGGTAGGTAGTATAAGGAGTATAGATGGAAATAAGAGGATGCCAATAATAACTTTTTTTCTAAATAAGCTGCTAGCCCATGCTTCGCTCCAGGTGCTATTACTGTAATAAGGGTAAGAGATAGGATTGTCCACTTTACAAATGTAAAGACTCTTTTTAAAAAAGTATTTTTTAATTAAAATTTTAGGTGATTAGATTTTCTTATCTATAAAGCTTTTCATTCGATGTAAAAATTTGAAGAGAGAAGTCATGTTTTCAACTTCTTCCACCACTAGGATACCATTTTTGCCTACTTGTTTTAATTTAGCCTTGTTAGTTTCTTTTTGCAAAAATTGTAAAATGCCATTAAAGATTTCACTTTGGAAATAGGGTGAATCGGGATTGCTTACGAAGAAACATTTAAGCGCATCGTTTTTTAGTATCATTTTTTCAAAACCTAGTTCTACAGCAATTTTTCTACAACGCACTGTGATAAAAAGGTCTTCTACGGATGCAGGTATTGGCCCAAATCGATCCGTCATTTCAATATGAAAGTCACTGAGGTTAGTTTCAGTTTCACAATTATCTAATCGGCTGTATAAGCTTAATCTTTCGGTGATGCTTTCAACGTATGTATCAGGTATTAAGATCTCTAAATCCGTGTCAATGCTACAATCTTTTACAAAATCATCTTGTTGCTGAATCTCTTCTTTAAAAAGCTCTTTAAATTCTGATCGCTTTAATTCTTTAATCGCTTCATCCAAAATTTTCTGATACATTTCAAAACCAATTTCTGCAATAAAACCACTTTGTTCACCACCCAGCATATTGCCTGCCCCACGAATATCTAAGTCTCTCATCGCTATCTGAAACCCACTACCTAAATCACTATATTGCTCTAGTGTGCTCAACCTTTTTCTGCTATCAGTAGGTAAAGTACTCATAGGAGGAGCAAGCAAATAACAAAATGCTTTTTTATTACTTCTACCAACTCTTCCACGTAATTGATGCAAATCACTTAATCCAAATTGATGGGCATTATTTACAATGATGGTATTCACATTGGGAATGTCAACCCCACTTTCTACAATGTTGGTACAAACCAATACATCATATTTTTTATCCATAAAATCTAGGATGGTATCTTCTAGTTGATCTCCATCCATTTGACCATGTGCAAAGGCAATACTAATATCTGGGCACAGTCCTTGAATTAAGCCCTTCATTTCAGCTAGGCCATTGACACGGTTGTGAATGAAAAAAACTTGTCCACCTCTTTCAGTTTCATAATAAATAATATCTCTTATGGCATCTTGATTAAATACCATTACCTCCGTTTGTATTGGTTGTCTATTGGGTGGAGGCGTGTTGATAATACTTAAATCACGTGCGCCCATTAAACTGAATTGAAGTGTTCTTGGTATAGGCGTTGCCGTTAGTGTTAACGAATCTACAGTAGTTCGTAACTGTTTTAATTTTTCTTTTGCAGTAACACCAAATTTCTGCTCCTCATCAATTACCATTAAGCCTAAATCTTTAAATTGTACATCCTTGCTTAATAGGGCATGGGTGCCAATAATAATATCAATTTTTCCTTCTGCAACTTTCTTAAGGGTTTCTTTTTTTTCTTTAGCCGATTTAAAACGGTTGATAAAATCTACGGTTACTGGAAAATCTTTTAGCCGCTCACCGAAAGTTTTGAAATGCTGATAGGCTAAAATAGTAGTAGGAACTAATACTGCAGCCTGTTTGCCATCGCAGCAAGTTTTAAAAGCAGCTCGGATGGCTACTTCTGTTTTACCAAATCCAACATCACCACATACCAACCTATCCATCGGAGCAGGTTTTTCCATATCTCTTTTTACATCCTCTACCGCCTTGCCCTGGTCAGGAGTGTCCTCATAAATAAAAGAAGCTTCTAGTTCCGTTTGTAAATAATTATCAGGGCTGTGCATAAAACCAGCCTGGCTCTTTCTTTGTGCATATAATTTGATTAAATCGGTTGCAATATCTTTAACTTGTTTTTTCGTCTTCTCTTTTAATTTGTTCCAAACATCACTTCCTAGCTTATTCATTTTTGGCACACTACCTTCCTTGCCACTGTATTTTCCAATTTTATGTAAGGATGAAATATTTACATACAATAGGTCACCATCTTTATACTGAATCCTAACTGATTCTTGCATTCTGCCATTGGCTTCAATTTTTTGTAGGCCGCTGAATACCCCCACTCCATGGTCTATATGAGTTACGTAATCACCGGGTTGTAGTTCACGCAGCGTTTTTAAAGTGAGGGCTTTATTTTTACTAAAGGCCTGCTTGACTTTGTATTTATGATATCGTTGAAATATTTCATGGTCGGTATAGCAAACTAATTTCAGATCTTCATCTATAAAACCTTCGTGAATAGATGTGGGTATAGGAGTAACAGGAATTTCAGCCTGTAAGTCGGTAAAAATTATATGTAACCTTTCTAATTGTTTTGGATTGTCAGCGAAAAGAAAAATATTATAATGGCTGCTTTCAAATTCCTTTAAATTTTTTATTAATAGATCGAATTGTCGGTTGAAAGCTGGCTGTGATTGAATTGAATACTTCAACACACATGATTGCTCCTTTGGATAGAGGGGAGTAAAATAACTTTTGGTTCCAAACTCTATTATGTGGCGTTGTAAAATTTGTTTTTCAATAAATGTTACATTGGTAAAGTCATGTTCACTTACCTCTGCTTTTTCATTTATTTCATGATCGTCTTCATTGGTCAACTTTCGGTTGTCAATGTTCATGTCCATCACCGCCAAATATAGTTCGAGGTCTTCTTGCTGCTGTTCAATTTTTTCTTTGATAAATTGCCAGTCTGCTGTCCAAATGACTGTATTTTCCGATAAAAATTCGAGTAGGGAAACTTTATTATCAGCATCGCCTCCAAATGTTTTGGGGAGGGATTCTACATTTGGAATAATATTTACTTGTAGTAGCTTGCGTTCGCTCAACTGTGATTCTGGATCGAATATCCGAATGCTGTCAACCTCATTGCCAAACAATTCTATTCGATAAGGTTTTTCATTTCCAAAGGAATAAATATCGAGGATGCCTCCCCGTATAGCAAACTGTCCGGGTTCATACACGAAATCAGTTCTTTCAAATCCGTAATCTACAAATTTGGATAAAATGTTATTTATATCCAGTAATTCACTCTGCTTGATTGAAATAATATTTTGGATTAAAGTATTTGGCAAGACAACTTTTTCAAATAAGGCTTCTGGGTAGGTGATAAGTACTTTCTTGTTGCAGCCACCAGCTATTTTTGTTAATGCTTCTGTCCTTAGCATTACGTGGCTACTATTGAGTAGTCGATAATTTTTCTTGTTTTTAAAGGAAGAAGGAAAATAAAAAATATCTAAGGCCTGTGTAAGATTTTCGAATGTATTATGAAAATAGGCGGCTTCTTCAGCATCTCTTAGAATAACTAGGTGATTGAGTTGGCTAGTAGCGGAATGATTAAAAATAGCCGAAAGAACGAACTCAGTGGCACTACCCCGAAGTCCAGAAAGATGAATCAGCTGCATTTTAGACAAAGTAATCCTGTCCGCAATTTGAAAACAGCGGGGGTCTTTTGCATATTCTTTCAACAACAATTCCAAATTCATCCTATTGCAAAGATAAGAATACATGGATGATTATGAAAAGTAAGATTACATTCATTGGGTTGTATTGCCCAATAATTTAGCCGAATTAGCCACTAGAGATACTGTAAAATCTTTCCTACAATAAAAAGTAAAAATTTTATTAAGTATATCCTCATTTGAAAAATGCGAATTTTTATAAATATTGGTGATACCAATTACATATTTAGTAAATTGGAGATTCAAATTTTTAAAATGGCAATACAACCTTGGAGAGTAGGAAAGGTTATCAAGATTGAAAATGAAACATCTGATACCCGAAGATTCTGGATTGAGGTACCCGAACTGACTTCTTTCGACTTTATTCCTGGTCAGTTTGTAACACTCGATCTTCCGATACATGAAAAGCCCAACAAACGTTGGAGAAGTTATTCTATTGCCTCTTGTCCCGATGATACCAATGTGTTTGAACTCGTAATTGTTTTGGATAACAATGGTTTGGGAACACCGTATCTTTTTAATGAAGTAGTAGTTGGTTCTGAAATAACACTGCGTGGCCCTCAGGGAGTATTTATGCTAAAAGAGCCAATCGATGAAGACTTAGTTTTGATTTGTACGGGCACAGGAATTGCCCCGTTTAGAAGTATGATTCAAAATATTAAAAATAAGCAGATCCCGCATAAAAATATTTATCTAGTTTTTGGTTGCAGAACAAAAACTAGTCTATTGTACTTTGAAGAAATGAAAACCCTTCAAAATGAACTAACCAATTTTCACTATATTCCTACTTTATCTAGAGAGCAATGGGACGGTCATACGGGATATGTTCATTCGGCTTATGAATTATTGTGTATTGATAAGCATCCTGCAAAATTTTTTCTATGCGGTTGGAGGGGAATGATAGATGAGGCTAGAAAAAGGATCGTTGATATGGGCTATGATAAAAAGGCAATTCATTTTGAAATTTATGGGTAGAGAGTAAATCTAGTCAGTTGAAGACTAGCTTTTTACTTCCTACGACTTGGATCTTATTCAGGAATAAATATAACGGGTGTTGATTTTTTGAGTGAATTTGTATTGTTGTTTTTCCTAACTTGTGTGTCTAATTAATCATTAAATTAATTTGATTTTTATGGGTGCTTCCTCTATGATTATCTTGATTTTTGCTGCCTTAACATTTTCTTCTATTGCTATATTAGTCTCCAAAATTGTAACTAAAGCGACTTCTAATCCTCAAAAGGGCCAGCCCTATGAATGTGGTATACCCACTAAGGGTAAAACCTGGACACAGCTTAATGTAGGATATTATTTATTCGCTTTGATATTTTTAATTTTTGATGTAGAGCTTATTTTTTTATTTCCTTGGGCTGTTGTGGTAAAAAAAGTGGGTTGGATGGCGTTGGTTGAAATCGTAATTTTCTTTTTTATTCTATTCATGGGTTTTTTATACGCGCACAAAAAAGGAGCATTGAAGTGGGTGTAGGTTTACTCTTTAATTATAGCTTGTACAATCGAGGTTTAGATATTTAAACAATGTTTTTGAAATATTTTTTTAAAAGGAATAATAATAATCGATAATAAAAATAATGGAAATCACTTCGAATCATTCTATTGACAAACAAGTATCTTCTATTGGGGAAAATTCTTTTCCTGGTCAAATTCATGATACACCAGGTGGGGGAGTTGTGTTGAGTAAGCTAGATGATATAATTAATTGGGCAAGATCTAACTCATTGTGGCCGCTTACATTTGCTACTAGCTGCTGTGGAATTGAAATGATGTCTGTGGCCGCTGCTAAATATGATTTTTCCCGTTTTGGATTTGAGGTAGCAAGGGCCTCACCACGTCAGGCGGATGTAATTATAATTGCAGGTACCATTGTAAATAAAATGGCTCCTGTGTTAAAAAGGTTATATGATCAAATGGCAGACCCTAAGTATGTAATTGCGATGGGAGCCTGTGCTATTAGCGGCGGTCCATTTTTTTACAATACCTATTCGGTAGTAAAAGGAGCGGATCATGTGATACCAGTAGATGTGTATGTTGCTGGCTGTCCGCCAAGACCTGAAGCGCTTTTACATGCGTTGATTAGTTTGCAAGACAAAATAAAAAGTGGACAGACTAGAGAACAGATTCAAGTATCTAAGCCATTAGCAGGAGGAGATATCTTGCACAAGCTTTAATTGATTTTATTATATGACCATTGAAGCATTAAAGGAAAAAATTACAGCACTATTTCCAGCAGTTACCTTCGAAGAAGGAGGACAGTGGCCTACCGTTTTGGTTGAGCCTACTGATTGGCATAGAATGGCAGGTATTCTTCGACAAAACGATGCCTTGTATTTTGATTATCTTTTTTGTCTTACCTGTATTGATTGGAAGACACATCTTACGATGGTGTATCATTTAGATTCTACCAACTATAGACACAATTTAGTGGTGAAAGTAAATTTGTTAAAAATGAATCCTGCTATTGAAACAGTAAGTGATATCTGGCAGACTGCAAATTTTCATGAGCGGGAAGTATATGAAATGTTTGGTGTAAATTTTTTGCATCATCCTGATTTGCGTTTACTGATTTTACCAGATGGTTGGGAAGGCAAGCATCCACTACTCAAAGATTTTGAAGACCCAATTAACATGATCAAATTATAGTGTATTTAAAAATTGTAAAAAAGAAATCAGGTTGATCAAAACAATATTTTATAACAAAACGTTCTCGTTGTTATTGAGTAAAAAATATGATTGAAGAAATTGCTAGCACAGCCGACGGTAATATAATACTTAATTTAGGGCCACAGCATCCTGCCACACATGGTGTATTGCATTTGGTTATAACAATTAACGGTGAAACTATCCAAAAAGTAGAACCACATCTTGGTTATATCCATCGCTCTATTGAAAAAATGTGCGAGAGCTTAACTTACCGTCAGTTTATTTATGTAACGAGTAGAATGGATTACTTGTCTTCTCATATTAATAACCATGCTTGTGCACTATGTGTAGAAAAGGGTTTGCAAATAGAAATACCTTCAAGGTCTCAGGTAATTAGAGTATTGATGGATGAGTTGACAAGAATTGCTTCTCATGAACTATGGTGGGGCGCTATGGCAATGGATTTGGGAGCTTTCACACCCTTTTTTCATGCCTTTAGGGAAAGAGAAGCAATCAATGATATAATGGAAGAAACTTGCGGAGCAAGACTTACCATGAACTATATGGTGCCAGGTGGGGTAATGCAGGATATACACCCCAATTTTCAAAGGAGAGTAAAGGAATTTATTACCTTGTTTAAGTCTAAGGTGGGTGAATACAATGAACTAGTTACTGGAAATATTATTTTTCAAAATAGAATGAAAGGAGTTGGAAATTTATCTGCTGCTGATGCTATTTCGTTTGGATGTACTGGCCCAACGGCTAGGGGGAGCGGAGTGTCATGTGATATCAGAAAATTGTATCCTTATGAAATTTATGAAAAATTAGATTTTGAGGAAATATTGGAATCGGATGGCGATTCATTTGCTAGATATATGGTAAGAGTTCGAGAGATGAGCCAATCAATAAGTATCATCGAACAACTTATTGATAATATTCCTGAAGGTGATTTTCAGGCAAAAACAAAAGCAGTATTAAAATTACCCAAAGGTGAATTTTATCAGCGTGTTGAAACAGCGAGAGGAGATTTTGGTGTTTATATTGTAAGTGAAGGTGGAACCACTCCGTATAGAATAAAATATCGTTCCCCTGGATTTTCAAATCTGTCAGCACTTGATCATATGGCTAGAGGTAGTAAGTTAGGTGACCTAGTGGCCATGATGGGTACACTAGATTTAGTGATTCCAGATATTGATAGATAAGGAGATACTAATTTTCTTTATCACTGAGAGCTTTTGTAAATGGAAATTTTGATGATTAATATTAATTGTAAAAAAGTAAATGAGTACACTATAAAATGTGGAGCTTCTCTAAAATATCAAAACTAATTGATAGTTGGTTAAGTGTGAACTTTTCTTCTACCTGGACAATGGTCATCGAAATGGTGATTGCTGGTATTGCTGTGATTACGCTATTTGCCCTACTTGGATTGGTATTGGTACTTATGGAAAGAAGGGTTGCGGCATGGATACAAATTCGTTTAGGGCCTAATCGGGTGGGTCCCGGAGGAATGTTGCAGTCGCTCGCCGACACACTCAAATTATTAGTAAAAGAAGGAATGACTCCTGATGGAGCGGATAAATTTTTATTTAATCTCGCACCATTTATTGCAATGATAGTAGCCATGTTATTAATGGCACCCATTGCATTTGCAAGTAATTTTCAATTGTGGGATCTTAATATTGGCGTATTATATGTAACCGCTATCTCATCGTTGATGGTGATAAGTATTTTAATGGCGGGTTGGGCAAGCAACAATAAATATTCCTTGATGGGAGCAATGCGAAGTGGCGCCCAAATAGTTAGTTATGAATTGTCAGCTGGCTTGTCTATTATGTCGATCGTGGTATTGTCGGGCAGTTTAAATCTGAATGAAATTATTCAATCACAGGCAGACGGCTGGTGGTTATTCAAAGGGCATATTCCTGTTGTGATTGCTTTTATTATTTTTATTATTGCAGTAACTGCTGAAACTAACCGAGCTCCATTTGATTTAGCAGAAGCTGAATCAGAACTTACGGCAGGATTTCATACGGAGTATTCAGGAATGAAATTCGCACTGTTTTTTTTAGCGGAATATATCAATGTGTTTATTGTCTGTGCCATCGGCGCTACTTTATTTTTGGGGGGTTGGATGCCCTTTCATATCGGCCACTGGCAAGCATTTAATCATGTGATGGATTTTATTCCCTCTAGTATTTGGTTCTTTGGTAAAACATTTTTTCTAATATTTTTAATAATGTGGTTTAGGTGGACTTTCCCCAGATTGCGTATTGACCAGTTGTTGGATTTAGAATGGAAATATTTATTACCTATCAGTATGTTTAATATATTGTTGATTACATTGATGGCTATTTTAGGATGGCATTTTTAAAAATAAAAGTAAAGTGTAAAATCATTTAAAGTACTAGGATAAAAATTAAAAACAATTTATGTTTATTTTAAAATATATCAAGGAGGTTTATAGCGGTCTGAAATCTTTGGCCGTTGGACTTCGTCGTACTTTATATTATTTCTCTCATCACAAAGAAATTATTACTCAGCAATATCCTGATAATAGAGATACATTAGTTTTTCCAGATCGATTCAAAGGAGAAGTGGTAATGTTACATGATGATAATAATGAGCATGCTTGTACAGGCTGCACAGCTTGTGAATTAGCTTGCCCCAATGCAACAATTAAGATCATTACAAAATTTGATATCACTCCTGAGGGGAAAAAGAAAAAGGCGATAGATAAATTTGTCTATCACCTAGAACTCTGCACAATGTGTAATCTTTGTGTGGTGGCTTGTCCTACCGATGCAATTAAAATGGCACAAACATTTGAACATAGTGTATATAATCGTGCTGAGCTCACAAAGGTTTTAAATAAACCAACATCTAAAATCAGGGAAGGAGTGGAATAAAATTTTTTTTGGATAAGTAAGGCAGAAGATTAATTGATTTAAATTTTGACATGACTTAATAGATTGTAATTTTAAAATAAGGAAATTTTATATAACAATAATTCAATGAGCGGATCAACTATTATTTTTTACCTACTGTCAATTCTTACCTTGGTGAGCGGTATTCTTTCGGTTACTACCCGAAAAATATTTAGAGCGGCCATTTTTTTATTGTTTTCCTTAATAGGTATTGCAGGATTGTACTTCTGGATGCAATATGAATTTATAGCAGCAGTTCAAATTGTAGTATATGTAGGAGGGATTACGGTACTGATTATTTTTTCCATTTTTTTAACCCAGCAGGCAGGTGAGTTATTGCCTCAACAAAATAGAAAAAGAGTTTTGTTTTCTTTGCTGGCTGCTTTTAGTGGTTTTGGTTTGACATTGTTGCAGATTATTCAGCACTCTTTTAATAAAACTTTGGAGTCATCAATTCTACCTTCTATGGAAAATATCGGTAATCAAATGCTTGGGTTAGAGGATAATGGTTTTTCCTTGCCTTTTGAAGTAGTTAGTATTTTATTATTAGCTGCTATGATTGGTTGTATTGTAATTGCTTTACGTTCTAAACCGACTACTGTATGATGGATCC